>OOAZ01000822.1_pt1 | contig 24921 bp, 20 predicted proteins | sample 1671221 | NCBI WGS metagenome assembly OOAZ01 (sample SAMN06348134, study PRJEB24527) | human gut metagenome | biome: human gut; feature: ankylosing spondylitis patient; material: feces | host: Homo sapiens | place: China | collected 2015-10
TGGCCTGCATGATATGTTCAATACGTCGTGCTACGCTGGTGGTAGCGTAATAGCGAATCTGCTCATAGATTTCTTTCTTCAATGGGGCTTCATCCTCTACCATGCCATCCACCGTGAACAGCCTGCCTTGAAAGCAGCGCATGGGGTGCAGGCTCAAAAAATAATCGGCAAATAATGGCTCAATAATTTTCCCATTGTCACCCACCCAGTTTCGGGCGGGTGTGCTATGCTGCATCTTCGGTTTTCTTGCATTGGTTGATTGCTTTTCCAAGGGCGGTCACTTCCTTTCCGTTGAGTAATTGTTGCTTTTCAGGTAGGCTTCCCAGCAAAAGAATATCCAGCAGATATTGCACACGGTCTGCATAGTGCAGACTTGCTACAAAACAAGGATGCAGGGATGCTTCTGGATTTTTGGGTGCATAGGCCATGCGCCAATTTGCTAGCAGAGAACGATAGCCACACAGGATTTTGTAGAATTGCTCTTTCTGGTTCAATGGCTTTTCCACGAGCTTATAGCGTATCAGTGGAAAAGTGCCTGTTGCAGAAAGCCCAAAATCTGAGGCCAGCTTTTCCGCCGCTTGCCGCAAGGACAGCTGAAACATTTTTGCGGTAAAGTCGATTACATCGCCATCCACTCCACAGCCAAAACAGTGAAACCGTGAATCCACTTTCATGCTGGGATTACGGTCTGCATGGAATGGGCAGCAAACCATGCTGCTGCGGTTTGGACGAAAACCATAGGCTTCTGCAGCCTGTCGAGTAGTGATATTCAGCTTTACGATTTCAAATAAATTGTTGTTCTTGAAGATTTTCCTCCTTTACAGTTCCATGCCATGACTGCGCTTCTTCGGCTTTGTGCGTGTCTGCTCACGCTGGTTGATTTCTTCCTGCCGCTGCTGCAGCTTTTGCAAAACGGACGGGCGGGAATCTTCTTTGATTTGCTCCATGGCCGCTTTTTTCACCTCTGGGATATAGAAGAACTGCGTTCCTCTTGAAAGAAGGCTCTTGATTGCCCCAATGATATTTTTCCGCAGGCAGAGTATTTGTTCTTCTGCATATTTTCTGGTGCGGAAGTCTGCAATTCGTTCTGGTTCCATTAACCATTCCAAATGTTGATCAATTTCATTTACAGCTTCCTGTAATGCTTTGTTTAATCCAACATCGGAAACCGCAAGGAACGCTTGGTCATAAGAACCATTTACCGCATCATTAAACAAATCGTTTACATCTACCCATTGCGAAAACAGCTCTTCTAATTCGTTCTCCTGGCTTTTAATTTTTTCATTGTTTTTCGAAATCTCTTCAGATTGCCTTATCGCCTGATTGAATAGTTCAGCATATTCATCTCGCTGGTTACGGCAATCTTCCAGCAATCCGACATATTGAATACTTTGTTCTTGCAGCTCTTTCTTCTGTTCTGCGATCCGTTCATTTTGCCTTTTCAGGATGTAGTCCTGCTTTTCCAGATAAGCCCGTCCGCCGTATTCTGGCACTTCGTCCAGTTCCAAGCCGTGGCGTTTGGCAATCTCGAATAGCATCGTGCGGCAGGCTGCATCAAATGTGATCTTGCGGTTGTTGTAGCGTCCAAGGGGCTTGTCTGGTTTTGGCAGTTCAAAACCCAGTGCTTCCAATGCCTTTTCCTGCTGCGGAGCAATCTCGCCATACTTGTTTTCACAGTCAAACACATGGCGTTCGTGGATGTGCGGAGTCCCCTCATCCAGATGCAAAGCCCAATCCAAAATGTGAACGTGTTTGCCGAAACGCTCATGGAACTCATCCATAAATTCTGTGGCGATTTGAAAAAGCTCTTTCGGGGAAGCGTGGCTCTCCAGCGTTCCAAGCTGATAGATGCTTTCTTCGGGACAGGTCTTTTTGCTGGTTAGCAAATCTTCTGTTGAGCGGTTTCGTTCCGTGTGCCGGATTTTGGCGTTGCGCTCATTCTGTCTTTCGGTGAAGTTGGTGTAATGCAGTTTGTAGTAGAGCTTTTCGACTTCTTCAAAAGTGTCAGCCAGACTATCCACATCTTTGGGCTGCAAGGCAGAACGGATGCCGTTGTAGCAATCCCAATAGATGTTTTGCTGGACACGTTCCGGGTCGATATGCTCGCTGTTGGAAAGATCAAAACTGCGGCCATTGTGCTTTGGGTTATAAGTGCCATGCTTTCCAGCGCGGCCATTGTGTCGGGTAAGTTTCAGCGACCATCTCTCCTTTCTGGGGTCACGCAGAGAACGCCGTGCGCGGGGTAGGGGCAACGCGGTGCAGCGAAGCTGCAAATCTGCCGCCTGCTATGCGCCAGATAATACCCAGTAGGATATGACGCAGGGCATCACATCCACTGGGCAAGGCTGCCGCCCTTGACCTGCGCAAAGAGCTGGTCTCGCCTGTCGGCTCGGTCGGTGCTTCAAAAGGCCAGTGCCTTTTGAGGTCGCCGCAGGCGACCCGCACCTCTCTGCACTCTTGCGCCGAACAACCTGACAGACAAAACTTTGCGAAGTCCTCTCTGCCAGCTTGCCCGGTTCTTCTTCGGTGTCGGTCTGCCCGCAAGCTGTTCCTGCCCGATTCCCTCCGGCGTATGGCTTCTTCTTGGTGCGCTCTTGTCGTGGCGGCACTTCTCCGAAAAAGCATAGTGGCTTGCAGCCGATCATGTTGTTGTCAAGGTACGATGTTGTCTTGTAAGAAGTTGTGGACTTTCCAAAATGCAAAGGGGTTCGTTTCTGAAAGTAGTCCCTACACCCTATACAAACTTAACAGGGTGTTTTTAAACCGTCTTTCCGAAGAGTTCAAAATTTTTTAACTTTTTCAAACGACTTCCTATACCTATAACATCCTAAAACGGGTGTTTGGCAACCTGATTTTCAAATTTTGTTTGGAAAACTTCTTACACCAATATGAATCTATAGGGCCGTTTTGGAATACCATTTTGAAAATTTCACAATTTAGAGCAAAAAGAAAAACGGCAAAGTTTGCAATGAAACTTTGCCGTTCTTGGACGAGATTGTAAGGTGGTTAGGTATGCAGTTTTGCACATTCAGATCTTTTCTACGGGGATAAATTGATTGTGGAGTGGTACAATGATTAGGCTCGTTATGAGTGTGCCAAACCGATGCAGACCTGTACACAGGCTATATGGAGTTTGAAATCCGTAAGGAATGATTTTCTTTTTGTCTGACTGCTCCGTACAGCGAGGAACACAGACAAAAACCTGCTGACTGCTTGTCAAAAGGAAACTCAAACAAATCAAAAAAGTGAACGCGCAAGGCCAAACGGCATCTACTAAAAACAATGGCTCGCTTATAATCCACAGCGAGCCATTGTTTTTCCATCCATCTTGTGGTACTCTATTACACAGATAAGCGTGTTTGGAAGGTACATAGATATGCCTGAAAGAAATATGGTAAATCTTACAATTACTATGACAAGAGAAGAAAGCAAGGCTCTAAAGCAACTTGCGCTTGATAAAGATATTACAGTTTCTGCGTTAATCCGTTTGTGGTTGCAGGAACAGCAGAAAGTCGAGGTGAAAGGATAATGGCTCGCAATAATGAGTTAGGTGCAGCAAAAACAGCTAAAAAAGATGAATTTTACACTCAACTTACTGATATAGAAAAAGAAATGCGATATTATCGTAAGCACTTCAAAGGAAAAACCGTCCTTTGCAACTGCGATGACCCATTCGAAAGTAATTTTTTCAAATACTTTGTATTGAATTTCAATCGGCTTGAACTAAAAAAGCTGATTGCCACGTGTTATGCGACTTCCCCAATTATGGGAAGTCAGCTAAAATACTGTATGGACGCCAGTGGACAGATGTATATATCATTTGATAGTGAACTCACTGCGGACAACAATACTAAACGTCCTTACAAAGCAGTAGTTTCTGTAGTTTATGATAAAACCGGCGACGGCGGTGTGGATATGTTCGATGTAGCAGAATTATTCCGGTCTGGAGAAAATCAGCTTACGGAACTTTCCGGCGATGGAGATTATCGTTCCGATGAGTGTTTAGAACTGTTACAAGAGGCCGATATTGTTGTAACAAATCCACCGTTTAGCAAGTTCAGGGAATATGTTTCAACATTGATAAAATATGACAAAAAGTTTATTATCATTGGTAATATAAATGCAGCGACATACAAGGAAACATTCCCCTTGATTCAGCATAACAAAATGTGGCTCGGTGCAAGTATCCATTCTGGAGACCGTGCGTTTTATGTTCCCGATGATTATCCACTCGACGCAGCTGGTTGCGGCATCGATGAAAGCACTGGGAGAAAGTTTATTAGAGTTAAGGGCGTTCGCTGGTACACAAATTTGGATCATAAGCAAAGACATGAGGAACTAATACTTGTCAAGCGATATTCTCCTGAATTGTACCCTCGTTTTGATAATTATGATGCAATAAACGTTAACATCACAGCAGATATTCCTTGTGACTACGCAGGAATGATGGGCGTTCCAATTACTTTTTTAGATAAATACTGTCCGGAACAATTTGAAATTATTGGACCGGAAAGTGCCCCTAGTAATCCTGAGACACTGAATTTGGGAAAAGATTATAGCGAATATATTGGTTACTCGCAGGATCGCGTTCCTAATAGACGTACCGGGTCAACATTTGGAAAATGTCCTGTTATAGAAATGGACGACAAGAAACACCCCTATTATGAAAAAGATGGACGTAGGGTGCAAACAACCTACCACCGAATATTCGTTCGGAACAAACATCCCGAAACGCCGAAGGAAGTGCAAGTGTAATGGAAATTCAAGAATTAAAGGTCACTATTGGGCAAGTTTATGAGGGCTACTTCAACGATGCTGAAGAAGGCGTTGTTGGTTACAATGAACGTCTTGATATTCGCCCAAAGTATCAGCGAGAGTTCGTTTATAAAGACAAGCAGCGGGACGAGGTAATCCGTACCGTGATGAAAGGTTTGCCTCTAAATGTGATTTACTGGTGTAAGGTCAAAAAAGAGGATGGTTCTGACGGTTTTGAGGTTTTAGATGGGCAGCAACGTACTATTTCCGTTTGTGAGTATGTCGATGGTACATTCTCCGTTGATGATAAGTACTTTTATAACTTGCCTTCTGATAAGCAGAAACAGATTTTAGACTATCCTCTGTTCGTTTATGTGTGTGATGGAACTGATTCTGAGAAGTTGGATTGGTTTAGAATCATCAATATTGCCGGCGAACAGCTTACCGATCAGGAACTACGAAATGCGGTTTACGCTGGTTCTTGGGTTTCGGATGCCAAACGGTATTTTTCAAAAACCGGTTGTGCCGCCGATACTCTTGCAGGTGATTACTTAAAGGGTGCTTCTATCCGTCAGGAGTATCTGGAAACTGCTATTTCATGGGCAGCGAGTGCCGAGGGAAAAACAATTGAAGCATACATGGGCCAGCACCAGAACGACCCAAGTGCTGTTCTCCTTTGGAACTATTTCCGTTCTGTAATCGATTGGGTACAGGCTATTTTTCCTAAAAAACGTAAAGAGATGAAAGGGCTGCCCTGGGGATTGTTTTACAACACACACGGCAAGCGAACAGACCTCGACCCTAAAATGTTGGAGGCAGAGATTCAACGCCTTATGGGTGATGAAGATGTCACAAAGAAATCTGGCATTTATGAATATCTGCTGACAGGAGAAGAAAAGAAGCTGTCCATTCGCGCTTTTGACCGCCGTGATGCTCTTGCGGCGTATGAAAAACAAAAACATAGATGCGCAATTTGCGGCGGAGAATTTGAGTTTGAACAGATGCATGCCGATCATATTACTCCGTGGAGCAAAGGCGGAAAAACAACACCGGATAATTGCCAGATGCTTTGCCGCGACTGCAATTTGAAAAAGGGTGCACAAGAATAGTTACTAGGAGCAAATTATACTTTCGTTTAGAAGGAGCGTTATGGGCGTAAGGTTAACGGGTATAAGCACACCTGTAGGTGGAGTTTCATGGGAATATACCAAAGGAGCGGAGCGCTCCGCTCCTCTGTCGATATTTCCTAGACAAAAAATCCAAGTATTCATTAGCTCGATTTGCGGTGTGGAAAAATATGATAAAGTACGAGATGAATTAAAAACTGCTATTGAGCGCACACAATTAGCGTATGTCTACACTTTTGAGAGTAAAGAGGCGTCTACATTGCCTGCGGGCAATCATTACACATGGGCGTTAGAGGATAGTGACATTTGTATTTTCTTAATAGATAATACAGATGGAATAAAGCCAGGAGTACAGGCGGAGATCGACACTGTCAAAAAACATAATATTAAGGCTTTGTACTATTTCTGTGATGAAACGCAAAAAGAAAAAACAGCACTGGAACAAAGCTTGATGGGGGCACATTTTGCCAAAAGTAAAACCGTTCACCATTTTAGTGAATTGAGCCAAGATGGGGCTCAGGCGTTGATAGACGACATCGTTGCTGTATATCACTACTATTGTACCGGAAAAATAGTTTTGAACTCCGGTGAAAATGATGAAATTCAAGCAGTGGACGTTGTTGGTACAGAAAAGTATCAGCTTCCTACAATTCCCAAATCTACATTAAAAAATGTGGATAAATGTAGAGATTACTTTTTGAAGTTTGTTCTTGGATATTCCCGAGGCAGATACCCGGATGAAACGGAAAACACAAGTGAATTTGATGATTGGGGTATCCAGTTTCTCCCGATATTGTTTGAAGGCAAATCAATCAAACACTTTAATACAGCAATGTATCTGGATGCATTAAAGGTGCAGCAAGATAATGGACATTATCAGGTCGTTCAAATTCGCTGGCAAGCAATTCAGGCGTATTTTGCTGGAAATATCGAAAAGTGTGTAGAATATCTTGAATCAGCGTTAAGTCTTGCAAAAGAAACGAATCAACCAACATGGGTTATAAAAGATATTCTGGTAGACCTGCGTAATCAGTCCTTGACCCGTTGTATTATAAGAAATGAGTATTCTGATATACCCGCACAAAAAGAATTAACGGAAAGTAGCGAAGAACTCTATTATCCAATTCTTGACCGTATCCATGAATCGCTACATGAAAAATACATAGAGGGTTTGTATAAAAAGAAAATAGAATCACCTTATTCAGTCACCATAGGCAATAATTTAGATCAATATGGTGAAATGCTTGCAAGTTCACTTATTGTATCTATGTACAATGGTTCATTGACTCATATTTTGCTTATCTATGAAAAAATCAGGGACTTTGTATTCTACCTGAGCTGTAAATATGATGACTGGAATCTTAGACTCAACCTGTACAAACTTGCGATTTTCGCAGGAGACGAAAAGGAAATTAAGGGAATACAGAACTCTTTCCCTGAGGTTCTGAATAACCTAACTGCTGCTGAAGCAAAGTCTATCATGGACTTTTGCCTAAATCATCCGATAAAATATAAGCGATTAAGGAGTCAACTGCGAGCATTTGGCTCAGTAGGATATTTTCTGGATGATGAATACTATGAATCTTGCGAAAAATCTATTGTTGATGAAATCAAATCGTGGTTGAATAATGACACTGCTGTTGTAGCTATAGGGCAAGACATATTCAGGTGTCTCTCTGGGACAGCCTATCGTATGTCACAAGATATACTCAGCGAAATCTGCTGCCAATTCATCGACAGACATTATAGTCGCTGGTATATGGATATGTTTAAATTCATCGCAAATCATATTGATCTTCGGAAAATGAGCGATGAATCTGCAAAAGCACTTGTTGAACATATTAATTGTGTGCTTGATAACGAAAAGGAGCGAAAACAAGTTAATTATTCTCCGTTCTTCTTATGCGTTCTCAGAAAGCAAGATCGTGCTATCACAGGGGACATGGACAAAAAAATAGCCGAATACTTACCAAACTATTACGGAGGAGCCTATAAATTAGAAACGTCAGAAAACGAAAAACAAGATATGCCTGGATTTATACAAGAATACACCGAGCGTATTCGAACAAGCAATGAAGAGCAGGGGAAAAATGGCGTTTATTTTGGACATGGCACACGCGAGATTGCAACTGTCAGAACTATTTTGTTAAAGAATGAGCTCGCATATGATGCAGGTACTATGGACATGCTCATATCTGTAGTTGCAGATACCCTCTTGATTTCTAAAGAAGAAATCTCCACAAAACTTGACGCAATAGCACTTCTCATATGCATTGTGGTAAAATATCCTGAACATTATGCACGAAATCAATGTGTATTTGAGAAACTGTATGAGCAGCAGAGTACGATTGAAACTTCCGATAATTCGATTATTTCATCTAATATCGATCGTGTTTCTTTGAAAATCGGATTGCAACTTCTGTTTGCCTCGATAGGAAAAAATGTATACAGAAACATACTCGAATTAATGCCGTATATTCAAGGAGATGTTGCAACAACAATCGCAGTAACTCATTTGATCATTGAATATTTGGAAACCTCAGATGCGGTTATGCTGCCATCCAGAGTGGAGGCTATTATCCTTCAGAATGTTTTACAGTGGCTCCATTCAGAATATACAGATATAAGATGGAATGCTACACGCATTCTTTTCACGATGTCTCGCAATCCAGATAATTATGGCATTGTAAACCACCAGCTAGTGAATCTTATAGATTCTGATAGCGTATATATCAAAAATTTAATCATACGCCATTTGTATACAATGAACGGGATTGCCTATGGAACAAAAGATTATATTGTTTCCAAGTGCAAACAGGATGCCAATTTCGTTGTTAGAATGGTTTGTGACGAAGTGGAAAAAGGCGCAAACAAAGAATAGAGAAGAAAACCAGTCGAGCGGCTTATTATTGCTACAAACACAAGCGTTATCGTATGAAAACTGCGAAGCGGTTGAAAAATGTCTTTCAAGACCTGTTTCGTGCAAAAATCGATGATGTGCAAAACCAAAAATGATGTTAGGTGAATCCTGACAGTCAATAATATAAAATCCACGGCTTATAAACGCAAATAGCATATACCAGTCGTGGATTTTTACTTTAGTGATAAATTAGAGTCGTTTTTATAACTTCCTCCGCTCGATTCTGGATTCTGTTCATCCTTTGCACCCATTCCATTTGATTTGCAGCTTTCAATTCTTCGTTCACACCCTCACGTTCAGCCATCTGCTGAGTAAGCAACTCCAACTGTTCCTCTGCCTGTGCATCAATGTCAGCCAGATAGCTGTTCAATCTGCCAGACAGCAGGAGGGCCTGATACCGTGCTGAATGATGTTCTTTGAGATACCGTTTGTACATTCTACCCCAGCGGCCAACAGGACGAGAATCCTCTGCCAGAATCAAGGCAGGAAAATAGTAATCTCCGACCAGCACATAGTCCAGCCCATTATTTTCATCATGCAATCTAGTGTTCGGCTTTTCCATTGCACACCTCAAATCTTTCTCTGCTGGCGCAGGTACTCTTCAAAAATGCTTCTCCGAATCAAAATCTTCCGGCCAATCTTATAGATAGCCCCACATTCATGTGCCATCCGGGTGACTGGTTTCAGTCCCAGCCCATAATAATCGCTTGCCATGCTGTAAGTCACGAACTCATGCCGCATAAAATCCATATCTTCATCGTCAATCTGGTCGGAGAACATCCACACACTGCCGCTCACTCGTCCTCGACCTCCTCCACGGTAATTTTTCTTGCAGGTTCGTGGAAGCGTTCTAAATAGGCATCAAAAATCTCCCGGTTGATAAGCACCGTGCTGTCGAAGCGGTAGATTGCCCCGGCATCGCTGGCAAGCTCCAGCAGCTTCTTGTGAGATAAGCTGTACACGATTTCTGCCTGCTGGTAGCGCAGGAACTGGCGGCGCAGCTTGCGAAGCTGGTCAGGGATTTCTTTCATGGGTTTGATGGGCTTGTAGTCGTTTTTCATAATTTTATCCTCCGTTTTTTGTGACTGTCTGACAGAAGTTGGCCGCAGGAGCAAACAAAAAGAGCACCTCTTGGATGATTCCAAGAAGTGCTCTTACAGCTTTGTTCAAGCCTTGTGCGTTTTGTCTGAAATCCGTCACGCTTCATAACGGGACGTGATTCTTCAGGATTTTGCTGTCAAATTGATGTCAAAACGGGGATGACACAGCTTTTGCAAGAAAATCAGAAGTCAAATCTTTCGTTTCTATGTTGATTTCCTTGTAGTTCACTGGTCGATGGGCTTCATCGTGGGGAACAGCAGCACATCGCGGATGGAGGCGCTGTCGGTGAGCAGCATCACCAGACGGTCCACGCCGAAGCCCAGACCGCCCGTGGGGGGCAGGCCGTACTCCAGTGCGTTCACATAGTCGTAGTCCACCTGTGCCTTGCAGTCGGGCTCGATGGCCTTGCGCTCGGCTACCTGACGCTCGAAGCGGCCCTTCTGGTCGATGGGGTCGTTCAGCTCGCTGAAGGCGTTGCCGTACTCGGTGCAGTCGATGAAATACTCAAAGCGCTCGGTGAAGGCGGGGTCGTCCGGCTTGCGCTTTGCCAGCGGGCTGATCTCCACGGGATAGTCGTAGATGAAGGTGGGCTGGATCAGCTTGTCCTCCACAAAGGCGTCGAAGAACTCGGCCAGAATGGCACCCTTGGTGGGCACCTCGGGCAGCTCCACGTGGTGCTCCTTGGCGGCGGCGATGGCGTCCTCGTCAGACTTCCAGTCGTTGAAGTCCACGCCGGAATACTTCTTCACGGCTTCCACCATGGTCAGGCGCTCCCAGTGGCCCATGTCGATCTGCTTGCCCTGATAGGGGATGACCATGCTGCCGCAGATCTTCTGGGCAAGGCGCTTGTACAGCTCTTCCACCAAATCCATCATGCCGTGGAAATCGGTGAAGGCCTGATACAGCTCGATGCTGGTGAATTCCGGGTTGTGCTTGGGGTCCATGCCCTCGTTGCGGAAGATGCGGCCCACCTCATACACGCGGTCCATGCCGCCCACGATCAGACGCTTGAGGTACAGCTCGGTCTCGATGCGCAGCACCATGTCCATGTTCAGGCTGTTGTGATGGGTGTAGAAGGGGCGTGCGGATGCGCCGATCTCAAAGGGGGTCAGGATGGGGGTGTCCACCTCCAAAAAGCCCTTCTCGTCCAGATAGGCGCGGATCTCCTTCAGGATCTGGCTGCGCTTCACAAAGGTGTCCTTCACCTCGGGGTTGGCGATCAGGTCCACGTAGCGCTGACGGTAACGCATCTCGGTGTCGGTCAGGCCGTGGAACTTCTCGGGCAGGGGGCGCAGGCTCTTGGCCAGCAGGGTCAGCTCGGTGGCGCGGACGCTCAGCTCGCCGGTCTTGGTGCGGAACACCTCGCCCTTCACGCCGATGATGTCGCCCACGTCCAGCTTCTTGAAGGCGGCGTAGGACTCCTCGCCCAGCTCGTCGCGGCGGACGTACAGCTGGATGTCGCCCTTATCGTCCCGCAGGTGGGCAAAGCTTGCCTTGCCCATCACGCGCTTGGACATCATGCGGCCTGCAAGGGCCACGGTCTTGCCGCTGTCGGTCTCGTTGGGCAGGGCGGCAAACTCTTCCTTCAGGTCGGCAGAATAGGCGTCCTGCGGATACTTGGTCAGGGTAAAGGGGTCGCGGCCTGCAGCCTGCAGGTCGGCCAGCTTCTGGCGGCGCACCTGCACCTGCTCGCTCTCGGACAGGCCCTGTGCGGGGTTCTTCTTTTGCTCTTCCATGATTACTCCTACTTAGTTTGCTGCGTGGGAAATGCGCAGCACAGTGTACTCCACCGTGTGGCCGGTGGGCAGCAGAACTTCGGCCTTGGCACCCACGGCCTTGTTCAGCAGGGCGTGGCCCACGGGGCTCTCGTCGCTGATCTTGCCGTTCAGGGGGTCGGCCTCGGTGCGGCCCACGATATCGTATTCCTCGGTCTCGTCCTCACCGGTCATCCGGATGACCACATGGGTGCCCACAGACACGCTGTCCACACTCAGCTCGCTCTCATCAATGACGACAGCGTTCTTGATCATCTGCTCCAGCTCGGTGATGCGGTTCTCCACCAGACCCTGGGTGTTCTTGGCCTCGTCGTACTCGCTGTTCTCGGACAGGTCGCCGTGGCTGCGTGCTTCCTTGATCTCTTCAGCCAGCTCCTTGCGGCGGACCGTTTTGAGGTATTCCAGTTCCTCCTGCATTGCCTTCAGACCGGCGGCGGACATCTTGATCTCTTGTGCCATTTTGAGAATCTCTCCTTGTCTATTTGTTTTGCACAGCCGCAAAGCCGCACAATAATGCCATTTTGACTACATTATTATAATAGCAAGCCGGGTCTTTGTCAACAAAAAAGGCGGTGCTGGGGAGGAAAAAGGGGAGAGAAGGGCGGTGCAGTGCAGCAAAAAGGCCAGCGCAGAAGCGCTGGCCTTTGATGAGGGGGCGTTATTTTGCAAAGGCGTGGTTCCACCCCTCGATGCCCCGCCACTTGGGCACCCGGCCGTCGGGGGCAAAGGTGCCGTCGCTGCGGGCGGTGAGCAGGCCCTGCTCGGTGCACCAGCGGGCCGCAGCCTGCTGGTCGGCGTCCGTGATGTCCGGGTACACGGTCACGACGGCACCGGCTTCCGGGCGGCCTGCGGCGTTCCACAGCAGCTGGGCCAGTTCGCCGCGGGTGGCGGGGATGGCCGCCCCTTCCGGCAGCAGGTTTTTCAGCATGACCCGGGTCGCTACCTCGTAGCCGCCGTAGATGGCGGCCCCCGCGAGGGCTGCGCTGACCAGCACGCCGCTGGCGTCGGTGATGAACTGCCCGACTGCGTCCGAGTCCACATCATCCGGCAGCAACGACGCCGGGGTGATGAGCAGGTGCTGCACCGCGCGCAGGTCGTCCAAGTTGTTCAGCTGGTAAGAATCACTCCGCACCTCGCCGGTCTCCCCGTTCAGGGTGACGACGTAGGGCTGCTCGGTCTCCGGGTAGTATTCCAGAAGATACCAGGCAGCGTCGGAATCCCATTCCACGATGGCACTGCCGTCGCGCTGGGTGATATCTACGATGCCGCTGCAGGCGAAAGAGGCGTGCCGGGGCAGTGCGTTCGCGTCCACGGTCACATTCTGGGCGCTGCTCACCCACAAATTGTACCACGGGGCACCGGTGAGCCGGATGCTGCCGCCCGCCCGAAGATAGCAGGCCACACCGAGGGTGTTGGCGGCGGTGGAAAGTGCAATGTCGCCGGTGCAGTCGATGTTGAGCCGGTCGCAGAGCGTGCCGTCGGTTTTGGCCGTCACGTTCCGCACACCGGAGATGTCGGAATAACGGCTGGATGTGTTTGCCAGCACCACGTCGCGGGCATTGGTGATCTGCAGCGAGTAGTTAGTATCAAGATGGTCGTAACCGACCAGCTCCCCGATGCGGCAGGCGTCAAGGGTCACGTCCCGCACGCCGTCCACGATGAGCGTATCGACGGTCAGGTTCTTCAGCACCACGTCCGGGAGCTCGTCTTCGGTGGGGGCAAGGCCCAGAACGCGGAGGGTCTTGGCTGCTTTTATCTCGTCCACGATGAAGGTGCCATCTTCATAGGTGATGCCGTTTATGGGGTCCGTCTTCAGTAAATCTGCGGTGACCATGATATGGCCCCGCTCCGTGCTGAGCCACAGAGCCTGACCTGTGGCCCGCTCCCAGTTGGCGGCGGCCATCACAGCGCAGGCGGGCATCGTGAAGCGGATGCCGTTGCTTGTGGACTCAAAAGGCACATCGGTGCCGTCCGCAGTGGTGACGGTCCAGCCCTTAAAGACGGTGCCGTCCAGTGGGCGCGTCTGCCTCAGATTGATATTCTCATCCTTGTAAAAGGTGCCGCTGTCGCGGGTGAACATGGTGCTGCAGTTGGTCAGGGTGAGCTGATAGTCTTGCTCGTGTTTTGCTGTGATCCAGCTGGGATCGCCAAGCGTGCCGAACACGGTGCTGCCGCCCGGCTGGAACACATCGCAGGTGGCACCCATGGAAGATGCGCGGAATACGAGCTCGGTGGCACCGGTGTTATAGTAGTGCAGGTTGCCGGACTTGCCGTCGCTGGTCTTATCACACAGCACCAAACCGCCTGCAGGGTTGCGCAGCTCGAACTCGCCGCCGCAGCGGACGGTCGCGTCGTTGACGGTGGGCTGGCTGGCCGTGCCGCCGGTAATGGTCACATCGCCGCCCGCGTCCACGGTGAGGACGCCGGTGCCAGCGGTGCCCTGTACCCAGCCGCCGCTGTTGGTGGTGGTCAGGGTCACGCTGCCGGTGGTGGTGATGCTGGCGCTGTGCCAGATGGACGCGCCTTCACAGCCGCCGGTGATGGTCACGTCGCCGCCCGCATTCACGGTGAGGTTTTCGCCGCCCACGGCACGGTCGGTGCCGGTGATGCTCACAGCGCCGTCGCTGGTGATGTTCGTGCTGCCGGTGACAGCCTGTGCTCCGGCGGCACTGCTGGTGACGGCGACGCTGGCGCTGGCCGTGATGGTCAAGTCGCCCTTCACAGCCGGGCCGGTGGTGCCGGTCAGCACCACGTTCACGCCGGGCGCGGAGATGGTGAGCGCCTTGAAGTAGGTGCCGGTGACGGTGAGGGTGCGGTCTGCGGCGGTGTACTGCAGGGCGACATCGCCGCTGGAGCCGCCCATAATGGTCTTGGTCCAGTCCTCCTGCGTGCCAAGATAGAGCTGGTCAAAGACAATGGTGTCCGCGGTGCTGTTCTCGGCGGTGGACGCTGTGGCCGCGGGCGCGGCGGGGTCCGCTGCGGCGCTGGGGGCTTCTGCCAGTGCAGGGGCGCTCAGGCTCAGGGCCATGGCACCGGCCACCAGCGCCGCCGTTAGGCGCTGGATGAGTTTGTGTCGTTTCATGCTGCTTTCCTCCTTTGTAGCGGGTCGCAAATGGGGAGTGTTTCTTTTATTGTACCATACTCGGGAGTAAAATGGAATCAAATCTGCGCGAATGGGGGCGAAATATGCGCGAATGGCGGGAAAAGGCAGAGCGGACAGCGGCTGCAGGAACTTCTCGCTTTTTTCCGCAACAAAAAACCCCCGCTGACAGAGGGAAAAGTGTCAACGGGGGTCAGGGTGATGTCATATTTCGGTGGGAACTCCCTCAGTCAGAACCTGACGGTTCTGCCAGCTCCCTCCATGAGGGAGCCTGAGGCCCCCTCTCCGAGGGGGCTGCCGCCGGTCATGCGGCTGGGGAGTTGGCGCGCTCAGTCGTCGGCGGCTTCGTCCAGATTGCCCAGCTTCTTGGCCTGCTCCACCACGGCGGGCACCAGCATCTCGGGCAGGGTCTCGTAGCGGGCGAACTCGGTGGTGAACCAGCCGCGGCCCTGGGTGGTCTGCCGGATAAAGGTGGTAAAGTTGGCCAGCTCTGCCAGCGGCACTTCCGCAATGATGGTCTGCATGCCGTCCTCGTCCGGCTCCATTCCCAGCACGCGGCCCCGGCGCTTGGTCACATCGCCCATGATGTCGCCGGTGTTGTCGTTGGGTACATGAGCCTTCAGGGTGTGGATGGGCTCCAGAATGATCGGCCCGGCCTCGGGCATGGCGGCCTTGTAGGCCAGCTTTGCAGCCATGATAAAGGCCATTTCAGAGCTGTCCACCGGGTGGTAGCTGCCGTCCAGCAGGGTGGCCTTCAGGCCCACCACGGGGTAGCCCGCCAGCACGCCCTTTTCGGCGGCAAGGCGCACGCCCTTTTCCACGGCGGGGAAGAAGTTCTTGGGCACGCTGCCGCCGAACACCTTCTCCTCAAACACCACCTGCTCGCTGTCGCAGGGCTCGAAGTTGATGATAACGTCACCGAACTGGCCGTGGCCGCCGGTCTGCTTCTTGTGGCGGCCCTGCTTCTGGCAGGCCTTGCGGATGGACTCGCGGTAGGCGATGCGGGGTGCTTCCAGACCGATCTCCACGCCGAACTTGTTCTTCAGCTTGGCCTTCACCACGTCCAGATGCTGCTCGCCCAAGCCGCCGATGACCTGCTGATGGGTCTCGGCGTTGTTCTGGTAGCTCAGGGTGGGGTCCTCTTCCATCAGGCGGGCCAGTGCACTGGAGATCTTGCCCTCGTCGCCCTTCTTGGCCACAGTGACGGCCATGAACAGGCTGGGCTGCGGGAACACGGGGGCCGGCAGCTTCACCACACGGTCGGCGTCGCACAGGGTGTCGCCGGTCTTGGCGCTCACCAGCTTTGCCACGGCACCGATATCACCGGCAATGATGCCGTCCGAGTCCACCTGCTTCTTGCCGATGACGGTGAGGGGCTTGGTGATCTTTTCCACGTCACCGGTGCGGGCATTGGTCAGCGGTTCACCGGCGGTCACCTTGCCGCTGACCACCCGCAGGTAGCTCAGCTTGCCCACAAAGGGGTCGGCCACGGTCTTGAAGACGTAGGCGGCGGTGGGCTCGTCCACGGTGCAGTGCAGCTCCACCGGCTCGCCGTCGGCATCCTCGGCCAGCGTGCTGGCTTCGTGCTCCGGGCTGGGCAGCAGCTTGTGCATGTTGAACAGCAGCATATCCAGCGCCTGCTGGTTCACGGCGCTGCCGCAGAACACGGGGGTGATCAGGCCGTCCTTGACGCCCTTGCGCATGCCTTCCACGATCTCCTCGGTGGTAAAGGCCTCGCCGCCGAAGAACTTTTCCATCAGCTCATCGTCGGTTTCGGCGATGGCTTCGCTCATGGCCTCGATCAGGCCCTGGAAACGGTGGCCGATGTCCGGCAGGTCCACCTGGATCTGCTTGCCGCCCTCGTACTTGAAGGCCTTCTGGCTGAACAGGTTGATGTACACGGGGGTGCCGTCGTCCAGCTTGGCGGGCACCACGCAGGGGCAGACGGTGGAGCCGAACTTGATCTTCATATCCTCAAGGATCTTGAAGTAGTTGGCGTTTTCCAGATCGCACTTGGAGACGAAAACCATCGTAGCCTTGTTGTTCTTACGGGCCAGCTGGAACGCCTTCTCGGCACCCACGGTGACGCCGCTGCGGCCGGACACCACCACCAGCACGCTCTCGGCGGCACGGATGCCCTCATACTCGCCGGCCTCGAAGTCGAACAGGCCCGGGGCGTCGATCAGGTTGTACTTGATGCCCTCGTACTCCACCGGCACTACAGACGCCGACAGGCTGGCCTTGCGCTTTGCTTCCTCGGGGTCAAAGTCCGAAATCGTGGTGCCGTCCTCGACCCGGCCCATACGCTCGGCAGCGCCCGAAAAATAGACCAATGCCTCGGTCAGCGTCGTTTTGCCGCTGCCGGCATGGCCCGCGATCAAGATATTGCGGATGTTGTTGCTTGCGTATTTCATATCGGTTTTTCCCTCATTTCCGCCGCACGGAGCATTCTCTCCGCTTTTGTGGCATATTTTACAAAGATAATACCACACTCAAAACGATTTTTAAATATATCGTTTGAAAAAAGCCGGTCGAATGCCTGCCAAACTTCAGGGCAGTGTTTTGTGCAAGTTGACATTGGGGGAGCTTTCCCCGCAGAAAAAGCAAGCCCCCGGTGCCGCACACAGGTGCGGCGCCGGGGGTGTTTTCGTTGCAAAGCGTATGATTTTATGATATGCTGTAGATGCCGCTTCGGCGGCAAGGGCGTTGACCCAAAACGCAAGGCGGCTCTGTGTCCTCACTGGTTCTGCATGTTCACCCCAGAGTGAAGCAGGTGTCAGGAGGGCAGCTTTTTGAAGTGATCTCTCCGGATGCTTTCGGCGGAAGGAGGGATGTTGGATGTCGATCTCCGAGATTCTGATGCTGCTGACGCTTATCGTCACCATCGTACATGTGACTTTTGAAATCACATGGAAACTCGAGCAGAGAGAAACACACCATGACAACGACAAAAAGAAAAAGTGACCGCCAACGCTTCCCCAAGCCGCGGTCACTTGATCTTTTGGTCATCTGATCCATGAGGAGCGGAGCCGTTTTGCCGGGCAGCGCTCTTTCTATTCGTAGTATAGTGTATTTTACCGGGTTTGTCAAGCGGCGGGCCCGCTGCCGGAACAGGAGGTTTTTCCGCGATGAAACGTACCGATTACATCAACTGGGATGAATATTTCATGGGCATTGCGCTGCTCACGGCCATGCGCTCCAAGGACCCCAACAGTCAGGTGGGCGCGTGCATCGTCAGCCCGGAAAACAAGATCCTGTCGCTGGGCTACAACGGTATGCCCATCGGCTGCAGCGACGACGAGATGCCGTGGGAGCGGGAGGGCGACCCGCTGGACACCAAGTATATGTATGTCTGCCATGCAGAGCTGAACGCCATCCTCAACAGCGCCCACAACAACCTGAAGGGGGCGCGGGTGTACGTGACCCTGTTCCCCTGCAACGAGTGCACCAAGGCCATCATCCAGTCCGGCATTGCCGAGGTGGTGTACTACGGCGATAAATACCACGACAGCGATTCCAGCGTGGCGGCGCGGTTCATGTTCAAAAAGGCCGGTGTGAAGCTGACCGCCTACACCCCCACCGGACGCCGGGCCGAGCTGGAGTTGTAAAAAACGGTTGTGCTGCCGCGAAAGATGTGCTAAACTGTTGATAAGGCGCTGATTGCAAAATTGGTGGTCATGCTTTCCTGTCCCGTATCACGAGCTTTTCTATTTTTACTTAGAACAAGCAGAGGTTCCGGGAGGAAACTTTTTTGGAAGTACCCTGCCCGGAGCCTTGAAGGCGAAGGGAGGGATGTCGGATGACGTTGTCTGAGACCATGCTGCTGCTGACCCTTCTGATTGCAGCGGCTGCACTGATCCTCGATGTAGCGAAAGCTGCATTCGATATCGCGTGGAAGATTTCACACGACCGAAAAGACGATGATAACAAAAAAGATTGACCGCCTCAGTGTTCCAAGCCTGACGGTCAATCTCTTTTGACTCACGGGACGGAAAGCTGACCTTTGCGGTCAGCGCCCCTTCTGTTTGTAGTATACTCGCAGCAGCGTGGTTTGTCAAGATGGCCGTGTCCTCTTGACCGGCTGCGGAGAACGTATTATAATAGTATTGTGCTTCGCATAAATATACATCAAACTTTGCATAGAGAGGGAAATATACAATGAGTCTGAAGAACCGCAGCTTTTTGAAGCTATTGGACTACACCCCTGCCGAGATGGAGGAACTGCTAGACCTTGCCGCCAACCTGAAGGCAAAAAAGAAGGCCGGCATCCGCCACAATGACCAGCTTGCGGGCAAAAACATTGCCCTGATCTTTGAAAAGACCTCCACCCGCACCCGCTGCAGCTTTGAGGTGGCCGCACACGATCTGGGCATGGAAGTGACCTACCTTGATCCCTCCGGCAGCCAGATCGGCAAAAAGGAGTCCATTGCCGACACCGCCCGGGTGCTGGGCCGCATGTTTGACGGCATCGAGTACCGGGGCTACGGCCAGCAGATCGTGGAAGATCTGGCCCGCTATGCCGGCGTCCCGGTGTGGAACGGCCTGACCAACGAGTTCCATCCCACCCAGATCCTGGCCGACTTCCTCACCATCCGGGAGCATTTTGGTCACCTGAAGGGCATCCACTTCGTTTACTTTGGCGATGCCCGCTACAACATGGGCAACAGCCTGATGGTGGGCTGCGCCAAGATGGGCCTGCACTTCACCGCCTGCGCACCCAAAAAGTACCAGCCGGACCCGGCCCTTGTGGCACAGTGTCAGGCCATTGCCGCCCAGACCGGCGCCACCCTCACCTTTGAGGAGGACCCTGCTAAAGCCGCCAAGGGTGCCGATGTGCTGTACACCGATGTGTGGGTGTCCATGGGCGAGCCGGTGGAGGTCTGGGCCGAGCGGATCAACGACCTGTCTGCGTACCAGATCAATCAGCAGCTGATGGACATTGCAGGCCCCCACGCCGTGTTCATGCACTGCCTGCCCGCCTTCCACGACCACAAGACCACTGTGGGCAAGGAGATGGGCGAGCGCTTTGGCCGCGACGCCATGGAAGTGACCGATGAAGTGTTTGAAGGCCCCCAGAGCATCGTGTTCGACGAGGCCGAGAACCGGATGCACACCATCAAGGCCGTCATGGCGGCGACCTTGGGCTACGAGAAATGATGGATTCCGCTTGTGCGGAATATGAATGTGCTGCGCAAGTCAAAACCACCGGCTGAGCCGGTGGCTTGAGTAAGCCCTAGAAGGGCATCTTACTAGCAAAGCCCCTGCAAGGGGCCACGAGCAAGCATCTTTCACCTGCATTACTTGCCCTACCGCTCTAACGAGCAGTGTCACAAAGTGCATCTTCTAAAATGATGATTTTCTTGTCATCTTGCTTCGCTCGAATCTTGTAGCTAAAGCATTTTTACTCCACCAGCTTAGCTGGTGGTTGTCGCTCGCTCAAGCTACCCAATAGAAACAGGCTGTTGGAACAGGGATCCAACAGCCTGTTTTTGTATGATCTGTGCCAGACCGTCTATCCCTCGCCGCAGATCTGTATACCCGCAGGCGATGTAGATGCTTACCTCTCCATGGAGTGCTGCGTCTCTTTATTTTTCAGACTGCTCTCAAAAACACATTTTTCCATGGTGCTATTTTCGCACTTTGGAGCGAGCGAGGGAAAGACATGGTTTCATTAGGCGGGTACTGTTCGAGCCCCTGCGTGTGATGCATGATGACTTTTCGATTTTTATGACGTCAATTCGTTAAACAGGCTCAATTTGCTACAGATCTGCTACAAACGGCAGTTTTTACCCGGCACTAAATCTGCTGTTCTGGTTTTCTCGATTTTTGTTTTTTAGATTGTTTCTTTTGTTGGTGCAGTTCTTTCAAGTCTTCAATTGCCAGCTCTGGAGCCATGGTGTGGAACATCAGATAGTTTGTGTTCATGGTCTTCGCCGGAGCCTGCGCATAAATCTCCCTGCTGGGTTCGTTGGTCAGAATATGCCAATAACGGTAAAGGTAGCCTGTCCAATACATTACTTCTCTATCATACCGGGCATTGCCCTTTTGTGTCTGAGGGCACTCGTCTGCAAATTCCTCCAGAAGATATTCTTCTCCCGCCCACTGCATCCGGTTGTACTCTGAATCAAGATCACGGGCAACCTTAGAGCGCATGAACCGCTTCATGAAATCCTCGCTGTCATAGCCTGCTTGCAAAGAAAGCTCAAACAAGCGGCCCTGAATATCGCATAGTTTCAATTGAATCAGATCCATAACGATTCACCTTCTCTGCTTTGCACCATCAAGGATTTCATCAAAAAAGCGGCCTTCTCTACGATACTCTTTGCAGATTTGGTTTGCAAATGCAATGCCATTGCTACGGTTCTGCTCGCTGGCCTTCTTCAGTGCCTGCCGTTCCATCCAAAGCAATTGGACTTCACGCTCGATCTTGACCGCATCACAGGCTTTCTGCGTAATAGCAACATATTGACGTCCAAGTTTCAGAGCAGATAGACTTTTCACCAATGCCGTATCGGTAATCGTTCCTTCAAAAAAGCTATCCAGAACATAGAACATTCTATCATTTGCAATGCTGCCAATCACCATGTCGTAGCCTTTATCCAGATCCTGATACTTCTGGAAGAACTTCGTTCCTCGTGCGGCTTCCATTCTACCACGATGATATGCTACCAGCATAGCCCATTCAATATCAGCCGGAACATCCAAAGTTTTTAAGCTATGAAGATCAACCGATAAAATATAAAAAACAGATTGCTCATAGTCACAGATCAGCGTAAGCGGCTGGAGCGGATCAGTTCCCATATAAAATCCAGCTCCGAAGTCACAGCGGTCACGGCTGGCTGGTTTGATTTTCCCCTGAATGCCTGATTTGGAGCCATGGTATAAAACCATTTTATCCGGATGCATAGCAGAGATTTCTGCAGCATCTCCGATAATAGCATCGTGTATAATTTCAGCCAACGTGATATGATTTTCTTCGCAAATCGCAAGCATTTTCTCCTGTGCAAGACGATTCGGCGTAGATTTTTCATTTTCCCAGCGGTTTACGGTTGCAAAGGACACTCCGATTTCATCCGCCAATTTCGACTGGCTCCATTGTAAAGCTGAACGAATCTCAAAGACTGGGTTCATAGGGCGCCTCCTGCAAGTATAACATTTGTCATTAATTTTATTGTAACAAACGTTATATCATACGTCAAGTATTACCGGCTTACCTTCTTTAATATAAGCGGAAAAGTGTAGTGATAATTCAAAGAATAAAGTGGTCCTATACAAACGGCACCTTTAAGATACATCTATGTCATACAAATCCAAACACTTCCAAAGCAGAATTTTTTGTTTTATAAGCCCAAATTGGTTACCAACAGCCTTGGCATCCGTTGCTGCTGTGATTGTTTTTCCGACACCGGTTGCATGGTACAGCAGCGCGATAGTTTTACCATCCTCTCGCATCTTCTGCAGGTTCTCGGTGGCCTCCTGCTGGTAGTCCCGAAGCTCGATGGTCTGTCCCATCTGCACCGGCAGATCAGCTTCAAAAGCCTTGAACATGGGGCTGGTGCCCAGAAATGTAATCAGCTCATCCTTGACCTTTTCCGGTTGCTTTTCCAACTGGCTGTAAATCCAACGGTATACCTTCCAGTTGTCATAAATCAGGCTGTTCTGCTTCAGGAGGTCATCGGCGTATTTGTTTTCGGACACCTTGCTGGGGTTGTGGTAGGTCTCACCGTCAATTTCGATTGCAATTTTGGATTCAGGCGATTCCAGCGCAAAGTCGATATAGCGGTGCCGACCACAGATGTCCACGCAGGGGTACTGGACCTGCAGATTTTCGGTTTTCTCAGGTCCAAAAGCTTCACAGAATAACTGCACAAACAGCTCCTCCGCACGGCTGTTGACACTGGTTGCTTTGGATGGTTCCATGAGGGCCTCCCAATCACATTATTCATTTAATGAACAATCCCTTAATCATTCCTCGTTATCGGTACCCTCAACCACAATTGTGTAAGGACCAATACTATACTCCTGAGGTTCCTGTTTTACATTTTCATTAGCTGGAGCGTTTTTTGGCAGTACGTCATATAAATCTTTAATCGTAAATTTTTCTTGCATCATTTTCATCATTAAAAAATATTGCAGCAACTGAAACCATTGAACCCATACAACTTTTTCGCCTTTTAATTGTGTTCCCGAATAGTGTCCATGATTCCGCCCAAGAACAAAAAGAAAGATTTTAGATTTGTCAATATCTTTTTCTTTGATACCACTTCCCAAGTGTCCAGCAATATCTGCTTTTGATGTTTGTTCAAGCCAACGCTCAACGCTCTCAACCCAATATATTGTTTCTTTTTCATAATTCAGCGCCTTACTATGTAACGACCGAATAGAATCCACTGTTTGATTTTGCCATTTAAGTTGAAATAGCGCGATCTCACCATTGTTTTTATCCACTATTGCCGCATCAATATCTGTAACGACTTTACCATCATATTTAACTACAATGTTATGGTCAATACAAGTAAACTCTGCACCTACTGTTTCATATAGTTCTTCTCTAAACATTGATTCTCTATTATTAATATTTCGTGAGAAGTCATTCGGAAATTTCTGCTGTAATGAACTCAGTAAAAACGAAAATGGATGAAATAACGATCCTGCAACTGACTGCAGATATTGATTTCTTGATATTTTAACTAGTGGTGCACAGCTTACCTGTCCAAGATTGTATAGTTCACTATTATCAGAAGATATCGATACACTAGATAATATTACCTGTGCCTGCTTCTTTGAGCACCTCCGATTTTCCTGAATCAGCTGAATTATATCATCCTCCATTTTAATATTATAGAAAAGATTTTCCGCAATCAGTTCCGGATGTGACGATTGCAAAAGGCCTGCAAAATGAATATGTTTTGCAGCATAACCAGACAAATCAATAATAGCACTAATAAAGCTACCATAAGCAATTCCGTCGAATTTACTTTGTTCCGAAAAATAGTTCCATTCCGTGCTATGGATCGCATCATAGTATGCCGTATCTCCAAAATATTTTTCTATATTTGCAGTTGAGGTATACCCCATAAACTCCTTCAACCAAACAAAACACAGCGGTCGCATCTCCTCTTGAATCATTGGCCACTGCGCTTGCAACGTCTTAACTCTGTCGTCCAGTTGTATTAGTGAATATATTAGATTTTCATTGAAATCCGTGCATTTTGCCTCAGAATATTCGACCCACCAATTGTTGTGAAGGTATTTAATTATGCAGGTATTATTCTTAGAATCAATAGACACATACCCATATTTTTCCATATCAAGTGCGTATCCGGTTTGCCCTACAACTTTACAACTGCACAAAAAAACTCTGCATCTGTATATTTCATTTGCATCTGCATGGGCCAATGGCATTGCAACGATTGACTCAAAATCTTTTGTCCAGAGATATTTAATTAACACCGGATAAGCATATCTTAAAATTTCAAAGAAAAATTTTGCTGATTCATCGCTTTTCAGCATCACATAATCGTAATAAGATTTATCGATTATCTTCATACAATTAACAAAAAAGATTTGACGAGCGTACAATGACATTTCACGGACAGTTTCTTCAATATATTCAATACCGTCATCGTACAATGACCTAATAATATTCTCCATTTTTCTTGAATCCTAGTATGTCATCATCTAATTTCATTGCAAAGTTTTTCCAGACGGTTTTCACGCATATTCTTTTTCAGCTCGCATTCCCAAACAATCAGCACCTTCCACCCCATATCTATGAGCTTCTTATGATTTTCCACATCCCGCTCTACGTTTCTGTTGATTTTGGGGATCCAATATTCAGCATTAGAGGAGGGCCAAACAAAACGACCGCAGTTATGCTTATGCCAAAAGCATCCATTTACAAAAATTACTGTATGGTACTTGGGCAGCACAATGTCAGGACATCCCGGCAGATTTCGAAGATTTTTTCGATATCGGAAGCCTTTCGAAAACAAGTACTTTCTGACAATCTCTTCCGGTTTTGAGTTAGTACTCCGAATATGCGACATATTTTTACTGCGGACTTCTTTCGAATGATTATCAGCCATTTTTTATCGACCCCAGCCGATCTTCGATCTGTTCAAGCTGCTTTGCAAGACTTTC
>OOAZ01000828.1_pt1 | contig 24785 bp, 10 predicted proteins | sample 1671221 | NCBI WGS metagenome assembly OOAZ01 (sample SAMN06348134, study PRJEB24527) | human gut metagenome | biome: human gut; feature: ankylosing spondylitis patient; material: feces | host: Homo sapiens | place: China | collected 2015-10
CAAAATAGATTTCCAGAAACGTTCGGGAATATCATTCACATTCGTTTGCCGGTAATGATTAGCTATCACCCACAATCGTCTAAACGTGTCTGCCAAGTAAAAACCTATATCCTGTTGGTCCTGAAAAGAAACGGATGATAGCCAGTTGTTGTCATGAATCTTTTTTTCATAAGCAGCCAAATCCGCAAACTGCCCTTCTTCACTAAGCTGTTTCAGATAGAGATCCCATTTCCCCATATCCTGGTTTATATCATAGGTATTTATATTCTGCGTGTAATAATCGCGCAAATTACGCATAGCCTTTACTTTGTCAGACGACTGTGCACATACAGTCAGACAAATAAATAACACCAAAAATACCAGACAATTTCTTTTTTTATCTTTCATATTGTATTGATTTAATTTCCAAACACAATTGTCTCTCCCGATTTCATCACCTTCTCCGTAATCTCACTGGTAAAAGGATTATCAAGTCTCATCCGACCACCTTTTTCCGAAGTAACAGTAATAGAAGCCACTTCTCCATTGACATACGAAGCCGAAACCAGAAAAGCTCCCATCGCCCGCAGATTCCGGAAAGAAACATTTTTCCAGGAAGTAGGCAGAGCAGGAAATACCTTGATGATTCCCGTATGACTTTGAAGTAGCATCTCCTGTATCGCTGCAGCACAAGCAAAATTTCCCTCCAGTGTAAACGGACGATAAGTATATTGTGAATACCCATTATCGGTCTGGTCCCCATTCAAATGGAAACTATTGGGCGAACAAAAAGCATTCATAAAAATATGCAAATTTCTCAAAGCCCCATTACCATCTGCTACACGGGCTTTCATATTCGCCAGCCACGCATAAGTATAACCTGTCCAGTAATCCGGACCCAGATCTTCCACATTTTTGATAGAACGTAAAATAAGATTAGTCGCTTTAATTCCCTGACTGACATCAATAAGCCCAAAGGGATGAAACGACAACAGATGTGAGAAATGACGATGAGATTCATCCATTGGCTTTCCGGGAGCTATCAGCAATCCGCTCTCATCTACTGCTTCATCCGGCCATTCATCCAACTGCCGGGCGTAATGAGCCGCTTCATCCATCAATCCCAATGCTTCCGCCATTTCTTTGGCAACCGTATAAGTAATGCGGATATTAGCCAAGTCATAATTAGTAGTATTCATAAACCAGGCATCTATCCGGTTATCATTGATTTCGGGAGAGGAAGATAACGGTAACTTACGCTTACCCTGCTTGTCGTATACCGAAACATTTTCAAAGAAACGTGCCACCTCTTTCACCCAAGGATAAGCCCGTTCTTTCAGGAATTGCGAGTCCATGCCATACTTCCATTGCTGGTAAAAATGATAAGACAGCCATCCGGCCGTAGTAGGTGAATGAGAGTACGGATTCCACCCACCGATAGGCTGACCTGTCAGAGTGGCAATGCATGGCACATTCAGTCCTTCTACCTGAAAAAACTGACGGGTAAACTGCTCCGAATTTTCTTTAATTCTCCACAGCCAATCTGTAAATACGGCAGACTCTTCCAAATGATTAGCTGTATATCCCGCCCAATAACTTAATTGTGTGTTCAGGTCACTGTGGAAATCTCCTCTCCATGGTGGAGTCTGTCCATTATCCGCTGTCCATATTGCTTGCAGACAGATAGGAGGTGCCTTCCTACGGGAAGCTGCACCAAACTTATACATTTCCAAGTACCATTGTCTCTCCAAGAGTGTATCCGGCAAGCTGACAGAGGATTGTTTCCAATATTGTTCCCACCAGTTCTGATGAGAGGCCAATGCTTCATCAAAACTAATATTCAAATGATCTGCCCTACCAGTATCTCCCGAGTACCAAGTACCTTTAGAAGTCACATAATATCCACCTTCCAACACTCCGGTATGTGGTTGCTCCCATTGCAAACCAATTTCATAAGAAACATCTCCCCACGCTTGTTGCCGGTAAAGTAATCTTCCGGGAGCAGGAGAAGTAATGGTACCCGATTGATACCCTAATGCCGCCAGGTCATTTACACCGGGCTGATGATCTGACTCGGTAACACGTCCCTGATAAAGTGGAGCTAATAATTCAGGAGAAAGAGTATCCGGCAGATTTACAAAACGGAAACGCCCCCCGTTTCCCTCCGCAGGAATAAAAAAACGAGCTTGCACACCATTCTCCCAAAGAATAGTACATACCGCAGTTGCCAAATCCAGCGCCACTTCCTTTACTTTACCTAATTTATGAATATCAAATTCCAGAGCTCCGGCAGGAATTTTAGTAGGAGCAGGATCATTGGCTGTCCGGTCATCAATCAATGCGTATACGGGCCTCATATCTTTTTTATGGATCACCTGGTCGCAGATAAACCGATAGGTATGGTCAGGAGATTTAAATGCCTCCACCGGACGTAAATCCCAAAGATCAGCACGGTCGATAGCCAACCGGAGTTTGCCATCTTTCTGCCAGAGTAATCCTCCCGTCAGACCGTTGCCCAAAGGAATAGCCTCATCCCAACGTTGAGGCAACTCCGTCATATTCAGTCCATGACAGGATTGAGGCAGTTTGCACTCCTCCTCACTGCTTGTGCAAGAAGTAAATAATCCCATCGATAGAGTTGCCGCAAACAGTATATACTTTACATCCACCTTCATTCTCAATCAAGCTATTTAAAAAGTACTAAGCAATTTTCTACCATTACGAACCATCTGTGACGCATTTTGTCCATTCAACTTTTCGGGCATGAAACCGGACACTGTCTGATTCAGTTTTTTCAGTTTAGCCACCTCGCCATTTTCTGCAAACTCCTTACGGAGTATTCTGATTTTTTCAGCATCCTGAATACCTTCCACCAAACGTTCCATCCGGATACTACTGCTCCCCGGATATACCAGATAACAGTCTCCGGCTGCCCAAGAACGGAATCGGGAATCGTGAAGCGGATCTTTCGTCCAACTGTTGTATGCCCATCTCAAATAACCATCATATCCTCCGGCAACAGCATGCCACATCAGCCAACTGGCTTCAGCCGGTTCGGAGAAAGTAAAAGTGTTGGGATAGGCTTCAATACAGCAGGTATACACAGTAGAGAGCTTTCCACTCCTCCTCCGTTCTTCCCTTACCGAGTCCGGTAACGTATGTCCGTATGCCAGACAAAGATCATACATTTTCGGTTCTATTTCCGGATAATAGTCTCCGGCTCCGGAAACCTTATATCCGGCATCCGCACGAAATATCAAATCGAACGCTTTCTGCATCATACTTTTTTCCCGCTCGTCCATAGCAATAGTCGTTTTCTCGAACCACCCCTTCTGACGTAAATGCCCTGCAAAATCTTTTAAAAAACTGAACCAGTAGTCTTCATAAGCGGCCTCACCGGGTTTGGCTTCTACAAAGCGAATACGATTGGTAGCCTGATCGTAATAATCAAACTTCAAGGCCCACGGAACCAATGTATAGCAATTAATCTGACGATCGATCCCCAAACTCATCATAAACTCTACCCAACGGTCGAACACGGTATAGTCATACACCCAACTCCCGTCTATTTTCTTCATACGGAATACCATACTGTCAAAAGGATCTTCTGTCTGTCCTGCCCATGGATGATGCATCACCGAGGCTGTGATTACTTTCTGCCCGGCATTTGCCAATTGCTGCATCAAGGGTTTCATAATATCGAAATGCTGCCGGCTCCACAAAGGAACATTATAATAGCGTGCCACAGCATACGGGTTCTGCCATAAGTCAAGATGAAAAACCCATTGAGCAGGGTCGGGCAATGTTCTTTTTTGCACATTGATTTTCATCGGAAGACGCACATCGGCAAAATTCTCTCCGGAGACAGTCAAGGCTCCCTTATAAACTCCACTGGGAATATCTTGCGGCACCCATATTTACCCATAGAGGATGCGTACACTGCGCCTCAATATCCAGTGATTTACGGACTTCAAGCACATCCGCAACGAGAGAAGAATCCCAGTCAGCCTTATTGGGACGGTCACTGCAACCACTTTTGCGATCCTTATTCAATTCGTCCGTCCAAACATAACCGACAAAACTAGTAGTAGTTGCCGAAGCGGGAATTACATTTTTCCCGCATTTCAAGTCGCTAACAGTTATACGGACATTCTTTAAAGGTCGCCTTGTCCATAACACTGCTTGTGCATTGACACGTTCGCCTTTCCATGCATCAGTTTCCCATTGCTTGTTTCCTTGTCCTGCCGGAACTTCATTACGGGGATAACGCACATCGGTACTTCCCCACTGCAAAATCAAATCCTGTGTCTGCCGTTGTTGCGCCCCTACAGAAGAGACAACTAACATCAGTAATGACAGACTCGCTAAAAAATTCTTATTCATAGTGTTTTATCTCTTGGTATTATATACGATCAATTTTACTCAAGGAACAACCAGTTCAGTCCAAACAGTTCTTTCCGAGGAGTAACCGCAGGACGGACATGGATGGTATAAATTCCGGCATGTGGAAATTTAACCTTGCCCAAATGACGGGTATAGAATTCCTCGAACCCTTTAGGCCCTGCTAAAGTCTTTGCCTCAATCATTCCCGCACCTTCCACTTCAACCCAATAAGGCTGACCTGCTGAAAGCGAATCACAAGAATAGCAGATAGTCAGCTCCCTTTCACTCTCTTCCGGGATATATACTTTCCAGGAGGCACGGCTATCCATAGAGTTCCATTTACGAATACTAGTCGGAGAAATATAACCGACACCAGTGACATCCGTCCCCGTAGCCCGTTCCACTCCTCCTGTCAGAACTGCTTTCGCCTGTCCCATCTGAATACCTCCGAAATTAATTTCACCACAGAAACCATTTTCTGCCTGCACCTCTCCTTCAACCTCCAATTCAACAACCGAATCATAGCCTACCGGCTCACGTACAGGTCCCTGCACATGAAGTAATAATCCTTTCTGGATAAATGTGATTTTTTGATCTCCCAAAGAAGGAATACATGCTTTCAGCACTTTGTTTTTCAATCCATTGACCCGGATTATCCCATCCGAGGGCCACTCAAACACATGCAAATAAATTTTCGTCTTATTTCCTTCAGTACGTTGGGTTATAAGCCCCCAATCTTGTGAGTCTTCTGCAAAGGAAGAAGGATAAGTGCCATGAAACCCGACTTTATTCTTATGTATCATTTCTCCAATTTCACGTATACGGGTTTTGATTTCCGGAGGAATAGAGCCATCGGCACGGGGGCCAATATTCAACATAACATTTCCTCCTTTATATATCCCTTTCACAATCTCACGGACAAAGTAAGTAGTAGAACGCCAGTTCTGATCATCACGGTTATATCCCCAAGTGTGATTAAAGGTAGCAGCTGTTTCCCAAGTATGCCCCAACGGTTGGTCAGGGAACTGATTATCTCCCATCGTTTGGAAGTCTACTCCATCATCACCCACTTCATGAATCCCCAAACGGGTATTCACCAGCACTGTAGGATCCAACTGGCGAATCATAGCAAGCATATCACGCATCTGTTTTTCCGTCATCTGCCCCTCGGCAACAGGATCTGCACGCCAACAGTCAAACCAGAATAATTTAACACCATACTCTTTGATTAATTCGGCTACTTGCGGCATCGCTTTCTCACGCCAATATTTATCATAAGCTTCTTCAGTAGGCAGTTGCCGATAAGGTGCATCAATCTCTCCACGTCCGGCCGCTATACGGTCAAAATTGGTTTTCTGTTCATCTGCATAATCCCAGTCATTATTACGTCCGTTCATATCTCCCCAATCCAGCCATTGAGAATAGTAGGCACACAAAACAATGCCATGTTTCTCACACTTTTCCTTCAAGCACTTCAACACATCAAAATGAGTACCGGATAAGTTTCCATAAGTATAATCGCTTACTTTGGAATTCCAAAAAGCGACTCCATCATGATGTTTTGTCACAAAAGTAAGATACTTGAATCCTCCCTCTTTGGTAGCAATCACCCAGTCTTCTATCTCTTTTTCGGAGATAGGCATACGTTTTGCCATCTTGTCCCAATCGGCCTTCTGCACTTTATTATGGCAGCGTATCCATTCGGCATATTCCGAGTTTCTCACCTTCTCACCATAAAAACGACCGGCTGCCGGAGTACACAATGACCAATGAATCATTATGCCGAGCCGCGCTTCTTCAAACCACCTGACTCTCTCTTTTTGTGTACGGGGCAGAACTTCTTTTTCGGGAGTTTGCTTGTTACAACTCAATAGTAACAGACTTGCAACAAGTATAAACCAGATTCTATTCATAACTACTTTCTTTTTATATTAGATTTGTTACAAAAGTAGGTCACATAAAAGTTTCCATGTGACCGAAAGCGTACAATACAGGGTAACTCTGCGTACAAAACAACGTATTTCTCACCTTTTTCTTAAATGAACGCTAAACTATCCGGAAGACTTGACAAACGCCTTTTTTTGTTGTATATTTGTAGACATAACGTATTACTTAAAGCTTAACATGGAAGATATAAATCTATATAAACATCTATACCCCACTTTGGAAAAGTATAATATTACAACAATTCGCTTAACTGATTCTTGTAAAAGCTAGAACATAAATAATTCTCTGAAGGCTTAAGGCTGCAACTCTTATGGGGTTTTGCAGCCTTTTTTGTTGCATAAAATTAAGTAGAAACTACTAAAACGACAGATGAGAGTTTATAATAAACTCCAGACCCGTTTATAATAAACGATGACGGTTTTTATTATAAACTAAAAAAGAGTTTGTGCATAAATAGTAAACTATTTTCAATAGAGAATAAAGACAAGAAAACGAATAAATGGTTTTAGCCGGGATTAATAGTAAATATTAAACACAAACCTGTCGTTCATAAATCCGGAATGTCAACAGCCTGCGTCGCTATCTGCATCCACAATCACTCTTCGTCTTTTTCGACTTGTTCTTCATCTTCTTTTCCCTTATTCCTATATCCTAAAGGACTTACTCCATAAGCCTCCTTGAAACAACGACCAAAATAACGCGGTGAGCTGAATCCGGTCTTATCGGAGATTTCCGAAACACTTAGGGTCAGATCACTCCTCAATAAGAAAGCGGCCCGTTTCAGGCGAACGGTAGAAAGGAATTCATTAGGTGTCTGTCCTGTGATACCTTTTATTTTCTGAAAAAAGTAGGTGCGGGACATACATAACTCACGAATCAGCTCACTCAAACTAAATTCAGAGTTATCCATGTTCCGTTCGATAATCTCCATGGTGCGTTCCAACAAATCCTCGTCCATAGGATTAGTAGCCAGTATCCGTGCAGGCGCTTGAGGTTGCTTGCTGAATTTCTCTTGTAAGATACGCCGGCTGTTTACCAGATTATTGCAACGGGAGATAAGCAGACTGGTATGGAAAGGTTTCGTTATATAATCATCCGCACCGGTACGCAACCCCTCCAATGTATGCTCAATCGCAGTACGAGCTGTAAGAAGCACCACGGGGATATGACAGGTGGCAAAATCCGACTTTATCTCCTTACATAGTTCGGTCCCCGTCATTCGAGGCATCACTACATCACTAAGGATAATATCCGGCTGTCCCTCCCTACCTTTCTGCAGCCCTTCTTCTCCGTCAGCGGCAGTCAAGACTTCGTAATAGGGTGAGAATAGCCCTGCCAACATTTCACGCAACGAATCATTATCTTCCACAATCAGCATTTTAGCACCTTTGATACGTTCTTTTAACGGCTCTTCTTCCAGTTCCTCCTGGCCAGTGATAAGAAATGCATCTGTTTTTACTGCCGCCACTTCATTTTTTGTCATTTCATCCAACTGTTCATCAGTGAAATGCTCTTTACCCAATTTCAGAGTAAGAGTAAATACCGTTTCCTCATCGGGAATACTGTTTGCAGTCAAAGTGCCATGATGAAGTTCCGCCAACCCTTTGCTCAAAGCAAGACCGATGCCAGTACCTTCAGATACAGTAGAGCTTTTCTCTACCTGATAAAAGCGGGTGAAAATCTTCTCCAGTTCCTCCGGCTCAATCCCTTTCCCACTGTTCCGCACTTCAACTACTGCTTCATCGACATTTCTGTAGACATGAATCGCAATGGTACCGGATTGAGGCGTATATTTAAAAGCATTAGAAAGTAGATTACTAATAATTTTCTGTATCTGACGCGCGTCATACCATACCTCCAAATCCTCTTCCTCCTTCACGAAGCTAAAATCAATCTGACGGGTAGCCGCATATTCCGCATAGAGCAAATAATTCTCATATAAGAAATCAATCAAATTGTGCCTGCGGACTTTTATCTTCATGTGCCCTTGCTCTTGTTTGCGAAAATCGAGTAACTCTGAAATCAACTCCCGAAGCTGAATACCGTTCTTATAGACATTCAGTAATTTATTATAAATGGAAGGAGCAAAGGCCTGCATCTGCAACAATGTCTCCATCTGCCCTATAATGATCGTAAGCGGTGTGCGGAATTCATGAGAAATATTCGTAAAGAAACGAAGTTTGGATTGGTTCATCTCCTCCACATCACGGATATGCTGCTGTTCATATTTCAGTGATTCGCGAAGATGGAAACGTGTCTGATAAGTCCTGATTACATAATATAAAAGTCCGCCGACAATTGCTATATAAATAAGGTACGCCCACGTCGTTTTATAGAAAGGCGGCAACATGCGAATATCCAACCGATAATCTGCCTGAAACGCTTTATTCTTACCAATCGATTTAATCAACAACGTATAGTCTCCGGCAGGCAGATTAGTATAGGTGATTGTATTCTGTCCGCGTGTGCTGGTCCAGTCCTTCGAGAAACCATCTAACCGATAAACGATTTCATCTTTGTTTGCCGGAAGATAATTGGATGTCGCAAACTCGAAACTGAATATCGAGTGATTACTTTTCAATACAATAGAAGAAGCATCGTAAAGAGAAACCGGAAGAATCCCTGAATTATCGCCTACATGAACTTCATTTCCATTCACCAACAACCGATCAGGAATAATCCGGTAATGCTTGTATATAATGTTCAACTGTTTTTCGTAGAAAGAAACCATACCGTTCATTCCTCCCAAAAAAATTTCTCCATCCTTAGTCTGGCACAAAGAGCCCTCATTTAAAGTAGTGAAAGGAAAGCCATTGGCATGATTATAATTACTGAACGTCCGGTTAACCGGATCAAAAATACAAAATCCCTGATTGGTAGTCAACAAAAGACGTCCGTTTTGAGATTCACAAACAGCGTATACACAGTCACTACCCAGTCCATCCTGCCTGGATGTAAAGCGTTCAAAATCATTTGTTTCAGGACGATACAGATTCAGTCCTCCTCCCATCGTACTTAGCCAGATCCGCTGGTTCCTGTCCTCTGCAATACAGGTAACCATATTATCACTTATACTATTTTTTTTATTCAAATCAAAAGAATAAAGCGTAGACTCTTTAGTGTCCATATTATAACAATACACACCCTTACCCTCCACTGCTATCCAAAGACTTCCCTTCGAATCAATCTTAAGATAATGCGCCAGCTCATTAGTCAACAAGGTAAAGGTAGCTGTTTCCGGATGGAAAAGATACACTCCGTCATAAGAAGCAATGGCTAGTTGATCCCGATAGCCTATAATACTCAATACCACATCTGATGCATGGTCCTCCTTATTCACGCTATAATGTAAGAAACGCCCGGTCCGCAAGTCCAATTTATTGAATCCTCCCTGATGGGTACCAACCCAGACTGAATTGCGTTGACGATCATAATACAGACATTTAACTTTGTTTTGTGAAAGGCTGTTCATTCCTTCCATATGCCTGTACCACTTAAATTCTTTTGTCCGGCGATCATACAAATTCAATCCTCCTCCTTCCGTAGCAATCCAGAGTTGCCCTTCTTCTCCTTCAATAATAGTCCCTACAATGGGAGAACTAAGTCCCTCCCGTTCATTCTTAGACAATTTATAATGAGTATATATCTTATAATCGGGATTAAAATAGTTGACTCCTCCGAAATAAGTACCTATCCAAAAGGTTCCCTGATGATCTTTGAGAATACTGAATATGGAAGAATCACTCAAGCTGCCGGGAGCATCCGTAGTAGTAAAATGAGTAAAGACTCCGGTTTTCTTATCCAGTTTATCCAGTCCCCGTTCAGTACCTATCCAAAGATTCCCCTGATCATCTTCACAAACATTACGGACGGAATTGTCAGCAATACAGTTTACACTTCCCGCCTCCCTTTGATAATGGGTTATCTTCCCATTCCTGGAAATACGGTATAAACCATTATCCCACATACAAACCCATATATCTTCATTGGAATCCTGATAAAGATTATAAATATAAGTACCCGCAAAAAGATGTTGTTCCTCTTTACCCTTCGGATCCATAACATAGAGGCCATCGTTGTAGGAGCCAATCCAGAATCGTCCGGACTTATCCTTCAACAAACAATTAGGCAATACCTGTCCCGGAAAGTTACAATAGGGCGTTTGTATTCCGGTTGTTTCCTCCCTTTCATAGATCCTGCCATACGTACCCATAAACAATTTGCCATCACAATAAGTAATAGCGGTCATCCACTCTTTCTGTTTGTCGGAAATGTGAGTGAATGTTTCGGTCTTCATATCGAGTTCGCTGACTCCTTCTGTAGTAAGCACATATATCAGCCCCTTTCCGTTGCCGCAGATTCTTCTGACAGTACGTCCCAGTAAAGTGGTCGGATTCCCTTTTTCCTCCTTATAAGTTTTAATGCGATTACCATTATAAACATTCAGGCCATCCCGGGTTCCAATCCAGATTTGTCCCCATTCATCATTATAAAGTGCATATACGGTAAATTGCGAAAGTCCGTTATCGGTAGTCAGATAATTGAAAGACATATCCTGTGCGTAAGCCGAAGGAAAAACGGCAAAGCAAAAAAGAAAAAATAGCCGGATTATGATCGTCCTATTCCTCATAATGGTGTATTCGTATAAATTAGTATTAGTTATAAAGCACTATATCGCCCCGGTTCTGTATGCAAAATTAGTTTTCTTTCTGCATAATTCTCCGATAAAATTAGATATTTTAGGGCGAAATTGCAGATTTGTACGGAAAATGCCACTCGTTTGTACGGTAAGTAGAGACGGACGGACGATTAGTGACGAGATTTGCGTATCATTTTAATCGTAAATTTAATAATCATGAAAATGCATGTACCAGAAAGCAAACGAATCATGTCGTTATTGATCATGCTGCTAACTACATCTTTTGTCTTCGCCCAAGTTACCGTCACAGGTAATGTTCGAGATGAAAGAGGAGATGAAGTCATTGGAGCTACCGTATTACTGATCGGTAGCCAGCACGGAGTGATCACAGATGTTGACGGGAATTTCAAGCTGAATGTTCCCAATGCAAAAACAGCCGTTTTACAAATTTCGTATGTCGGCTATGAAACACAAAAAATTGCCCTTAAAGGCAAGACTAAAATCAGTGTAACCTTGGCAGAAGTAGCCAATGCACTGAACGAAGTCATGGTAGTGGCATACGGTACGCAGAAAAAAGAGACACTGACAGGTGCTATCTCTTCTGTTAAAACCGACGGACTGCTCCGTTCTCCCAATGCAAGTATTGCAAGTTCACTAGCCGGACAAGTAACCGGATTATCTTCTGTCTCTACCAGCGGACAACCCGGAAAAGAAGATCCTTCTATTTATATCCGTGGAGTAGGCTCGTTGACAGAAGGTGCTTCTTCTCCTCTTATACTGGTAGACGGAGTAGAACGTTCATTCTTCCAGATGGACCCGAACGAAATAGAAAGTGTCACGGTATTGAAGGACGCATCGGCAACAGCTGTATTCGGAGTACGCGGTGCCAATGGTGTTATCCTGGTAACCACCCGTCGTGGTCAGGAAGGAAAGGCTACAATCTCTATCACTTCTTCCGTCGGTGTCCAACAACCTACCCGTATATTAAAGATGGCAGACAGCTACACTTACGCCACCTTATTTAATGAAATGAATGATAACGACGGAAAAAGCAAACATACCTTCGATGACTATGCACTGGAACGCTTCCGGCTGGGTGACGACCCCATCATGTATCCGAATATGAACTGGAGAAAATATATCATGAAAAACTCGTCCATACAGACACAGCACAACCTGAACATAAGTGGAGGAACTGACCGCGTGCGTTACTTCATTTCCATGGGCTTTTTATGGCAGGACGGACTTTTCCGACAATTTAAAGAACTGGATTACAATAATAATTATAGCTATACCCGATATAACTACCGTGGCAACCTCGACCTTGACATCACCAAATCTACGTTGCTGAAAGTTGGCTTGGGAGGTATCGTCGGTATCACTCACGAACCGAATGACCAGGATTATCCTTACGGATTATTCTCTCTCATCAATATGGCACAGCCATTCAACAGCCCGGGTATCATAGACGGCAAACTTGTACTGACCGACCCGGGAAAATATGACGGCGTCCTGATGGACAACAATGCACTGGGACGCTACTATGGACAAGGATATGACCAGGCAACCAGCAATACCATGAATATGGACTTGCAATTAACCCAAAAGCTTGATTTCATCACGAAAGGATTATCCGTAGAAGTGAAAGGGGCCTATAATACTTATTATGTGTTTAAACAGAAACGCTATGGCTCGGTAGAAACCTATACTCCGTATTACCAATCGGCTTTGGAAAGTCCGGGACTTGATATCAATGATCCATCTTACAACAAAACGATTGTCTATCGTGTATCCGGCCAGAACAAACGCTTGAGTTACAGTGAAGATAACAACACAAGAGGGCGTGACTGGTACTTTGAAGCAAGTTTGCGTTATAACCGTAAATTCGGCGGACACAATGTCGGAGGACTTTTACTGTATAATCAAAGCAAAAAATACTACCCCAAAACTTTCACGGAAGTACCCACCGCTTACGTAGGATTAGTGGGACGCCTGACTTATGATTACAAATCCCGTTATGTAGGTGAATTCAATTTCGGATACAACGGTTCCGAGAACTTTGCACCGGAGAAACGTTTTGGTTTCTTCCCTTCCGGTTCTATCGGTTATGTAATCTCTGAAGAAGCATTCATGAAAAAACAGAAAGTAGTGGATTACTTGAAACTGCGCGCTTCCATCGGTCTGGTAGGTAATGACAATATCAGCGACAATCGTTTCCTTTATCTATCCAACTCCTGGCTGGTAGACCAGCTACCCAGTGAAAAAGATTACTGGAACGCTTACAAGAATGGCTACAATTTCGGTTTTAATAATGGCAACATGATAAAAGGAGCAATTGAAAGTCGTATCGGTAATCCAAATGTCAGTTGGGAAACAGCTTTGAAGCAAAACTATGGTATTGATGTCAACTTCCTCAACAATCGTCTGAAGGTTAGTGCCGACATTTTCTTCGAAGACCGGAAAGACATTCTCATTAAAAGACAGACTATTCCTATCACTACCAATCTGACAAGCGACAACTTGCCGGTAGTAAATATGGGACGTGTCAAAAACCATGGATATGAAATAGACCTGAAATGGGAAGATGTCATTAAAGGCAAACTTCACTACTATATCAACGCCAATGTTTCCTATAACAGAAACAAGATTATCTTCCAGGATGAAGTGGAACCCAACGAACCCTACCAATGGAGAACCGGACAACCCGTCGGAACTATTTTCGGCTACGTAGCAGACGGATTCTACAATGACAGCGATTTTGAGAATGGCAAACTAAAAGAAGGACTTCCGAAACCAACCATGGATGTATCTCCGGGTGATGTGAAGTATACCGATTTGAACGGCGACGGTCTGATTACTGATGACGACCAGCGTGCCATTGGTAATCCTACACGTCCTGCCTACACCTGGGGGTTGAACTATGGAGCGGACTATAAAGGCTTTTTCTTCTCCATGAACTGGACGGCTGCCACGGAACGTTCACTGGTTCTTGACTATTTCTTCCGTAAACCATTCGGAAACAATGCCAACAATGCCCTGATGCAGTTCCATGCAGATAACCGCTGGACACCAGCAACAGCAGAAACTGCCACCGTACCGCGTTTTGCCACCAAGTCAATGGATTACAATAGTTACACCTCTTCTTTATGGGTGAAGAACGGGAACTTCTTGAAATTGAAAACACTTACAATCGGATATAACTTCAAAGAACGGAAAGCACTCAAGAAACTGGGAATATCTCAATTAGGTATCAAATTTAGCGGATACAATTTGTTGACTTTCGACAGTTTCAAAATTATGGATCCGGAATGTACACCGGGGCTGACTGACTCTTATCCGATTATTAAAATCTACAATATAGGAATAAACTTAACTTTCTAAGCCATCTAAAATCATGAAAAGAAGAAACCTATTACATACAGGCATTGCAGCCGTACTACTATTGTCGACAGGTGCATGCGAGGACTTCAAATTCGGGAATGCTTTTCTTGACAAGCCGTTCACCACAGACATTACGATCGATACGGTATATGCACATAAAGTTTATGCCGAGCAGGCACTAGCCGAAGTATACCGTTCGCTACCCGACTATCTGCCCTCCGGCGGAAGATTATGCTGGGGTATACTGGAAGGCATGACTGACTTGGGAGATGCAATCAAGCCCAATGGAATACGCTCTTACTATACGGGAAATGTCAGTTCATCAACCGGCGATATGCCTTATATACTTTATGAAGGAACTTCAAGTCCTTCTTTCGGTATGTCTCCTATGACGGGAATCCGAAAAGCTTATATCTTTTTGGAAAATGTAGACCGGGTACCGGATATGACAGAACGCGAGAAGAGTATCCGAAAAGCGGAAGCAAAGATGATTATAGCTTTCCATTATTCCCAGATGTTACGCCACTTCGGAGGAATGCCTTGGATTGACCACTCTTACCTTCCCGAAGATGACATGACAACCACGCGTATGACTGTGGAGGAAACCGTACAAAAGATAATCGGATTATTGGATGAAGCAGCAAGAATACTTCCGTGGAAAGTAAATGCAGCCGACGAAGGCAGAATGACAGCCGCCGGAGCATTAGCTTTGAAATCACGCGTCCTGTTATTTGCCGCCAGTCCTTTATTCAACAATGAAAAGCCGTTTATGGCTGGAGAAGCTGCCGACAAACAATATGTATGGTATGGAAACTATGCGGAATCCCGCTGGCAGGACGCATTGGATGCCGGACTGGAAATGCTTCGGGCAAACCGGGAGAACAATAACTTCTACCAACTGGTAAACACCGGAAAACCGAGGGAAGACTTTGTTTCTGCCTACTTTGACCGTTATAACGGCGAAGTGCTTATCTCCTCGCACCGTTGGACCAACTACACCATAGGCACCAATTCTTTCGGAGAATTGCTTTATGGTATGGGTGGAGCCAGTGCCAACTATGCCGATATGTTTGAAATGGCAGACGGAACCCCGTTTGACTGGAACAATCCAGTACACAAAGCACATCCTTTCTTCGATGCACAAGGAAATCCGGTACGTGATATTCGCATGTACGAAACTCTCTATGTAAACGGCGATCAGTTCCGGGGACGTGAACTCCGTATTGCCAAAGGAGAAAGTGAAGGATGCGATGACATCTCTCCCGTACTGTTCCGTCTAACCTACAACGGATATGGTATGCGCAAGTTCCAACGCGACAGAGCCGATGAAGTGAATGGAAAGTTCTATTCCTGCCCATTGATCCGCCTGCCTGAAATCTATCTGAATATTGCCGAAGCAATGAATGAACTGGGAAAAGCAACTACGAAAGATGAATTCGGAAATGATGCATACGATTATATCAACATGGTCCGTAACCGGGTCAATATGCCGGATCTGACAACAGCCAAGGCTGCTCCCGGAAGAGAACTGCGTGAAGCTATCCTGCACGAACGTGCCATCGAATTCGGCTATGAAGAGGTACGTTATTTCGACCTGACACGCTGGAAACGCGATGATTTATTCAAGACTCCTATCGAACGTCTTTTTATCACGAAAGACAGTCAGGGAGTTTTCACCTACACCAAAGACAGAAAAGTGTATAACGAAAGAGGTTGGATAAAGAACTGGAGCGACCGTTACTTCTTGATTCCTATTCCTTTGGAGGAAATCAACAAGAAATACGGACTGGTACAGAATCCCGGATGGTAATAAACAATAAAAAGATAAATTTAAATCGAAAACGTATGAAACGTAAATATATAGTAATCAGTATGGCTTTACTATCTGCTGTGTCTACCTGGGCACAGGAGATAACAGGGACAGTGACAGATGCCTTAGGTTCACCTGTTGCAGGTGCTAAGGTACATCTGGTCAACACTCCGAACGTCTCTGCCATCACTGACCGGAATGGAGTATTTGTATTGAATGGAGAAGAAGGTGACTGGATGGTAGTTTCCTATGCCGATGCCATTGGCAAACGAATCAGGGCTACCGGAAAATCTATTCAGATAAAACTGGATCCGCAGGACAGAATAGTCAATATGGGAATGGCAAACCGTACCGCAGACCGGCAAACGCAAGCTATATCTATTGTCACTGCAGAAGAACTCGAAAAAAACGCAACTCCCAATTCTTTTAACGCTCTCTATGGATTGGTTCCCGGACTGGAAGTAATGCAACGTACCGGCTGGACCCAGAACCCCACGACTTTGCTACGCGGCAGCGATAATCCCTTGATTGTGGTAGACGGTTTTCCACGTCCTATCGAATGTCTCAACACGGTAGAAATAGAATCGGTGACCGTACTCAAAGACGGACCGGCTACTGCTCTTTGGGGAGCCCGCGGAGCTAATGGGGTGATTCTCGTAACTACAAAGCGAGGACAATATAACACCAAAATGCAGGTGAACGTCAACTATAAATACGGGATGGACTTCCCCATCAACCAACCGGAATTTGCCAATGGCTATGAATATGCAGCAGCCTTGAATGAAGCCTTGTACTATGACGGACTGGAAATGCAATATACCCGCAACGAACTGGACGCTTTCAAAAACGGCAGCAACCGGGATTTGTATGCTAACTCTGACTGGCTTGGCGAAGGATTGAGAAAACATACCGTCAACAACCAGCTCGACATCAACTTCCGTGGAGGAGGAAAAAACTTACGTTACTACACAATGCTAAGTTATAAGAACGACTACGGAATATTGAACGACAAGTATGCCAAATACTCCGACCGTTATTCTGCACAGATGAGAAAATACGAACTGGACCTGCGAATGAATATTGATATTGACATCACTCCTTCCACACTTGCACAACTGACCATGCTGGGTTCATTGCGGGAACGAAAACGTCCGGCAACTTATGAGGGCAATCTCTTCCAAGGACTGTTCAATACTCCTTCCGGTGCTTTCCCGGTGAAAACCTCTAATGGAATTTGGGGCAGCAACTCTGTATTAAAAGACAATCCGCTTGCCCGTATTGCAGACATCGGTTATTTCAAAGAAAATCCCAGAATGTTGCAGGCAGACATGAGAATCCGGCAGGATTTGTCATCGCTGACTCCGGGACTTAGTGCTGAAGTAGCTGTTGCGTACGATAATAATGCAGTATTTAAAGAACAGGGAAGCAAAAACTTTCAGTATGCAGTCAACACACCGGTAGTCAATGTTGTCACCGGGGAAAAAGAAGCCATGTCTGAAGTGTATGGAGACAACAGTGCACTGACTGTCAGTTGCTGGGGAATGACCGAGCAATATATCAACGCTAGTCTGGAAGCTCAAGTCAAGTATGACCGCATGTTCGGAAAGCATGGAGTAAGCGCCACCGCTCTGTATCGGCAGGAGTCGGAAAGGGCATTGGGAGCCAATAATGCGTACAAACGTATGTATATCACAGGCATGGCAGGATATAATTACAACAATACATACCTGCTGGATGTGGTGTTCAACCAATACGGTACTAGCGTATTGCCCGAAGGTGATAAGTTCCGCAGTTATCCGGCAGTATCGGCAGCCTGGGTGTTATCCAACGAATCATTCATGAAAAAAATGACTGCTGTAAACCTTTTGAAGATTCGTGCTTCTTACGGACGTGCCGGATGGGATCAGATTCCCTACGGACTTACTCAACAATACTATATCTGGGGTGGACAGTACTACTTTGGCGATGCCAATAACGTGGCCAGCGGTAACAAAGAAGATAAACTGGCTATGAACAACCTGACTCTCGAAGTTTCCGACAAATACAATGTAGGAATAGATATGCGTCTCTTTAACAAATTAAGTGTCACATTAGACGCCTTCCTCGACAAAAGAAGCAATATACTGATTGGAGCAAACAACCTGATTTCTTCTGCCATCGGTATCAGTGTACCCCAACAAAATGCCGGTAAAGAAGAAAAGAAAGGACTGGAAGTAAGTATGGAATGGAAAGATTATAGCCGCAAAGACTTTCATTATTATGTAGGAGCCAATCTGACATATATCAAAACCAAAGTCGTAGAAAACGGAGAAGGTTATAAGCCTTGGAATTACCTGTCCGGTAAAGGATTAGCCATCGGACAAATATTTGGTCTGGAAGCAATCGGTTATTTCCGCGATGAGGCAGATATCGCAAACAGTCCGAAGCAACAATTTTCGGAAGTACGCCCGGGGGATGTGAAATATAAAGATATGAACAACGATGGTATTATCGACGATAATGACAAGCATGCCATCGGATATTCAAGCAGTATTCCCGAGATCTATTGTGGTATCCGCCTTGGATTTGAGTATAAAGGTTTCGGAGTAGACGCTTTGTTCCAAGGAGCGACACGTTTCAGCAAAATGCTGAATACAAGTAGTGTGTATTGGCCATTACGCAATAATACCAACATATCCAATTGGTATCTGCACGATAAGATCCGCTGGACGGAAGAAACAAAAGATATAGCCAATGTACCCCGTTTGTCAACGCTGAACAATGCCAATAACTTCCAAAACAGTACACAATGGCTGGTAAATGGTGAATACCTGAAACTGCGTAACCTGAATGTATATTACGACCTGCCGAAAAACTGGATATCGAAAATCAAGCTGGAACAATGCCGCATCTTCGCCAGTGCGAACAATGTTTTTTCGCTCGATCATGTCAAATACATGAACTGCGAAGATTTCAGCGTCAACTACCCAGATATGTTCTCTGTCTATTTCGGAGCCAGTATTAAATTCTAATATCGAAAGCATTATGAAACTAACTAAATATATCACAACAGCCTGCATAGCAGCTCTCTTCACCGGATGCGATTATCTGGATTTCGATGAAACCACCGGAATGACAAAAGAAGAAATGTACTCCTATTTCGGCAACGTAACAAGCCTGTCTACTTTTGTTTACTCTCAATTACCACAAGACTTCGGTGCAATAGGAGATGCGCTTAGGGATGCCGCAACAGACAACGCTGTATATACATGGAATCAAAGCAGCGTATATAATGTATATAATGGAACTTGGAGCCCGCTCAAAACGGTAGATGATGTATGGAGCAACTACTACACCGCTATCCGTGAAGCCAATTCATTCCTGGAGAACTATTCGCTCGAGGTACTGGAACGTTTCAAATGGAATGTGGATTACGAGATTGATGTGGAAAAAGCTAAAATGCGCGTACATGAAGTACGCGCCCTCCGTGCTTTCTTCTATTTGGAACTAGCCAAACGTTATGGTGATATCCCCCTGTTGACACGCACTTATCAAATAGATGAGATTAATTCCGTAGAAAAGACTCCGTTTGACAAAGTGATTGATTTCATTGTCGATGAATGTGACAAGGCAGCACCGGAATTGCCTGTCAGCTACAAAGATTTCTATAATGAGACCGGACGGGCTACACGAGGAATGGCCATGTCCGTCAAGGCACGCGCTTTATTGTACGCAGCCAGCAAACTACACAATCCTTCTCACGACACTGACAAATGGAAGAAAGCGGCCAAAGCATCTTATGACATTATTAAAACGGGATGGTACACTTTACCCAACATTGATGTGGATCCTTTGTATGACGTGAACGGAGGAAACGTAGTTCTCAACTCGTCCCAACTGATTTTTGAACGCCGTAACAATGACGACAATGCTTTCGAATCAAGAAACCTTCCAATCGGTTTCGAGAACGGAAACAGTGGCAACACTCCAACACAAAATCTGGTCGATGCTTACGAAATGGCGGACGGCACTCCGTTCAGCTGGGAAAATACCAAACATGCATCCAAACCATACTCCGGACGCGATCCGCGTTTCTACAAAGCTATCCTTTACAATGAAGCTTCCTTCATGGGTACCAAAATAGAAACATTCGAAGGTGGCAGAAATGCATCACCCATTACGGGAGCCACACTGACCGGATATTATCTACGCAAATATATGAATGAAACAGTTTCGCTGTCTCCAACCAATCCGATCAAGAAGCCTCATCACTTCATCCTGTTCAGATATGCAGAGACATTGCTGAACTATGCAGAAGCCATGAACGAACTTGGCGGACCGGACTACACCTCCGATGCCGATGAGCTGCCGATGTCAGCACGCACAGCCCTGAATATGGTTCGTAGTGCGGCCAATATGCCTAATATTACGGACAATGGAGATGACTTCACCACTCGTCTGCGCAACGAACGCCGCATAGAACTTGCTTTTGAGGATCATCGTTTTTGGGACATCCGCCGCTGGATGATCGGAGATGTAGTGAAAGATATCTATGGAGTAAAAGTCACTAAAAAAGGATCAAAATACAGTTATACTCCGGTGAAGATACAGACACGCGTCTGGGAGGAAAAGATGAACCTTTATCCTATCGCTCAATCGGAGATTTATAAAAATGGCAACTTAACACAAAACGACGGCTGGGAGTAATGACTACTCCCGCTGTCTCCCCCTTATATTTTAATATTTAAAAGGAAAAGCTATGAAACAAGTAATAAGCATTTTATTGTTATGGATTGGAGTATTATCCTGCCAGTCGGAAGACATCAATATCTATACACTACATGCCAAAGACGAATCAAAGGCAATAGACGGCTGGAAATTGATCTGGTCGGAAGAGTTTAATCAGGAAGGTCCCCAATTTGATGCAGACAAATGGATTTTTGAGCCGAAAGGTAATTCTCCGTGGAACAAATATTTAACGGGAAGTACAGAACAGGCTTATGTACAAAACGGAAGGCTCATTCTACGTGCAGAAAAAAAAGGCGGTCAGTACATGACCGGAGGTATAAGCACACGTGGAAAAGCAGGATTCAAGTATGGAAAGCTGGAGATATGCGCCAAGTTCAACAGTTTCCAAGGAGGTTGGCCGGCTATTTGGTTACTACCGGTACAACGTCAGTATCCCAATCCTCCGGGAGCAAATGAGTATGGAGGAGAAATCGATATTATGGAACAAGTCAGCCTTGAAAAAGTAGCCTGGCATACAGTACATAGTCACTATACGCTGGATTTGGGTCTGGACAAAAACCCGCCACGTGCCGGAGGCGGGGCTTATAAGGAAAACGAATTCAATCTTTATACTCTCGAATGGACTCCGGAAGAGCTGACATTCCTGATTAACGGTGAGGAAACATTCAGTTATCCGAATATGCATCTGGAAAATGAAGCGGAAATGAAGCAATGGCCGTTTGATGTTCCTTACTATCTGATTTTAAACTATGCTCTTGGTGGTGAAGGCACATGGCCGGGGGAAATTGATGATTCCGGATTGCCGGGACAAATGGAAATCGAATATATCCGTTATTATCAACAGGAAGAAGAAAACAAACCGGATGACGGAGATGATGAGGAAGAAGAGGATCCGTCTGCAAACTTAGTTGAAAACGGAGACTTTGAACAGGATTTTGCAGCGGACAAGAAACCGGGTATATGGGCGGCCTGGCAAACACAAGGCAGCAACACGTTGAATTATCTGAATATGTGGTTTGCAAAAACCGGAGACGCTTTAGTGGTAGACGGTAGTACAGGAGCAAATGGCAGTAGTAGTTCTCTTAAATATGCTGCCAGTGTAGCAAACAGTTGGGACGTAGACTTGTCATATCCTATGCAAGGAGTGGAAGCCGGCAAATATAAGTTTAGTTTCTACGTAAAAACGAATCAGGATGATACGCCTTTCGTCACCAGCATCACACTATGCGAAAATGATGAAGATATAGCCAAAGAGGCCAAATACCAGAAAGCAATCGTTCTTCAGAACGGTAAACAAGAGATAAAGATCGGCGAAAACGATATTTGGGGTACACAAATCAACCGGGCAGGAAAAGAATGGAAACAATACTCCATGATCGTGAATATCCCGGATAACAAACTGGTGAAATTCGTGTTCAAGCCTTGTGCGGGAGATAATAACAGTTTGAGCGGTTACGACTGTAAGAAAGCGGACAATGTAGTTTATTGGTTCGACAAAGTAACCCTCGAACCGACCGACGAAGCCGGACCGGGAGAAGGCGAAGAACCTGCCACCGAATTAGTAAAAAACGGAAGTTTCGAGAAAGACTTTGCAGCAGATAAACAACCGGGAATATATGCAGCCTGGCAGACTCAAGGTAATAATACCCTGAATTTTCTAGATATGTGGTTTGCAAAACCGGACGTCACCAATCCGTCACTTTCCATAGATACCAGCACAGGAGCTAATGGTAGCAATCGTTCTTTGAAATATACCGCCGAGAAAGTTGATAACACCTGGGGAGTAGATTTGTCATATCCATTGCAAGGAGTAAATCCCGGTAAATATGAACTAAGCTTCTATGCTAAAACCAATCAGACGGAATCTCCGTTTATCACCAGTATCACTCTTTGCGAAAATAATGAAGATATTGCCAAAGAAGCCAAGTTCCAAAAGGCAATTGTATTGCAAAACGGAGTGCAGACGATCGAGTCAGGTGTAAACGATATTTGGGGAACAGTTATCAATCAGGCAGGAAAAGAATGGAAAAAGTATGCTGTAACTGTGGATATTCCTACCAATGTACTAGTCAAATTTGTGTTCAAACTATGTGCAGGCGCCAATAACCAACTGACCGGTTACAATGCTACGGCAACAGACAATGTTATTTATTGGTTCGATGATGTTTCTCTGAAACTGGTTACGGAATAAATAATCACATATCACATCTGTCTTGAACAAAAAAGGAACAGTTCCACCAATAGTGGTCTGTTCCTTTTCATACATTATAGTGTGAAAGTATTGTACTTAAATCGAAGAAAGTATCTTCGGTAAACTACCCAAATAATAAAAAGGAAGATTTATCAATCGGAAACTCTTTCCGGCAACCGTCTTCACATCATCAATAGAATATGGACCACTCCAAATACGGACAGCTAAATCACCGCCAGACAAATCCATGAAAGAATGTAACGAACGGAGATGCGCATTCTTTCCGCATTTCACCTCGATCGGAATAATTTGTGTTCCCTTTTGCCATACAAAATCTGTTTCGGCATTGGAGCCTTGTTTGTCACGTACCCAAAAATGCAAGTCGGAAATATACTGTTCATCAAGTAATACCTGCAATTGTTGTGCTACAATATGTTCAGCGATAGCTCCTTGCCACGTATCCATCAACGTACGGTCATGCAGAACTTCAGTTTGGATATTTGCAGCAAAATTAACTAGTCCCGTATCCAGCCACATCAATTTAGGAGCACGTTTTAGAGCAGGCAGCGCCGGTGCATGCATAGCTGTAACAGGATAAACTAAATGTAGTATAAAAGCTTTTTCCAAAATATTGAAAGCTTCACGCACTTCCTTTGAGTTATAGCTTGACTCTCCAAAATTTCCCAGTTTAATAGTCTGTCCTGCCTTGTTCCAACCCGTCCGCAATATATGCCGGATGACATGCGTCTGTAACTGGGTCGGTGCATACTTTTCAACATCCTCGTTATAACCTTTCAATAAAGAATTATAAATAGACTTCAAACGCACCAAGTCTCCATTCTCCGCATAATCGGCTACTACTTCGGGCATACCACCAATCAATGTATATCTATGAAAACGAGACATTGCCTCTTCATGCAACGCAGATGGCAAACTTATTTCATCTATAGCAGTACGATAATGCCCCTCGCCCATAGCAGTCAGATATTCTCCGAAAGTACAAGGGGAAAGTTGCATATATTCTACTCTACCCACCGGAAAAGAGATACGTTCTTTCAACAATGACTGTAAACGTGAACCGGCAGCGATAACATACAAATCAGGCATATCTTCATAAAAATACCGCAACAATGCTACCGCCTTAGGCACATTCTGTATCTCATCTATAAATAGCAACGTCCGCCCCTCACGCAGAAGAATATTCTTTTGAAAACAAGCTATCCTCATTATTTCCTGTACTTTATCCGTACTCTGAAACAGGCGCGCATCTTCTTCACGCTCCAGATTCAAATGAAGATAATTCTCAAAGTTCCGGGCAAACTCATTAACTAACGTCGTTTTTCCTACCTGACGCGCACCACGCAACACCAAGGGTTTACGCCCTGTACGTTCGGCCCACTTTTGCAACTGATTATAAATATCTCTTTCAAACATAAAAATCATTGTTAATCAGCTACAAATATACCATTTTATTCTAAGAACATAGGCAATTTAACGAAATAACCGCCTAAAAACATAGGCAAAATGAAGAAAATATAAGCAAAAAACATAGGCATAGTAACCCATGATTTCTGCAATTACTACTTAGAGATAATCATAATCTTTTCACCAACACCTTTATCAGGTATTCTCACACTACAGACACCTGTTTCTTTATCCCAACTCCACGCCACAGATTCCGTGTCATTCTCCAGATTTTCTTCCAAACGTTCCGGTTTAGTTTTCTT
>OOAZ01000845.1_pt1 | contig 24466 bp, 19 predicted proteins | sample 1671221 | NCBI WGS metagenome assembly OOAZ01 (sample SAMN06348134, study PRJEB24527) | human gut metagenome | biome: human gut; feature: ankylosing spondylitis patient; material: feces | host: Homo sapiens | place: China | collected 2015-10
CAACCAAAGCCCCAGTGGGGCTTTGGTTAGCCCGCGGTTCCTAGAGATTTAGGAACGTCTACCGGGAGGACTACCGCTGCGACGACAGCTTTCCAAAAAGGCTGTCTCTTTTCTTTTGCAGTAGTCCTTTTGGAAACACTCTACAGCGGATAAGAGGACTTGAACAGGGCGGCGGCATTTATGCCGCAACCAAAGCCCCAGTGGGGCTTTGGTTAGCCCGCGGTTCCTAGAGATTTAGGAATGTCTAACAAGAGGACTACCGTGAAGTGTGCGGATAAGAGGACTTGCAGATCAGATCACCAGCGATCAAGTGTTTTACCACTGATTGAAATGCACCCGGTCGGCCTCGTAGCGGCTTGCACGCGGAGCGGTAATGTCCGCTTCCGGGTAGCCGAGGGCGATGATGGAGTGGGGCACGATGGTCTCCGGCAGAGCGAAGAGCTTCTTCTGGGCCTCCACCCGGTCCATCTGAGGCCAAGTGCCCAGCCAGACCGCGCCAAGCCCCAGCTCCTGTGCGGCAAGGCAGATATTCTGGGCGGCAATGGCACCATCAATGACCCAGTAATCCTTTGCAAAGCGGAATGCCCGGTCCAGGTCGCCGCAGACCAGGATACCGGCGGCAGCTTTCCGCAGCGGCTCGGCTGGGCGGCCGTTGGCGTCTGCCATCTGTGCCAGCTTTTCCGGGTCGGTCACCACCACGAAAGACCAGTCCTGTGCATTGACGCAGCTCGGCCCGCTCATGGCGGCTTCCAGCAGCTGATGCAGCTTTTCGTTTTCGATGGACTGATCCGTAAATTCCCGGCAGCTGCGCCGGGTGAGAATGGCATCCAGAGTGTTCATCAATCAGTGCCTCCTGTGTAGGTTTGGGCTTAGTATAGCACAGCGGTTTGAAAATTTCATGTGCGATTTCGCTTGCAATTCAGAAAAGAACTCGGTAGGATCCATTCCGAACCAAATCCAAAAAAGGGGCTGTTTTGCAACAGCCCCATGACGTTCCATTGCCAAAATGCATCCGGATCAATCCAGAACAAAAGGGCCCGCCCTCTCATCGAACAATGAAAAAGGCGGGCCCTTTCAAAATCAGGGATTCTGGTTTGTTACACGCTTCCAGCTGCGGATGGCTTTCCAGCGGGTGACGGATTTTTCAGGCTTGAACCGATCAGCGCTCTTGGTGGTCATCAGGCCCGTTTCCACGGCCCACTGGGCGGCCTGCGCGGTGTCGGGGTCGGGGATGTCCGTAAAGGCGGGCTGTGCGGCAGGGGCGGGGCGGCCGGCCGTGTTCCACAGCAGGAGGGCAAGCTCGGCGCGGGTCTTGGGCATGACGAAATCCGCCGGGAGCCAGTGCTCCTGATAGAGGCTCATGCCCAGGTCGTAGGCCTGCCAGGCTACCAGAGCGGTGGCGGCAGTGCCCAGTGTGACGCCTAGGATGACCGAGGCGGTATCGGAGCCCTCTTCCTCCTGCATCCGGGGGGTGGCCTCGATGCTCAGAGGCTCGGCGGGCATGGTAAAGGCGAACTCTTCCAGTGTCCGGCCGGTTTCAAATTTCTCCGCGTCATCGGCGTTCAGCGCGCCGTTCAGGATGGTCCAGCGGTCAAACACCATGCCGGAGGGCATCCGGTCGGGGTCGGCCACCAGCCGGACGGAGGCGTCCTTTTCCAGCTTGAGAGAGGTATCGCCTGCGGAGGCGGTGACGTCCACCCCGTCCACATACACGAACGCGCCGGAGACGTTCAGCGCATAGGTATCCGGAAGGACAGGCGCGTTCTTTTCCCACTTGGCGTAAACTTTGGTATCGCCCGTGATGGGCTGGGTAAAGTCAAACTCTGTGGAGTAGGTATCGTCGGTATACCAGCCGATGAATGTATAACCCTCTGCCGTCAGCTCTCCGGGGTCAGTGGCGGGTTCGTTATACGGAACATTCTGGCTGTCGGGTGCGTTGCCGTGCTCGGTGATAAAGCTTACTTCGTAATTCTTGGCTGTCCACTTGGCGTAAACCGTGGTGTTGCTCTTGATGGGCTTGGTAAAGTCAAACTCTGTGGAGTAGGTATCGTCGGTATACCAGCCATCGAATGTATAACCCTCTTCCGACAGCTTTCCGGGGTCGTCGGCGGTTCCGTTATACTTAACATTCTGGCTGGTGGGTGCGTTGCCGTGCTCGGTGATAAAGCTTACTTCGTAATCCTTGGCTGTCCACTTGGCGTAAACTTTGGTATTGCCCGTGATGGGAGTGTTGAAGTTAAACTCTATGGTGCGGTTCTCGTCGGCATACCAGCCACCGAATGTATAACCATCTACCTTGGGAATGGTGAGCTTGCCGGTGTCGATGGGTTTGCCATGTTCAATCGTCTGGTCCGCAAACGAACCGTGGTCGGATACGAACTGGACCGTGTACTTGTTGATGTCCCACTTGGCAACCAGCTCCAGCACATTGGGGGCATTGGTGGTGTCGGCGTCAAAATCAAATGGTTTATCGCCGTTGTACCAGCCTGCAAAGGTGTGGTTTTCTTTGGAGGGAGCAGCGGGTTCCGTAAACTTTCCGCCGCGGTCAATAGTCTGGGCGGGAGCAAGCGTTGTGCCGTCCGCCGTAAAAGTAGCTTCCAGCATGGCGCAGATGAGATGATTTTCCAATATGTCGCTGTTTCTGCCCTTGGTAATGTCGTCCCACTGCGTTTTGGAACCGGGATAGGTTACAGTCATCAAGCTCGGACAGTCAGCAAAAGCATTGTTTCCAATGGAAGTGACCGAGACTGGAATGTGAATCGTGGTCAACTGAGAGCAGCCGAGAAAAAGAGCCCCTGAAATAAAGCTCAGAGAGGATGGGAGAGTGATACTTTTCAAACTTGTACAACTACTAAAGGCGGAGAAACCAATATACGTAACAGAATTAGGAATTGAAATATTTGTTAATTTGGGACAATTTATAAAAGCTTCATCGGAAATCGAAGTGACAGAATCTGGAATAGTAACACTGGTAACAGCGGAGTTAAAGAAAGCAGCATGGCCAATCATCGTGACGGGTTTGCCTTGGTAGCGGCTGGGGATGGTGACATCCGCAGCAGCGCCATTGTACTTGTAATTGGTTACGATGACGGCAGTGTTGTCAGGAGGTATAAATTCAAAATCGAAAAGCGGCGCATTGGCAGCGTCTTGGACGGCTGGGTTGCCGCTTTGAATCGTTAGATTACTCCAGTCACCTGCGTAATTTACGCTGGTGAGATTTGTGCAGCCCGCAAAGGCGTTGCTGCCGATTTCCGTGACGCTGGCCGGGATGGTCACACTGGTGATGGTGGTGTTATCTTGAAATGCATCTTCCCCGATTTTTGTGACAGGCCAACTGCTGATTTTGCTGGGGAGGATGACGGTGCTTTCCGTGCCAGTGTACTTTGTAATGGTAACTGTTTTTGGGGGCGGGTAAGCAAACGGATCATCTTTGACGGAAATAAACTGTGCCGTATAATCGCCCGTGACAAGGCTGGGACAAGAGTATCCTAAAACGTCCTTGTCCGCGTCATTGTCCGCGTCCTTGTTCGCGGTAATATGGTTCCATTGCGCCAGCGAGCCGTCATAGAAAACTGTTTTCAGGGCACTGCAACCGTTGAAAACATAAGATTGAATGGTTGTCAAAGAGGCCGGAAGTTTGACTTCGGAGAGGTTTCGGCAGTAGCCAAAAGCGCTCTTTTCAATGGTCTTCAAAGAGGCTGGAAAGGTGACCTCAGAAAGTGCGGCGCAACCATAAAAAGTACCATTGGAGAGCGTTTGAAGAGCGCTTGGAAGGGTAATTCTCTCTAGGTTTTGGCAGTGACGAAAGGCCCCATTACCGATTGTCTCTACAGAATCTGGTATTTTGATCTCTTTGAATCTTGGATACAAATGTTCTGAGCCCCAGAAAGCGTTGCTCCCAATGCTCTTCAATTGGGAACCCTCTGCAAAGGTGACCGTTGTAAGAGCGTTGCAATAGATGAAAGCGTGGCTGCCAATGCTGCGTACCGTGGCCGGGATGAATACGCTGGAAACATTGATGCGCGTGGAAAATGACCCGAACGCAGAGACTCCAATGGCTGTGACCGTATAAGTTTGGCCGCCGCTTGTAACGGTGTCCGGAATATCGATGACGCCATCCGGGGTGCTGTTGTCGTAGTTGGCAACCGTGGCGGTGTGATCCGCATTGAGGGTGTATGTCAGGCCCTGGTTGTCTTTGTTGTCAGTAGTGAGGGAGCGGGTAGCAACATGGCGGACGCCTGTGCTCCCGCCAACCTCCGCCAGCGCGGAGACGGGCAGCAGGGTGAAGAATAGGGCCACCGCAAGGATGGCGCTCAAAAGCCGTAGTCGTGGAGTCCGCATGGTGTAAACCTCTCTTTCCGTGTGTGGGTTCCGTGTGCAGGAAAAATGGAACCGCATCCAATCCTACCCTAATTTTACTGTAAAATGTGTCGGTTTGCAACAAAAAAAAACAACGTTGTCATAATATTTGCAGCATTTTAACAAATTGCAAGGGCAAAACTGTACAGAGGATACAAAAACAGTTTCCCCTCTTTGCCAAGGGCTCCCCCTTTGGGAAAGATTTCCCCCGGTCGGGGGAAAATGGCAAAGCCAAAAAGGGGAACAGCTGGCGCGCCAGCGCCTGAGAGGGCGAGTCCGACAGAGGAAAAAGAAAAACACAGCGATACACGGACTCTGACAAACAGAGTTCGCATCGCTGTGAGTTCTAGGTGGAGTTGCTCTTCGTACAACCTCTCAGTCTCGCATTCGCTCGACAGCCGTTCCCCTTTCGGCACTTGCGTGCCACCTCCCCCGGCCGGGGGAGTCTTTCCTACCAGGGGAGCCCTTGGCAAAGAGGTTTCGTTTCGCAGTAACACACGGTGTTGCGATAAAACTTCACCGCCGCAAAGCCTCCCCTTATCAGGGGAGGTGGCACGCCGCAGGCGTGACGGAGAGGTTTGGCCCGCACCGCCTGCCAAAGCCTCCCCTACTAGGGGAGGTGGCATCGAGCGAAGCGAAGATGTCGGAGAGGTTTCGTCCCCACAAAAACAAATCCCCCACACCGGGCGTCTCCGGTGCGGGGGTGCGGGAATGGAATCCGAGAATGTCTTCAATCGCTTCTGTCACAGAAGACAACGATGCGGGTCTTGCCACCGTAGGTGCAGGTGTACAGCACCAGATCGTGGCCGCTGTGCTCCACGGCCTCCACATCGGTGGGGTCGTGGACTTCAATGGCAGAAACCGTGTAGTGGTTCTCGATGCCGTCCATGTCGGTGAAACGGACCTCATCGCCCAGGGCGAGGGTGCCGATCTTGCCGAAATGCGACTCGTAGTTGTGCGCCGCGATGACGAGATCATCGGTGCGGGAGGAGCCGAACTGGCGGCAGGGGGAAATTTTGAGTTTGGGGTAGCTCCACTCGCTCATCACCGGCAGGTCGATGCCAATGGCGGGGATGGAGACAGTGCCCACATATTCGTAGCCGTCCAGCTCCACCACGGGCAGCTCCGGGTCAAGGGAGCTGGTGTCGATGGCGGGAGCCGAGGCCGCGCTCTGCGTTTGTTCAACGACTTTTTCCTGTAGATCCTGTACGACGGTCTGGGCTTCCGCGCCGGCCTGAGCGTCCTCCCAGCGGTTGTAGCCGTAGAGGCCCAGCGCCGCCAGCAGCAAGACGACTCCCAGCAGGACACAGAGGACGCCCGGGGATGCTTTACGCATTGTCATCCTCTTTCTTCTTGGTGAGGAGGATCACGCCAGCCGCCAGGAACAGAGTGCCCAGCCCTGCCAGCACCGGCACGGGCCAGTTGAGCTGTCCGGTCTGGATCAGCTTGGGGGCACGCGCGTCAGCCACCGGAGGATTGACGGGCGTTTCCGCGACGGGCACCGCAGGCGCCGTGGGGGTGGTATCCGGCCGCGCGTCCAGGACCGGCGGGTTCACCGGGGTCTCCGGGGTAGGCACCACAGGCGTGGGCTTCGGGTCCGGGGTGTAGGGGATATCCGGGATATACGGCGGATTGTACGGCGGATCGTACGGGTCGTCCGGGGCGGAGTTGTTGAACGTGTTGTTGAACAGGATGCTGTCTTCCTTGTCATTGGAGGACTGGTCGGCCTCATAGACCTTGGCCACGGCCACCAGCGTGTCGCCGCTCCAGCTCACGGTGACACGGAGCACCATGGTGCGGGTGTCGTAAGTGCCGTTGAGGGAGCCGCCTTTCCGCTGGGCCACCTCGTACTCATAGGTACCGGGGGCCGTGAAGACGAATGTCTCCGGGAATGTGGCGGTGGTCATATAACCGTTGGAACGGGTACAGTCCGCCGTGTTGACGAACGCTTCCAGCGCGGCGGCGTCGCCGGGCATGGGGGCATTTTTGCGGGGGGTCAGGCGGATGGTGAGCTGCTCGTCGGGGATGGCATTGCCCGTGCACTTGACGTTGACCGTCAGGTTTTTCAGCTCCACGCGCTGTTCCGTTGCCGCAAAGGCCGCGGGCAGGCTCAGGCTCAGGCAAAGCACCAGCGCCAGCAGCGCCGCCGCGAATTTTCGGATCTTCATTTCATCCCCTCCTTTACTGCTCCGGCGTTGTCATCCACGCCAGAAGAATGGTTCTTGCATCGGTAAACTCAGTGGAACAGGTGGACATGGCCAGCACCTGTGCCCCCTCCCGCGCCCGGACAGTGTCCAGCGTGTCAGAGTGCAGGTGCAGCGCGTTCTCCTGTGCGAAATCGAGCAGACCGTTCAGGTTTGCGTCCCACTGGTTCACGTCGAAGATGGCATCCTCGGACGCGGGCACCAGCAGACAGGCGAAAATTTGTAAGTGGTAGGTGCGGTCGGGCAGGACCAGCGTGCCGGTGGTGTTCTCGTTGAAGAACGCCTCGTCCTTGTACAGGTCAAGATCTCCAAACATCTTGCTGTTTTCCATGTGGTGGCCGTACAGCAGCGAATACGGATCGTGGAAGCTGCCATCACAATCGGAATCCAGGAAGATGCTGCCGGCCAGTGCAAAGTCGCCGTAGACATCGGTGTTGATGTAGCTGAAATTGTTCTCGCCCTGCACCACAGGGTAATCAATGGCGGTGTTGTCCAGGGTGAGCCAGGCTTTCACGTCCGAGTTGATGGCCAGCAGCTCCTCAAAGGAGGCGCCGTTCTCGCCATCGGCGGCAGGCTTGAACTGCAGCAGCTCGCCCTGCACGTTATCCACGGCGGCATAGACCTGGTTGTTATCCCACAGCGCGTAAGCGGAGTAAGCGCCCGCCGTGAGGAGGAACAGCACCACCACCGCGCTGATCAGGAAGTCGGCTGTCCGCAGCGCTACACGTTGCCAAGTGATACAGCCCACCTCCAGTCAGCTTGCGATGTTGGTTCTTGTTCAGAGAATTGCGAGTCCGGTTACGAGCGTCACCTCTTCGCCAGAGCCTCCCCTACTAGGGGAGGTGGCACGGCGAAGCCGTGACGGAGAGGTTGTACGGAGCAGCACCTGCGTTGTTCCGCTTGGCCGAAAGGAGTCCTTTGTCCAACCTCTCAGACGCCTGCGGCGCCAGCTCCCCTAGTAGGGGAGCCTTTGGCATTCCGCAAGGTCTGCTGTTATCGCCAGAGGCTCTTAAAAGTGTTTGCGGAGAGAGTGTTCAATTACTCTTCCTCGCGGCGCTTCTTGATGACCAGCATCATGGCACCACCAGCCACAACGGCCAGCATCAGCATGTAAGGAGCGTTGTCGAGGATAACGCCGGTATCAAGGATGTTGTCGCCTAAAGTATTCACAATGGCAACATCTTCTTCAGACTGGTCAAACTCATTAGCTGTGGTAACTTCGCCGGTAGCAGTGTAGCCAGCTTTATCAGTTTCCTCAACAGTGTAGGTCACGCCATAAGGAACATTGGTGAATGCGATAGTGTCACCATGCTTCAGATAGAAAGTATTGCCTTCGTCACCAAAGCTAATCTTAGCAGGCTGATTACCAGGAGCGGCGGAACCATCAGCGGTATCATGGTCAGAGTGATAAATAACACCAATATTTGCCTTAGACACATCATAGCCATTAGCATCAAAGACAACCTTAAAGGTGAAGTATTGATCGTGATCAGACATGTTACCATTAACAGTCTTTTCAACTTTCAGCGTACCGGCATTGTAAGTATTGGTAAATGCCTTCGTAGCTTCAATTTTGCTCGTATTGTCAGTATCGGCTGCGCCTTGCTCACGCAGGGCCACATAATACTTAATACCATTCTCACCATTCACAGCGCTAACTTTCATATCCAGCGCCGTCGCATAAGTGATACCTGCAACTTTATCCGTAGAAACCTCGGTCACAGTGTATTTGTAAATACCAACACGCTTAATGTTCAGGTCAGACAGATCAAGAGTGAAGCTACCCGATTTAACATCACCGCCAATCGGAGCAGTCGTCTCATACACCTTGCTACCATCAGTTGCTGCACCGGTAATGCCAGGCATCGTAATTGAATGATTCTGGCCATCAACTGCGCTACTCGGAGCAAGCACAAACTTGTAAGTCAAACTCGGAGCCGTCGTTCCATCATTAGTAACCGTCAGGTTCTTTGTAAACGTCACTTCGGTAACCGGTTCAGCTTTAACCGACACGGTAGCAAAAGCGGGGAAGGACATGGTTGCCATCATCGCAACAGCGACGACACCAGCAAACAATTTCTTGAGTTTCATGTGGATTCCTCCTAAATATTATATCAATGTTTTCAATAACTTACAAGCTCCGCCGCCGCAGCAACGTGATTACTTTTGCTTTGACGTCGGTGAGGGCCACCGGGCCAAAATCCCGGCTGTCCTCGGATTGCGTGCGGTAGTCCCCCAGGATGAAGACGCTGTCCGCGGGGACGGTGTAGGGGTACTCGAGGGTGTCTTTCGCGTAGGTGGGGTAAAGGATCTCGCCGCTCTGGGCCGAGCCGTTGACGATCAGCGTTCCCGAATCGTCCAGTGCGATGAGGTCGTTCTCGCGGCCCAGGATGCGGCCCACCCGGAGCTTGCCGTCCTGCTCATAGAGCACCACGTCGTTCTTGGCGTAAGTGCCCTGCAGCCGGTAGCCGATCAGCAGGTCGCCGTCCTTGACGGCGGGGAACATGCTGTTGCCGGAGGCCTGTGTCAGCAGAAACACCTGCGTGAACAGCACCCACGCGGCTGCCGCCAGCACCACCACCCGGGCCAGTAAACCAAGCGCGTCCCGGCGGTCCTGCGCGGCGTTGCGCCGCTTGTGCAGGGCTCTGCGCCCTGCCGTGAGCGGGTCTTGCGGAGGGAGTGTTTTTGCGGCTTTCGCCATCAACATCCCTCCTCAAGGTTCTCTCCGGGAGGGGTATGGGCTTCCAGCAGGGCGTTATACCTTGCTCTCTCGGCCCGGATGGCGTTTTCGTACAGGCCGTAGAGCTCCTCCAGCTTTTTCCACATCTGCACTTCATCCACGCCGCCGAGCAGGTTCTTGCGAAACTTCACCTTGCGGTACCATTCCACGATCTCCAGCTGCTCTTGGCTGATGCAGTTTTCCTCCGCGCCGGGCAGGCGCTGTGCGGGCTGCGGGCTCTTACCAGCTTTTTCTTTTGCCATCCATCCACCTCCTTTCGTGATTTTATTTGGCTTGGAAGTTGGCTTATTCATCGTCGTCGTTCTTCCGTTTCCGGAGGAAGAGCAGCACGCCGCCGCCCACGACGACCACGAGGATCAGGATGTAGGGGAGGGTGTCGAGGAGGACACCGTTGTCGACTGTGGCGGTACGATCATTGATGACAGAAATATACAGGTTTCCATCTTCATCAACCATACCCTCTTCGGTTTTGATTGTTATAGTCTTTGTAGCACTTTCTTTATCATCAGGTGCTTCAAATTTCCAATCCTCACCATCACTATTCTTTACTGGATTTCCACTTGCATCTGTGATTAAAGCGCTTGTAGTGTAACCATCGGCATCATACTCTACAATTGTCAGCGTATCACCAATGCCAACATCACGGATTAGGTTGGATTCATTGTTTCCAAGCGTAAAAAGCGCTCCGTTATTCACAGAGAATGTAAACTTTTTGCTTTGATCCCCCATCAATCCCGTGATATGCTTGGTAAGCGTAACCCTCGCCGTTTCCGGTATATACTGTGCATAGTAATCTTTGTTCTCATAAATAGTATCCGGGAATCCTGTTACCTTGTTGGTACAGTCTTTATCATAATACCATCCATCGAACTTATAAACTTTTCCACCGACAGTTTTAACCGGCTCATATGTTTTTTCTGGCCTCGTTTGGGCAGGATCACCCTTGTGGTTTAGTTTGTATTCGTGCGCTTCCGCCCATTCAAATGTTTCTCCGTTCGGCTGCTTCACCCAATACGTTGCCACAATCTGATGTTGCATCACAACCTCAATAATGCAGTCAACATGGTAATAAGTACCGGTGTTATTTTCGGAGATCTTGTAAGGCCGTAGTCTAATTTCTGTAATCTCATCAGTCTTTACATTGTAGGCATTAACAACTTCCTTCCAGTACGTTCCATCTTTTGTCAAACTCAGATAGTTTCCCTTTTCATCTGTACCGGGAGTACCGATACCGGAAGGCCAGCTAACAATCCATGTCGATGTACCAACTAACGCATTAAAAATATTCTTGTCGCCCATACCGGACGAGTCATCGTTCGCTTTCCATACTGCGTTAGACAGCGTAACATCTCCCCATCCGAGGCAAGAGCCCCATTGATTTGCCTGATTCTTTATAGGATTACAAAGTGAGTTCTTCAAATAGTAAAACGCTGCTTCGCCGTGTTTTGTATTGCTTGCGTTACCGGTGACCTGAATCGTTATGGTTTCTTCTTTTCGCTCGCTGCTCCCTCCATAATAATAAACCGTGTAGGTATGTTTAATTACAAGCATACCAGGATTATTACTTTTTACCGTGACTATATTTCTATTTTTGAGATCCGCCGCCGTAATCGTCACGCCTGGATCCGGCACTGCAGACCATCTGTGGTTTGATCCAGCTGCACCCGTCAAGGTTATTGATTCTCCAACCGTAATCATTGGCTTTCTCGACGGTGTAATTGCAAGGAGAGAAATATCACTTGCCATTACTTCATACCCATCCGACGGTTCAAGCTCCGAAATCGTACCGTCATCAAAGTTGATTTTTCTCAAGAACAGTTCCTGTTCTTCTGTGCTCAAACCATTCAAATACTGTTTAAAGCCGTTATCCTCTAAATATTCCTGTGTCAACCGTTCAATTTCGTCGACTTCTTCGCAATCCATAATTTTATCATGCATTGCCTTATACTTTGCATTTCCTGTCCGTACAGTTGCTACCATAAACGGAGAGAAACCATCCGTTTCAAAAGTAACTTTCCCGTCAGAAACCGCAACAGCTTCTACTTCGTTTGCGTTCAACTCATGGAAAACACGAACGGAATCTGTTGCCTTGATTTCCGGAATCTCAATGGAAACTTTTGCTTTGCCAGAACTCGGTTCAATCTTATTTCCATTTTCATCCAGCGGCACTATGTCGAATACATAAAAACTATAGAACTCATCGTCAAGTTTTTCGCTGGCAGCCTCTTTCATGTCTTTTTCATCGGTAGCATTCAAACTGCCTAATTCGATTTTTTCAATGCCAGGAAGATCATCAATTTTTACTTTAATCGTTTTTCCATTGTTGTTCTCAAGGCTTTTTTCAGCGCTTGTCTCAACAGCTTTCCACTTCGCGTAGACTTCCACGGTCGTGCCCTCGGAAACGTACAGGCGCTCGTCAAACACGAACTTCTGCTCGTCGCCCAGCTCGTCGGTATAGTACCAGCCTGCAAAGGCGCGGCTGTTGCCCTCGGGGTCATCGTTGGAGGTGGGGTCCGCGAACTGATAGTCTTTCAGGTTCGCGCCGTCGGCGGCGGTCATGATGTGGTAGCAGCCCTTGTCGGTGCCGTACATGGCCAGATACTGTTCCACGGTCATCTCAGCGGTCTCGGCGTCGGCGGCGATGTCCGCGAGGTCGTAGCTGCTCATCTTCTTGAGCCAGAAGTGGTAGATGTTGGTGGGGATGGAGAACGCCGCGTCCATCTGATCCAACACCTGGTCGCCATCGGGGAGCGCGGCCGCGTCGTCCTCGGGGAACGTCGTGCCGCTGGTGTCGTACTCATAGACGATGTTGCCGCTTGCGTCGGTGGTGGTCTTCGTCGCGCCCTCTTTGGCAGGGGTGTCATCGGCTACAGGGGGCTCGCCGCCCTCGACGGGTTTTTCCACCTCATTGTCCATGGCTGCGGGCTCGTCATCCACGACGGGTTTTTCCACCTGATCGTCCATGGCTGCGGGCTCGTCCACCACGGCGAAGTCGTCATCCATGGCCGCGGGATCGTCCGCCACGGCGAAGTCGTCATCCATGGCCGCGGGCTCGTCCGCCACGGCGAAGTCGTCATCCAGCGCCGCGGGCTCGTCATCCATGGCCGCAGGCTCGTCATCCAGCGCCTCGGGCTCGTCGTAGAGATCCATGGGTTCCGGCTCCGTGCCGGGGTCGGCGGCCTCCACTACTTCGGTGCCCGGCGTATCAAGCCCCTCGCCCGTGCCGTTTGCAAAGGCGGGCAGCAGACAGCTGCACACGAAAATCAGCGCGAAGCACAACGCAAGCACCCGTTTGGCCAGCGGAAGCTTTTTCGCCGTGTGTTTTGCAAGATTTTTACGCATTTTTCATGCCCTCCTTTGGTATAGAGTCCGGGGTCGTGTCCATTCCCGATGTCTTGGCAACAAAAAAGGCCGCATCCGCACTCCGCCTGTCACAGCGGTGTTGAATGCAGCCGAACTATCTTCTGCTTTTCTGGCGTTTCCCTCCGGGGAATGCCAACACAAAAGACTCCAAGCTTTGCGTCCCCGGCTCACGCCAGGTTTGCCAAAGTTTTCAATTTTGCGGGGTGTTCCCGGCTGCTGGTACTATCCTACACAGCCCGGGATGCAAAAGGTGTCATTCGGTGGCGGGGCGCTGATTTTTCCGCCTGGCCGCCCGGCCCTTTCACTGGTGTTATTTTACCAAATTTGGCCTTGTCCATGCAAGTGTCCAAATGGACACAAAAACGGAATTTGCGTCCGTTTTTATCCAAAATCAGCCATTTCTTGTAGAGATTGCCCAATATATCCCCCCCAAAAGTTTGTGCACTCCACCAACAAAAAGTTACAAATTTGTGTCTGCTAACCCGTGCGAAACAGACGCGGGTCGGAAAAACAAGTATTACTATATCGGTTGAGTTGGCGGGAGTTTCTGGAATTTCATCCGTTTCCGGGATTTCCCGGAAACGTTGCGGGATGCCAAAGCCTCTCACTTTGGGAGAGGTGTCTGCGGAGCAGACGGAGAGGGCAAGGATGCTGCCAAAGAGCCAGACACACAGCGATACGCACCCTGCTTGTCAGAGCCATCGTATCGCAACGCCGCTGGAGTAATTTCACCGGGCTTGCCCTCTCAGGCGCTGGCGCGCCAGCTCTCCCAAAGGGAGAGCCCTTGGCAAAGAGGTCAGGCCCTCGTGTACGCCTCCATGCCGTGGTCGGCAGGCGGATAGTACTCCATCAGGCTGATGTAGTCCTCGCAGTGGTGGCAGAACGCCGCCCGCACCACCACATCGGCGGAGTCGGGCTTCATGGACATGAACATAAAGATGTACCGGGCCATGGCGGCCACCGTGCCGCTGTCGATGCCGTAGTACAGGCCCACGGCCAGCACCGGGATGACGGCCTGCTTCACCCGCTGGGGCACTTCCACATGGTAGGTCTTGCCCCGCAGGGTGAGGTTGCCGTCGTTCTGCTCCAGCTTTTCCAGCAGGGGGCGGCTCAGGGCGGAGGCGTTGTGGACGCTCTTTTCCAGCTTGGCCTCGTCCACGTTCCGCATGTTGCCCAGACCCCGCAGGCGGGCTTCCACTTCCTCGTCGGTCAGGAGATAGCCCTCGGTGCACTCGGCCTCGTTGCGGAGGAAAGCGCACTGGATCATGTCCATCAGCACGGCCTCGTACTTATCGTGGAACTGCTGCTTGCTGCCAAAGAACGTTTCCAGCCGCTCCATGACACCGTCGGTGTCCTCCTTGGTGGCCAGCCCGCTGATGGTCAGGGGCACCTCGCTGAAGCTGGCGCCCCGGACATCAAGGTCGGCCAGCTCTTTCTCGTTTTGGGTGGAGGGCAGGAAGCGGTCATTGCCGTTCCGGTGGTAGCCCCACTCGGCGGGCAGCACCCGGGGGACGAGGTCGCCGCTGGAAAGGATGTTATAGATGTTGCTGGCGGCCCAGGTGGTTTTCAGGGTACCGTCGGCGTTGTGGTTGTTGTCGTAGTCCAGCTGATAGTCCGGGTAGCTGGCGGCGGTCAGGGCCATCGGCGTGGCAAACGTGTAGACGAAGACGTTTTTGCGGTCGATCTCGGGCAGGTCTTTGTTGATCCGCCCCGCCAGCAGGTTGGCGACGGCCGCGCCCCGGCTGTAGCCGCCCACCCAGAGCTTGACGGTGCCCGTCCCGCCCGGCTGGGCGGCCGCCCTGGCCAGATAATTCCTGAGGGCGGTCAGCACCTCGTTCACCGGGATGACAAAGCCCGCGTGGCCCGCCCCCACACCGGTGTGCAGGTTGCTGACCCACTCGCCGCCGTAGCCGCCGCCCCGCAGGATGACGGCCACAATGGTGGCGCGCTGGCCGTTCAGGGTGATGGTCTTCCGGGCCAGGCTGTGGCCCACAAAGTCCCCGGCCTGCCCCACGTCGATGTCGTAGTGGTAGAACACGGGGTCGGCAAAGCCCAGCGCCGCAAAGGCGTCGGCAAGGTTGGCCTCCCGGCCCGCCTCCCCGTTGGCCCAGTACCGGGCGTCGCTGGCTGCCGTGTTGAAGGCGGCCCCCACCAGCCCCAGGCTGGCCAGCGCCAGACTGTGGTCGTACTCCAACGCGGAGTGGGCAAAAAAGCTGTCACTATAATAGTAGTCATGGGGCACGTCGGTCAGGCTCAGCTCACTGCGGAACCGCATGGAATAGCGGCCATCCGCCACCGCCCGGCCCACCGCGCCCTGCGTGTTTTCCGCCGCCGCCCTGGGCACTGCCAGCGCCGCCGCCGAAAGGGCCAGCGCTTTACAAAAATCACGTCGTTTCATGGGGTCTGTTTTCCCTCCTGACGGATCCAACTCTGTGGAATATTTTGTTTTCTGGCGATAGTATACCGTATTTTATCACAAGACACAATGGATAATTTGCAAAAAAACGGCCTGCACTTTACCATGCAGGCCGTTTTGTGGTATTCTGTTCTCAGTGCTCCATCTGCTTGCAGTAGTCCACGATGTGGTGGAACATCTGCTCCACGGCGGGGGCCATGGCGGTGGGCCGCTGGACGGCCAGGCCGACCACACGGTCTTCCTCCGGGTCGATGGGGTAAATTTTGATGTTGGCGGTGCACTGGCGCAGCAGCAGCCGGGGCATGATGGAGATGCCCAGGCCCGCCTCCACCATGGCGATGTTGGACTGGTCATCAATGACATGGCAACGGCGCTCGGTGCTCAGGCCGTACTTCTTGAGGAACTGGCGCATCTCGGCGTCGGTGGCGTCCCACTGCACCACGAAATTCTGGCCGTCCATCAGGGCGGGGGTCATTACGCCGTTTGGCGGCTCCGGCCAGTCGGCCGGAGTGATGCAGAGCAGCGGCTCCTTGAACAGCTCGGTGAGGGTAAATTCCTCCCGGCAGGTGGAGGAGAGGAACGCCAGGTCGATCTGGCCCGTGCGCAGCCACTCCTTGACATCATCGTAAGTACCCTGATATACTTCCACTTCGATCTGCGGGTACTGGGCCATAAAGCCCTTGAGGATGCCCGGCAGCATTCCGGCGCAGACGGAGTTGAACGCGCCCAGCTTCACCTTGCCCTTTTCCAGGCCGTTGAGGCGGGCAATGCTCTGCTGCAGCGCCTCGTCGCTGTTGAGCACCGCCCGGATGGACGGATACAGCGAGGCACCGTAGCTGGTCATGGTCACGCCGTTTTTCCCGCGATTAAATAATGTAAAGCCCAGCTCTGCCTCCATCACTGCGATGGCATGGCTGATGGCCGAGGGGGTCAGGTGCAGCTGCTGTGCCGCCTTGTTAAAGCTGCCCTGGCGGGCCACAGCATCAAAAATCTCATAAGAAAACAGCGTCATACCTCAATGCCTCCTTCCCGTTACTCGTTCGGAGACGCCCGATCTTCTGTGAATCTTTTTCATCTTGCTCTTGTTGGAGTTCAATTTTCTTTTTGAGTGTACTATCCCGTTTGGCCTTTGTCAAGCATTTTGGTGCGATTTTTGCGCCATTCCGGTGCATTTTGCCCGAGAATTGCAGGATTTTTGGCCGGAGCGCCGTATCCTCCACAGAAACGTTTTTTATTTTTGTTTCCACAGCTGCTCATATCTTTTGAAAAGAGGGATCCTCTATGACCGAGACCATCCGCCCCTCCACCCGCTTCGGGTTCAGCGGCACGACACTCAAGTACATCGCCTGCGGCACCATGCTGCTGGACCACATCGGCGCTTCCTGCATCGAAAGCCGCTATTCCTATTACACAGCAGCCCCCTCCACCCTTGTCACGCTGGATCTTGTGCTGCGGCTCATCGGACGGCTGGCGTTCCCCATCTTCTGTTTCCTGCTGGTGGAGGGCTTTCTGCACACGCACGACGTCAGACGCTACTTTTTGCAGCTTCTGGGCTTCGGGCTGGTGAGCGAGCTGCCGTTCGACCTTGCCTTTTTCCACACCCCATTCTACTGGGGCCACCAGAATGTCTACTGGACGCTGGCTCTGGGCGTGCTGGCCATGGCCGCCCTCCGGCATTTTCAGACGGCTGCGGGTGCCGCGACCTGGCAAGGGCTGCTCTGCGCAGGCGGCTGTATCCTCCTGGCATATCTGGCCCAGACAGACTATGACGGCATCGGCGTCATTATCATCTGCGCGCTGTATCTCACCCGCACAAACCGCAAGTGGCAGTGCCTCGTGGGGGCCGTGCTCTTTGCCTTTGAGATCACCGCGCCGCTGGCGTTCGTGTTCCTCTGGTTCTATAACGGGCAGCGCGGTGCCTGCAGCAAGGCGCAGAAGTGGGGCTTCTACCTGTTTTATCCCGTCCACCTGGCCGTGCTTGCCTGCATCACCAACCTGCTGCTGTAAAAAAGCCGATAAAAATGGAAAAAGCCCGGTGATTTCAAAGAATCATCGAGCTTTTTCTTGGCGGAGTAGGAGGGATTTGAACCCTCGCGCCGTTGTTTAGACGACCTACGCCCTTAGCAGGGGCGCCTCTTCGGCCTCTTGAGTACTACTCCAGAGCAAAGTGTGTTACACTTATTCAATAAAAAATGGCGGAGAGAGTGGGATTCGAACCCACGGTACGTTGCCGTACGGCAGTTTTCAAGACTGCTTCCTTAAACCACTCGGACATCTCTCCTCGTGGGCACTCGCACACGCCGTACCGAATGCCTATTTAATTTACCAGATTTCCGGCGGGCTGTCAAGGGTTAATTGAAAGTTTTTCGCCACTTCCCGCAGCTGACAACCTTTTTTTGGGGGTTGCGGAACTTTTCTCTTTACTCAAACATCTTTTTGTTGTATAATAAAACCACAAGTAAAATGCCACCGGAACAAAGGAGTGCACAACCATGTCGTTTTCAGAGCTTTTGAAGCAATGCCGCAAGCAGCAGGGCATGAGCCAGGCGGAACTGGCGTCCAAGCTGGGGGTCACCCAGCAGGCCGTCGGCAAGTGGGAAAGCGGCAAGTCCTCCCCGGACCCCACAACGGTCGCCCGCATTGCGGAGATCCTGAGCACCACGGCGGATTTTCTGTTGGGGCTGTACCGCCCGGTCGCCAGCAGCAACACGCCGGAAGAGCGGTTCTTTGGCAACTATGCCGAGAGCCTGATCCCGGTCATCGGGACCGTCAAGGCCGGGTACGGTGCCCTGGCCTTTGAGGAGGATTACGGGCAGGAGTATGCCCGGGTGAAAGACCCCTCCAACTATTTCTATCTCGTGGTCCGCGGTGACAGCATGGAGCCCCGCATCCAGGACGGCGACCTGGCGCTGGTGCACAAGCAGGACACGCTGGAAAATGGTGACCTGGGCGTGCTGGTCTACGGCGACGAGGGCGAGGGCACCCTGAAGCGTTACCTCCAGCGGGGCAACTGCGTGGTGCTGCAGCCGTTCAACCCGGCCTACAACGAAATGGTCATCAAGGGCGAAGACCTCAACCGCCTGCACATCGCGGGCCGCGTGGTGGAAACCAAGGCGAAGTGGTAAAATTTTTGACCCCAAAAATCCAAAAGCCATTTGCAGAAGCTGCGTATGGCTTTCTTTTTTATACCTTTTTCCGGGAGGCACCCCATGGAACAGTCTTTGATGGACAAACTCACGATCCTGGCCGACAGTGCCAAATACGATGTAGCCTGCACTTCCAGCGGAGCATCCCGCGCCGCGCGGGCCGGCAGCATCGGCAGCTGCTACGCGCCGGGCTGCTGCCACGCCTTTACGGCGGATGGCCGCTGCGTGAGCCTTTTAAAGGTGCTGATGACCAACTGCTGCTCGTTCGATTGCAGCTACTGCGTCAACCGCAAGTCCAACGATCTGCCCCGGGCGACGTTCTCCCCCCGGGAGCTTGCCGAGCTGACCATGGAGTTTTACCGCCGCAACTACATTGAGGGGCTGTTTCTCTCCAGCGCCGTCCTCGTCAGCCCGGACTACACCACCGAGCGGATGCTCGCCGTCCTGCGGCTGCTGCGGGGGGAGTATCACTTCGGGGGCTACATCCATGCCAAAGCCATCCCGGGCACCAGCCCCGAGCTGCTGGAACAGCTGGGCTATCTGGCCGACCGCCTTTCGGTCAACATTGAGCTGCCCAGCGAGAAGAGCCTTTCCCTGCTGGCTCCGGACAAGGGGCGGCACTCCATTTTCCGGCCCATGAAGCAGATTGCTGTTTCCGGTGCCGCCAGCCGGGAGGAAGTGGCTGATTCCCGCAAAGCGCCCCGGTTTGCTCCCGCCGGGCAGAGCACCCAGATGATCGTGGGGGCCTCCCCCGAAACGGACTACCACATTTTGCAGCTCACCGAGGGGTTATACCAGAAGTACAACTTAAAGCGCGTGTTCTACTCCGCCTATATCCCGGTGACGGAGGACACACGCCTGCCCGCGCTGGACACCAAGCCCCCGCTGCTGCGGGAGCACCGGCTCTATCAGGCGGACTGGCTGCTCCGGTTCTACCAGTTCAAGGCCGACGAGATTTTAGATCAAAACAGCCCCAACTTCAACCCCTATCTGGACCCCAAATGCAACTGGGCCGTGCAGCACTACGGGCTGTTCCCCGTGGACGTCAACCGGGCCCCGTTTGAAATGCTGCTCCGGGTGCCGGGCATCGGCCCCAAGAGCGCCCGGCGCATCTGGCACGCCCGCAAGCAGGCTTCTCTGGGGCTGGACGAGCTCAAGCGGATGGGGGTCGTGCTCAAGCGGGCCCAGTATTTCATCACCTGCAACGGCTTTTCCGGGGCCCACCCGGGCCAGGGCAGTGCCGGGCGGGAGCGGATCACCCGGGCCCTCATCGACCCCAATGTATTCAGCGGCGGGGTGGAGCAGCTGAGCATGTTCTCCCCGCCTGCCGTGAACAAACTGGTGGAGCAGGGCGTGCCGCCCCGCGCCGCCCAGCGGATGATCCGGGAGGAGGCGGTGCAATGTCTGGCCAGAGCGCTGTGATCCCGGCGTCCATCTTCCCTGCGCCCCGCAGGCTCCACGACGCCGACCTTGTTTACCTGTACGACGGCAGCTTTGAGGGCTTTCTCTGCTGCGTGTTCGAGAGCTTTCTCCAGCACGAGATCCCGTTTGCCATCTGGACGCCGGAGCGGGAGACGGCCACCCTCTACCCCATCCGGGAGATCGCTACCGACCACGCCAGAGCCCAGCGCGTTTTTGCCAGCTTCGGCAAAAAACTGGGGGCCGAGACTGAGTACCTCGTCACCCGGGATTTCCTCTCCGGGCGGGAAGACAAAGAGCTGCTGCTCCTGCGCTTTCTGCATCTGGCTTTCGCGCTGGGGCCGGGTACGGTCAAGCGGATGGGCCACCCGGACGTGGCCCCGCTCTACGAGATGAAAAAGAGCCTGGACTGGGAGGTGGACAAGTTCCAGGGCTTTGTCCGCTTTACCGAATACGACGGGATGCTGGGGGCCGTCATCCACCCCAAGAACTACATCCTGCCCCTGCTGCGGGGGCATTTCTGCGGGCGGTTCCCCGAAGAAAATTTCATGATCTATGACGCCGTGCATCAGGCAGTGCTGCTCTACCAAAACCATAAAGCCACCCTCACCGAGCTGGCCGCCCCGCTGGAGCTGCCCCCGCCCAGCGCCCGGGAGCAGGAGTTTCAGGCCCTGTGGAAGCAGTTTTACGATACGCTGGAGATCAAGGCCCGCCACAATGAAACCTGCCGGATGTCCCACTGCCCCAAGCGCTTCTGGCAGGATATGCCGGAGATGCAGGGCTGCTGACCCATTGATTTTTATTTACAATTCAGTCATCGGCCGATGGCTTGAGAAAACCGCCAACCTATGATATACTATCCCTGTCACTTGGCAGGTCTTCTGCCGCAAATGCCCTTTGCAAAGGGCCGAAATAAAGGAGTATTGTACAACTATGGTTCGCATTACTATGGAAGACGGCGGCATCATCGACATTGAGCTGAACGAGGAAGCCGCTCCCATCACCTGTGAGAATTTCAAGAAGCTGGTCAGCGAGGGCTTTTACAACGGTCTGACGTTCCACCGCGTCATCCCCGGCTTTATGATCCAGGGCGGCTGCCCGCTGGGCAACGGCACCGGCGGCCCGGGCTGGAACATCAAGGGTGAGTTTGCTGCCAACGGCGTCAACAACCCCATCAAGCACACCCGCGGCGTCATCAGCATGGCCCGCAGCATGAGCCCCAACAGCGCCGGCAGCCAGTTCTTCATCATGCACCAGGACGCACCCCACCTGGACGGCCAGTATGCCGCCTTTGGCAAGGTGGTGGCCGGCATGGATGTTGTGGATAAGATCGCCGCTGTCCGCACCGACTGGAACGATAAGCCCACCACCCCGGTCAAGATGAAGACCGTGGAGCTCATCGAGGGCTAAACCTGTGTTCTCCCCGCACACCGGGCTTTTCCGGCTGTGCGGGTTTTTGTTAAGGGGAATTGTCATGAAATACGATTTTACGTCCATTCTCGAACGCCACGGCAAAGATGCCATCGCCGTGGACGGCCTGGGCACCGGCTTTGCCCCCTCTGCCCCCAAGGAGGGCTTTGACGCCATCCCCATGTGGGTGGCGGACATGAACTTCCCGGTGGTGCCCACCATCCAGCAGGAGGTCATTGCCCGCGTCCAGCACCCGGCATTCGGCTACTTTGACCCCAGCGACGAGTACTACAACGCCATCATCCAGTGGCAGGCCAGGCGCAACGGCGTGACCAGGCTGGAAAAGCAGCACATCGGCTATGAGAACGGCGTGCTGGGCGGCGTGGTCAGCGCTCTGAACTGCGTCTGCTCCCGGGGCGACAAGGTGCTGGTGCACAGCCCCACTTACATCGGCTTTACCCGCTGCCTGGAAAACAACGGCTACGATATCATCCACTCCCCGCTGGTGCAGGACGAGAACGGCGTGTGGCGGATGGACTTTGCCGACATGGAAAAGCACCTGGCCGAGGAACACATCCATGCCGCGATTCTGTGCAGCCCCCACAATCCCTGCGGCCGTGTGTGGGAGCGCTGGGAGCTGGAAAAGGCCATGGAGCTGTTCCAAAAGTACAACGTCTATGTCGTCTCGGACGAGATCTGGTCCGACATCATCCTTTCTGGCCACAAACACATCCCCACCCAGTCCATCAGCGAGGATGCCCGCCAGCGCACTGCCGCCATGTATGCCCCCTCCAAGACATTCAACCTGGCCGGCCTCATCGGCAGCTACCACATCGTGTACAATGACTGGTGGCGGGACCGCATCAACAAGGAGTCCAGCCTCTGCCACTACAACTCCATGAACGTCCTCTCCATGCACGCCCTCATTGGTGCCTACAAGCCCGAGGGCTATGAGTGGGCGGACGAGCTCCGCGAGGTATTGACCGGCAACGTGGATTTTGCCTGCGATTACATCGCCCAGCACTTTGAGGGTGTGAAAGTGGCCAAGCCCGAGGGCACTTACATGCTCTTTGTGGACTGCACCGACTGGTGCGCCGCCCACGGCAAGACCATCCGGGAAGTGGAACAGGCCTGCTGGGATGTGGGCGCTGCCGTGCAGGACGGCACCATGTTCCACGGTCCCTGCCACCTGCGGATGAATCTGGCCTCTCCCCGCTCCCGCATCGAGGAAGCCTTCCGCCGGATGGATCAGTATGTTTTTAACGCAAAGTAATTTTTAGGTTCCTCTATACAAAAAATGCCTCTGACATCCACCGTCAGAGGCATTTTTTTGTTTCGGAACTGGTTTTACTCGCCCAGCAGCATCAGGTAGTACAGCACCTCGATGACCAGCAGGACCGAGAGCTGGGAGGGAGCATGGTCGCCCTCAATGAGGCGCTGCTCCCGGTTGGAAGCCAGCAGGACATGATCCGCCTGCTGGGCCAGCGGCGAGTGCCGGTCGCTTGTGACGAGGAGGATGGCTGCCCCGTTTTCCCGGGCCAGCCGGGCCACCTCTTCCAGCGCAGGGTTCCGCCCGGTGCCGGAGATGACCAGCAGCAGGTCGTTCTTTGTCAAAGTCGCCGCAAAGGCACGGGTCTTTTCCGGGATGGCACTGGCCACGCACCGCTTGCCCAGGCTGCCAAACTTGACCGAGGCTTCCAGCGCGATGCTCAGGTTATGGCTGGCAGCGGCCACTTCCACCACATGGGCCGCGTTCAGGCAGGCCAGCGCTGCCCGCAGCTGGTCCGCATCCAGCGCCTGCACCGTGGCCCGTACTTCTTCCTGCTTGTTGACGAGGAATTTTTGCAGGATGCTCCGCATCCGGTCCGGCTGAGCCGCCGCGTGGCTTTTTTCCACCTCCTGCTGCTCCATCACATCCCGCGCAAGTGCCAGCTGGAACTTGCGGTAACTCTCAAAGCCGAGTTTGTGGCACAGTCGGGTCACCGTGGCTTCCGAGGCCTGGCTCTGCCGCGCCAGCTCTGCTGAGGTCGCCGATGCCGCCCACTTTACATCTGCAAGGATGCAGTCCGCAATGCGCTGTTCTGCGCTGTAAAGCTGGATGCCGGAACACAGCAGGGTCAAAGCGCTCATTGGGGTTTCGCCCATATCGCAATACCTCCTGGTGTGTGCTTGTTTTACACACGGATCGTTGCGTCAAGTTTAGCAGTTTCTGTGCTAAAAATCAATTTTTTGTGTCACATTTCCACAAATTCAGCAATTTGTATATTTTATTCCTCCAAATTTTTCAACTAAAAACTCCCCCTTGTACAGGGGGAGTGAATCTTTTTACGCGATCCAGCGGGCGCTGTTTTTCAGCAGCCCTCTTTTTCGGCCAGCTTCCGGCCCATGAGCACGCCCATGACGGAGGCCATCATCAGGCCGCGGGTCCAGCCGGAGGAGTCGCCCAGACAGTGCAGGCCCTTGATGTTGGTGTCCAGGTTCTCGTCCATCTTCACCTTGTTGGAGTAGAACTTCAGCTCCGGGCTGTACAGCAGGGTCTCGTTGGCGGCAAAGCCGGGCACCACCATATCCAGCATCTTGATGAACTCGATGATGTTGGTCATGGCGCGGTAGGGCATGGCGGCGGTGATGTCACCGGCCACGGCGTCTTTCAGGGTGGGCTTGACGTTGGATTGTGCCAGCTCTTTCTGCCAGGTGCGCTTGCCATCCAGGATATCACCGTAGCGTTGGACCATGATATGGCCCGCGCCCAGCATGTTGGTCAGCTCGCCCACTTTCTGGGCGTAGGCGATGGGCTGGTTGAACGGCTCGGTGAAATTGTGGGAGACGAGGATGGCCAGGTTGGTGTTGGGGCTCTTCTTCTCCTTGAAGCTGTGGCCGTTGACGACAGCCAGGTCGTTATCATAGTTTTCCTGGGCCACAAAGCCGCCGGGGTTCTGGCAGAACGTGCGGACCTTGTTCTTCCAGGGCTTGGGGTAGCCGATGAGCTTGGACTCATACAGCACCTTGTTCACTTTCTCCATGACTTCGTTGCGGCACTCCACGCGGACACCGATGTCCACGGTGCCGGGCTTGTGGGCAATGTGGTGCTCGGCGCAGATCTTCTCCAGCCAGTCAGCGCCACGGCGGCCCGTGCCGATGACGACGGTATCCGCGTAAACCGGATAGGCTTCCTCATCACGGGGTCCCTTGATGAGGACGCCCTTGCAGACCTCGTCTTCGAGGATGATGTTCTCGCACTCGGTGGAGAAGCGCATTTCCACGCCGCTGTCGGCCAGATGGTTCTGGATGGCCAGGTAGAGCTGCTGGGCTTTCTCGGTGCCCAGGTGGCGGATGGGGCAGTCCACCAGCTTGAGGCCGGCATGGATGGCGTTCTTGCGGATCTCCTTGATCTCCTCGCCGGTGTAGA
>OOAZ01000860.1_pt1 | contig 24132 bp, 24 predicted proteins | sample 1671221 | NCBI WGS metagenome assembly OOAZ01 (sample SAMN06348134, study PRJEB24527) | human gut metagenome | biome: human gut; feature: ankylosing spondylitis patient; material: feces | host: Homo sapiens | place: China | collected 2015-10
GGGCCTTCTTGTAGTCCTCAACGATCTGCTGCAGCTTTGCCCAGCCCTCGTTGGCTTTGTTCTGGTCGATGCTGTCGGGGAAGTTGATGATGAACTCGCGGTGCTTAGGAATACGTGCTTTCATGGTAGGTTCTCCTTATAACAGTTTGGATTTTGATTGTTGATTTATACAGAAGCACAGAGAAAAACCTGCGCAACTTGCGAAAAACGGATCACAGCCCATATACCCGGCGGGCATTTTCGGCTGTGGTGCGGAACACCTCTTCGGCAGAGATGCCCCGCAGCTGGGCGATATACTCGCCCACATAGCGGATGAGGGAGCTGTCACAGCGGGTGCCGCGCACCGGCTCCGGTGCCATGTAGGGGCAGTCGGTCTCCAGCACGATGCTTTCCAGCGGCAGGGCACTGATGGCCTTTGCCGCCCGCTTGGCACCTTTGAAGGTGCACGCCCCGCCAAAACCGATGAACAGTCCCTGTTTTGCCAGCCACACCGCGTCGTCGGCACTGCCGGAATAGCAGTGGACGATGCCCTTGGGCTGGTATTTTTTGAGCAGGGCGTAAACATCGGCGTGCGCATTGCGGTCGTGCACGATGATGGGTTTGTCCAGCTCCAGCGCCAGCCGGATGTGTGCCTCAAACATGGCCAGCTGGGCGTCCTTGGGCACAGGCCAGTGGTAGTCCAGCCCGCACTCCCCCACTGCCACCACCTTGGGGTCGGCATAACAGGGCATCAGGGCACGCATCTCGGCGGCCCAGTCGCCGCCATAGACCGAGACCGTAGGAGCCGGGCCTTCCTCGCCGCAGTCGGCGGCAGGCAGCAGGCTTTCCGGGTGGATGCCGACGGCGGCCACCACCCACGGGTAGCGGTGCGCCAGCTCCAGCACCCGGGGTGCATCCCCGGAGTGGGTGGCCTGTTCACACACGCCCACCACGCCTTTATCGGGCAGGCTGTCCAGCAGGGGATAGCGGTCGGCGTCAAAGGCGCGGGCGCTGTAGTGCGCGTGGGTGTCAAAAATGGGGCCGGTCATTTGCCCTCCTTTTTGGCGGGGGCCTTGTTTACCAGCCAGATGCCCACACACACGAACACCAGCGCCGCCAGATACTGCCAGCGGAACAGCGGTTCGCCGTTGAGCACGGCGCTCAGCAGCACGTTGACCACCGGGTTCACAAAGCCAAAGATGGCAATGCGGCTGACCGGGTTGTTCTTCATCAGCAGGGCCCACAGCACATAGCCTGCCCCGCAGATGAAGGCCAGATACAGCATGACCACCACCGCCAGTGCGCTCTGCACATGGAGACTGCCGCCCATGACCGCGCCCAGCACAAACAGTGCCAGACCGCCCACGAACAGGTTGATGAAGCAGACGGCAAAGCTGTCTGCTTTTTTGGTCACGGATTTGTTCCACGGGCCGGACAGGGTAAAGATGACGGTGGCCGTCATCATGCAGAACACGCCCCAGCCGCTGCCGCTGCCGTGGTTGCCCAGCGTGCCGATGAGCACGCCCGCAAAGCCGATGACACAGCCCAGCGTTTTGGCAGGGGTCATGCGGTCAGCGTTGCCGTAGATGAAGTGGGCAAAGATAACGCCCAGAAAGCTCTGGGTGCTGTTCAGGATGCCGCCAAAGGCACCGGTGAGCATGGCAACAGCGATATAATAGAAGGCGTACTGAAACGTGGTCTGCCACAGGCCCAGCGCACAGCACTCTGCCGCGACCTTGCCCCGGGGCAGGCGGGGGACCCGGCTTTGCAGCAGCACACTGCCCAGCAGGACCAGAAAGCTGCCCAGCATGAACCGCACACCGGCAAAGCAGAAGATGGACGCGGTATTGCTGGTCTCAATGGAGAACAGCCGGTAGCCCAGCTTGATGAAGGGGAAGGCCGAGCCCCACAGTACATTGCAGAAGATGGCCAGCAGCACGGCGAACACCGGCGTGCCGAAAATTTTATCCAGCCATTCCGCGCGGGAAAGCGTTTTGTTTTCCTGCATGGCGGCTCAGTGGATGCGGCTGCCCACGGGGGTATCGTCGCCGTAGAATGCAATGGAGCAACCGCCATCTGCGGTGTCGGCAGCAAAGATCATGCCCTCGCTGACGTACTTGCCCTTCATCATCGGGCGGGGAGCCAGATTGCACACGATGCCGATCTTTTTGCCGATCAGATCTTCCGGCTTGAACCACTTTGCAATGCCGGAAAGGATGCAGCGCTCCCGCTCGCCGTCGAACACGGTCAGGTGCAGCAGCTTCTTGCTCTCCTTCAGGTTCTCGCAGGCGCGCACCTCGGCCACGCGCAGCTCCACCTTGCAGAAGGTGTCAAAGTCGATCTCTTCCTCGTGGGTAAAGTCCACGGTGCTCTCCTCGGCAGGGGCGGCAGCCTTCTTCTCTGCTTCTGCCTTGGCCTTGTTGGCAGCTTCGGCAGCGGCCTTGCGCTTCTCGTCCTCTTCCTTCAGATGGGCGATCTCCTTTGCCACGTCGATGCGGGGGAACAGTGCTTCGCCCTTGTGCACAGTGTAGGTCTCCTGTGCGCCGTAGGTGGTCTTGCTCAGATCCAGAGCGGATACGTCCAGACCCAGCTGCTCCATCATCTTGGGGGCAGTGGTGGGCAGGTAGGCGTTCAGCAGGATGCCGCACACGCGCAGTGCCTCGCACAGGTGGTACAGCACGCTCTCCAGACGGGCCTTGTTTGCCTCGTCCTTGGCCAGTGCCCAGGGAGCGGTCTCGTCGATGTACTTGTTGGCACGCTGGATGACCGCAAAGATCTCCATCAGAGCCTGCGGGATGGTCAGGCTGTCCATGTCGGCTGTGACCTTGGCGGTCAGCTCGTTGACCATGGTCTCCAGCTCGGTGTCGATGGCCTCGGTACCGGCCACATTGTGCACGGTGCCGCCGAAGTACTTCTCGCACATGGCGACCGTGCGGCTGAGCAGGTTGCCCAGATCGTTTGCAAGGTCGCTGTTGATGCGGTTGATCAGAGCTTCGTTGGTGAACATGCCATCGTTGCCGAAGGGGATCTCACGCAGCAGGAAGTAGCGGATGGAGTCCACACCGTAGCGGTCGCACAGGATCACGGGGTCCACCACATTGCCCACGGACTTGGACATCTTGCCGCCGTTCATCAGCAGCCAGCCGTGGCCGAACACCCGCTTGGGCAGGGGCAGATCCAGAGCCATCAGCATGGCAGGCCACAGGATGGTGTGGAAGCGCAGGATCTCCTTGCCCACCATGTGCAGGTCGGCAGGCCAGAACTTGTCGTAGTCGTGATATTTTTCGTTGCCGTAGCCCAGCGCGGAGATATAGTTGCTCAGGGCGTCCACCCACACATACATGGTGTGCTTGGGGTCGAAGGGCACCGGAATGCCCCACTTGACCGAGGTACGGGACACGCAGGTATCCTGCAGGCCCTGCTTGATGAAGGCGATCATCTCGTTCTTGCGGCTCTCGGGCTGGATGAACTGGGGGTTCTCCTCGTAGAGCTTGAGCAGACGGTCGGCGTACTTGCCGGTCTTGAAGAAGTAGGCTTCCTCGTGGGCATCGTAGACCTCGCGGCCGCACTCGGGGCATTTGCCGTCCACCAGCTGGCTGTCGGTCCAGAAGCTCTCGCAGGGCTTGCAGTAGTGGCCGGTGTACTCGCCCTTGTAGATGTCGCCCTGCTCATAGAGCTTGGTGAAGATCTTCTGGCAGGACTCCATGTGGTAGTCGTCGGTGGTGCGGATGAAGCGGTCGTAGCTGACGTCCAGCAGCTTCCACAGATCCTTGACGGTAGCTACGATCTTGTCCACATACTCCTTGGGGGTCACACCGGCATCGGCAGCCTTGTCCTGGATCTTCTGGCCGTGCTCATCGGTGCCGGTCAGGAACATGACGTCATAGCCCTGCATCCGCTTGAAGCGTGCCAGTGCGTCGCAGGCGACGGTGGTATAGCTGTGGCCGATGTGCAGCTTGTCGCTGGGGTAGTAGATGGGAGTGGTGATGTAGAATGTCTTGTGCTCACTCATAGGTTGATACTCTTCCTTTCCTGATTTGGCGGGGGACGAAAAAAGCCCTCATCCTGCCGGACTGAGCCGGACAAGGACGAGAGCCTGAAACTTTCGTGGTACCACCTTGCTTCGCCGCGCCCTTGCAGGCGCAGCCTTTTGCCGGGCCAAAAAGCACGGCGCAGCGCGGTAACGGGCGCACCCGTCGCAGGCTCAATCTTCACCTGCGCAGCTCCGAGACCATCTTCGGCATCGCGCGGCCTGCCCGGTTCCATCCTTCGGGCTTTCTGTCAGGCGCAGACGGTGCGTACTCTTCTCTTCACAGCCAATTTACATTGTTATGTCTATAATACGCAAAAACGGTGGGTTTGTCAACATTGAAAGGTGAAAAACAAGAATTGATTAACGACCTCGCCCTCTCAGTCTCGCGCTGCTCGACAGCTCTCCCAAGGGGAGAGCCCTTGGCAAAACCGTAAACTTTATGGGGACTGCCAAAGCCTCTCACTTTGGGAGAGGTGGCATTGCGTTAGCAATGACGGAGAGGGCGAGCCAGTTTGCCGTAAATAAAGCTTTTATCAGATTTCGTAATCCAGACAGAACCGTGCCTTGGTGTAGGGGCGCACCTTGCCGTCGGCCACAGCCACATGGGCGGGATGGACGGAGTAGCCCTTGAGGGCTTCGGCATTTTCAAAGGTGGTGTCCAGCATCAGGTCGGCGGTGGAAGAGGGGAGACCGTGGATGTTGACATGCACTTCCACAAGGCCCGGGACCTTGCCTGCCAGACCTTCCAGCCCTTCCTTGATGCCTGCCTTGACGGCGGCTTTTTCGGCGTCGGACAGCTCGTCCTTCAGCTGCCACAGGATCACATGCTTGACCATAATAAAATACCTCCTGCGTTTTTTCTCATTGTAGCAGGGTGAGAAAAAATCCGCAAGAGGAAAGCTGCAAAGTATTATTGGGGTGCGAACAGCAGAACCACCAGAAGCACGGCACAGAGCACCGAAACTACGATGCCTTCCAGCCGGGTCAGCCGGATGTACTCTTCCGTGGGCTCAGGTGCCTGCGTATACCGCCCACGGTCATGCAGGGCAATGGCATCCTCCGGCTGCAGCGCCATAAAAATGCCGAACCCGATGCCGAAAAGAGCGGCTAAGATCGATAAGATGACTTCCATAGAAAACTCTCACTTTTTGTTTTTGTCGTCCCTGCTCAGAGTATAGCACAGATGTGAGATCAGCAGGGCGGCGCACAACACGAGCGCCGCCACCATCAAAATGGAATTCAGCGGCTCGACCTTTGGCAGAAAAATGTTGACCAGCCAGAACGTACCGCAAAGGATCAACAGGATGCCGTAAAATTTGTGGAAGTGTTTCTTTTCGTCCTCGGTGCTCCATTCGGTGCCGGTGCCATTGTACAGATCCCGGATGCCGCGGTACAAAAACAGCACACCAAGCGCGGCGTTCAGCCAATCCCAGCCCGAAAGATTCAAATTCATGGTGGTCCCTTTCCGGCTGTCAATCCGCACTATGATTCCAGCTTTCGTAAGCGACAAGATAAAGAAGGTCTCCCACAATGGCAATGCCGAAGATGATACGGTAGAGCGGCGATGTAACAGGTGTGAAGGATAAGATCAGAAAGGCGATGCTGTTGAGCATGTAAAACACGCCGTTCTTTTTCTGCCAGAAGGCGCGGTACTCCGGGTCGCGGTGATACTGGTTGAACGGCAGATTGATGAACGGGTCTTTGCCTTGAAAATCCCGAATGCCGGAGATGAACCAGATAACGGTCAGCACAAGGTTGAACAGAGTGGAAAACGAAAAGAACGACTCCATGGAATACACCTCCCATCTTTTTCCACAATTATAACATAGGGGGGGGCAAAAACACAAGGACGGTATTCAACCTTCCTGCGTAAAATTTGCACAAATCAGGCGTTGACTGTTGGTGAAAACAGCACAAAATAAAACCAGCCGGACGAGGCGTTTGCAAGCCCTCGTCCGGCTGGATACTTACTTCTTCGGAGTCATAAGCCTCTTCTCCTTGGGGCTCCTCATTTTCGGAGTAAACGTTTCATAGGGTGACTCTCCTTAGAAACTACTGGAAACTGAGAATCTATTTCAAGGGGACGAATTTACTTAGTACATTGGACTGACCCTTCTCTTAACTGATGGAGTGCGGCACCGAGATTCTGAAGATGAATTTCATATTACCACATTCTTTCGAGTTAGATTTGCCAGGGACAAGTTACTTAGTACATTGGTAGAACTCCTTTTTGCTATTCAAATAATGCTCTCCGTACAAAAGATACCTTCATAGGAATCATCTCCGGCGGATCTATTTGAATCGCGGGGGTTTTAGTTAATCGACAGGTTGTCGTATAATCGCATTTTTGATGCTCAAGACTGGCTCATTTTTGTTGTGTTTTTATACGGGGGAAACATCCCGTTTGTGGTGAGCCTCTGTTTTGCCTCTCAGCGAATCCCGACAGCCTGTCCAAACTGTGCGGGTTCCATATCGACCATCGGTCTCGCTCCTTTCTGCTTCAAGTCAGCGGGAGTAGCTCTCTCTTGAGCTTCTGCTGTACTTCTCTGGTTTCTGGCTTTATTATACATATTCCTGATTGATTTGTCTATTCGCAGAGTGCACAAGGATAAAAACATAAAATTGTGCAGTTCTTGAAAAATGGCAGATGGAACGTACAAAATGCCGCTTTCTGTGCGGCCTGTCCGGACGATCGTACCCTTTGGAGAGAAACTCTGTTCCCAGCAGGGAGGGCTGCCGGGGAAGTCACAGCAAAGCTGCCCAGAAGTTCCGGGTCGTTTGTGGAGGATTTTGCGCAAAACGGGAGAAAGTGTCCACAGGGTATTATGCGTCAGATGGATTTGTGCTAAAATAACGCCAATGAATGGTAGTCGCCGCCGCCCCGCGAGATGAAAGTTTCGCGGGGCGGCTTTTTTGCGGCAAAAATTTACACACAAAAGAAACGGAGACACAATCAAAATGCCTAAAACTTTACCGGAACGTATCTTCTTTACCATTGTCATGGCTGCCATTATGGTCTATGGCATGATCGTTTACAATGTGGCGCTGAACACAGGCGGTGTCACCAACGCCACCTTTGTCATGGCTCTGCACGAAATGCCGATCATGGTTCCCATTGCCTGCGTGCTGGAATTTTTCGTGGTGGAGAAACTGGCCACCCGATTGGCGTTTATGTTCATGCGGCCCACAGATCGTCCGCAGTTCATCACCTATGCCATCTCGCTGATGATCGTGTGCATCATGTGCCCGGTGATGAGCCTGATCGCAACGGTGCTGTTTAAAGCACCCAGCTTTGGCACCTGGGTGCATACCTGGGGCTGCAATATGCCCATGGCCCTGTGCTGGCAGCTGCTGTACTGCGGCCCGCTTACCCGTGCCATCTTCCGGCTGGTGTTCCGCCGGGGCGAAAAGCAGACGGACTGATAGCTCCCGGGGATGGAACCATAATAAATATGTATAGAACGGGATGGAATAACGGACGAGGCACCTATACGAATTTTATATATCGGGCATATAAAGCATGTACAATGGGGCATTTTTGATGGAAATATTTCCCGGAATGCCCTGAAAAAGCCATTGAAACCTAAGAATTGGCTAAGAAATTTGTGGAAAAAGTACATGCGAAGAGCGTTTTGTTGGACAAGATGCACAACTTTTTTTGTATATCAATGCAGTAGAACCACCTAAAATGTAGAATGTGCACAAAGCCACTTGCCAATTTTCGTCAATCGTACTATCATACACAACGAAAAAAGACGAAGTGATCCGTGCAGGAGGGAGGGTGTGACCGGACAAAGCCGAACGCCTTCCTTACTTTTTTCACAAAGCTGCGCCTTTTCTTCGAGCGATAAGAAGGACGCTGCGCCGCCGGGGCGGTGCGGCGGTCTTACCCCCGGAACCCTATTCTTCAGGAAGGAGGAAAAACAATTGAATAATCTGACCAAAGCATTGATGGAAGAGCTGACCGTCGAATACGTCAAGGTCGGCCCGCTGCAGATCCCGGAATCCGTGGTCATCAGCTGGGTGATCCTGGCCATCGTCACCATCGGCTCGATCCTGCTTACCAGAAACCTGAAGGTGGACCACATCAGCAAGCGTCAGGCTGTGCTGGAAATGGCCTACCTCGCAGGCACCAATTTCTTTGAAGGTCTGCTGGGCGAAAAGGGCAGGCGCTATGTGCCTTACCTGATGACCGTGGCCATCTACATCGCCTTCAGCAACCTGATCGGCGTGTTCGGCGTCAAGCCCCCCACAAAGGATCTGGATGTGACCGCAGCGCTGGCGCTGATGAGCATCGTCCTGATCGAGGGTGCCGGCATCCGGGCACGCGGCGGCGTGGGCTTCCTCAAGAGTCTGGCTGCCCCCACGCCGGTCATGACCCCTATGAACATCCTCGAGGTCGCCATCCGCCCGACCAGCCTCTGCATGCGACTGTTCGGCAACGTGCTGGGTGCATTCGTCATCATGGAGCTGATCAAGCTCGTGGTGCCCGTGTTCGTCCCGGCGGTGTTCAGCCTGTATTTTGACCTGTTCGACGGTCTGATCCAGACCTACGTGTTCGTGTTCCTGACTTCGCTGTTCATGAAAGAGACCATGGGCGGAGAAGACTGATCCATTGATATTTACTGAATTTAAAAGGAGATTATTACTATGAATGGTTTGATTGCTCTGGGCGCTGGCATTGCAGCGCTGACCGGCATTGGCGGCGGTATCGGCATCGGCATCGCAACGGGTAAGGCAACGGAGGCAATCTCCCGTCAGCCCGAGGCATCCGGCAAGATCCAGACCAACCTGCTGCTGGGCGCTGCTCTGGCAGAAGGTACTGCAATTTTCGGTTTCGTCGTTGCACTGCTGATCATCCTGTTCCTGGGTCAGTAACGGAGGCGCAGACGAATGCTGAAGTTGGATATTAACCTGCTGTGGACCGTCGTGAACGTCCTCGTCATGTATGCGGTGCTGCGCAAGTTCCTGTTCAAGCCTGTTCAGGATGTGATCGCAAAGCGCCAGCAGATGGTGGACGCAAACCTGGCCGATGCGGAGACCTCCAAGAAGGAAGCCGCAGAGACCATGAACGCCGCGCAGGAAAAACTGCGCAATGTGGACAATGAGGCCGCTGCCCGCCGCGAAGCCTACGAAAAGCAGGCTGAGGTCGAAAAGCAGCAGCTGCTGGCAGATGCCCGCAAGCAGGCAGACGCCATCGTGGCCGCCGGCAAGGCGAGCGCCGAGGCCGAACGCCAGAGCAAGCTGCGGGAAGCCGATGCCCAGACCACGGCACTGGCCCGTGCGATGTGCGAGAAGCTGCTGGCCCGCAATCTGACCGCCCAGGACGACGCACGTCTGCTGGACGATCTGCTGGAGAAAGCAGGTGCAGGCAATGGCAACTGAATTCAGTCGTGAATTTTTTGCGGATAACCGCATCGTCAAGGCCGAGCTGCGCAGCGCCCGCAAGCCCCGGGAAGAGGAGCTGAACCGGGTCCGCGCCGAGGTCCGCAAGCTGTATGACGCCACCGAGGTCATCCTGAACGTGACGGTGGACGAGAGCCTGCTGTCCGGCTATGTCCTGCAGGTGGGCGACCGTGTGTTCGATAACTCCGGCCGTCATCAGCTGGACAAGATGATGGAGGGCAAGCCCTCGCTGGCTACCCTCAAGACCCGCATTGAGGACTACAAGCCCGCCGAGACCTCTGCCGAGGGCGGCGTGGTCATCTCCTCTGCCGACGGCATCGTGCACGTCGAGGGCATGAACCGCGCCGTGTACGGCGAGATCGTCACCTTCGACAACGGTGCCAAGGGTATGGTGGAGAGCGTGGACCCCGAACAGCTGGGCATCATGCTGTTCGACGGCGCTGAGACCGTCGGCGTGGGCACCATGGTGACCCGCAGCGGCAAGCGTGCCGGCATCCCAGTGGGCGATGCCTTCCTGGGCCGTGTCATCAGCCCGCTGGGCGAGCCCATCGATGGCAAGGGCCCCATTGAAGCTGTGGGCTACAACCCCATCGAAAAGCAGGCCCCCGGTATTCTGGAGCGTCAGAGCGTGGATACCCCGCTCCACACCGGCATCCTCGCCATCGATTCCATGTTCCCCATCGGCCGCGGCCAGCGTGAGCTGATCATCGGCGACCGTCAGACCGGCAAGACCTCCATCGCCACGGACGCCATCCTGAACCAGAAAAACACCGGTGTGCTGTGCATTTATGTGGCCATCGGCCAGAAGGCTTCTTCCATTGCCCGCGTGGCAGGCGATCTGCAGAAGCACGGTGCCATGAGCTACACCACCATCGTGGCGGCTACTGCTTCGGACTCCGCTCCCCTGCAGTACATCGCACCCTATGCCGGTACCGCACTGGCCGAGTACTTCATGAGTCAGGGCAAGAGCGTGCTGATCGTTTACGACGATCTGTCCAAGCATGCAGTGGCCTACCGTGCCATTTCTCTGCTGCTGCGCCGCTCTCCGGGCCGTGAAGCTTACCCCGGCGACGTGTTCTATCTGCACTCCCGTCTGCTGGAGCGCTCCTGCCGGATGCGCGACGATCTGGGCGGCGGTTCCATCACCGCACTGCCCATCGTTGAGACGCAGGCAGGCGACGTTTCGGCCTACATCCCCACCAATGTCATTTCCATCACCGATGGTCAGATCTTCCTCGAGAGCGCCCTGTTCAATGCAGGCAACCGCCCGGCCGTCAATGTGGGCCTGTCGGTGTCCCGTGTGGGCGGCGCTGCCCAGACCAAGGCCATGAAGAAGGCCAACGCCAACCTGCGTATCGAGCTGGCACAGTACAAGGATATGGAGTCCTTTGCACAGTTCAGCTCGGATCTGGACGCGGAGACCCGCCGCCAGCTGGATCACGGCAAGGCTCTGATGGAAATGCTCAAGCAGCCGCTGTATCAGCCCAAGTCCGACGCCGAGCAGGTGGTCACGCTGGTGCTGGCTTCCCACGGTGTGCTGGACGAACTGCCCACTGCCGAGCTGCGCACCAAAACTTCCGCATTTGTGCGTCAGTTCCGCGCGGATGTGTCCGGTACGATGGATAAGATCACCGCCACCGGCAAGCTGGAACCTGAAATGGTCGATGCCATCCTGAACGCCTGGAAAGCTTATGCGGGAGGCGACAGCCATGCCGTCCAGTAAGCTGCTGAAGGAGCGCATCGAGAGCATTCAGGACACCATGAAGATCACGAACGCCATGTACCTGATCTCCTCGTCCAAGCTGCGCAAGGCACGTAAGAACTACCAGAATGTGTCGCCCTACTTCAACCGTATGCGCGATACCATTTCCCGCGTGGTGCCCCACCTGCCGGAAGAGCCGGTGCATCCGTTCTTCCACGAACGCAACATCGCAAACCCCAAGCGCGCTTACATCGTGCTGACGGCAGATAAGGGCATGGCAGGCGCTTACAACCAGAACATCATCAAGTTCCTCAAGGAAAATGCGGACGAGAATGACCGGTTCTATGTGATCGGCCAGACCGGCTACCGCGCCCTGTACCACAAGGACCCGCGGCTGGTGGAGGATTTCCACTACGGCGCCACGGAGCCCACGCTGCAGCGCGCCCGCGATATCACGATGGACGCCATCGATGATTTCAAGACCGGCAAGCTGGATGAGATCTATCTCATCTATACCCGCATCGAGAATGCATTGACCAGCGAGCCCACCATGGTGCGTCTGCTTCCGCTGGACCGCGCCCATCTGCAGCCTGCCCCCAAGGGTCTGGGCGATCCGAAGGGCGATGTGGAGATGTTCCCGTCTGCATGGACGGTGTTTGAACAAATCGCGCCCATTTATATGCACGGCATGATCTTTGGTGCCATGACCGAGAGCTTCTGCGCAGAGCAGAGCGCCCGCATGACCGCCATGGATTCCGCCACCAAGAACGCCAACGATATGATCCGGGAGCTGCAGCTGGAATACAACCGCACCCGTCAGGGCTCCATCACACAGGAGATCACCGAGATCATCGGCGGTGCGGCTGCCGTGCAGGACCGGGAATAAGATACCTGCCCTTCCGGACGGCTTTGCGTCCGGCTTTCCGCAAAGGGCAAGGATGCTAACGTGTTTGCAATATACAGATTATAAGAGGCAATCCAAATGATACAGGGAACTATTATTCGCGTAGCCGGCCCTGTGGTGGACGTGCAGTTCACCGCAGGCAAGCTGCCTGCCCTGCAGGAAGCGCTTACCGTGACCGCCGAGGGCACCGAGCGCACGATGGAAGTGACACAGCATGTCAACGAGACCACTGTGCGCTGCATCATGCTTTCCGCCAGCGAGGGTCTGGGCAAGGGCATGACCGTGCAGGCCACCGGCCACGGCCTGACCGCACCGGTGGGTGAAGCCACGCTGGGCCGCATGTTCGACCCGCTGGGCAGACCCATCGACGGCAAGGGCTCTGTGGATGATGTGCCGCATTGGCCCATCCACCGCAAGGCCCCCAGCTTTGCAGAGCAGAAGCCCGCGACCGAGATCCTGGAGACCGGTATCAAGGTCATCGACCTGCTGGCCCCCTATGCAAAGGGCGGCAAGATCGGTCTGTTCGGCGGCGCAGGCGTCGGCAAGACCGTCCTGATCCAGGAACTGATCCACAACGTGGCCACCGAGCACGGCGGCTACTCCATCTTCACCGGCGTCGGCGAGCGCTCCCGCGAGGGCTGCGACCTTTGGGGCGAGATGAACGAGTCCGGTGTTCTGAGCAAGACCGCACTGGTCTTTGGTCAGATGAACGAGCCCCCAGGAGCACGTATGCGTGTTGCTGAGACCGGCCTGACCATGGCAGAGTACTTCCGTGAGGAGACTCACAAGGACGTGCTGCTGTTCATTGATAACATCTTCCGTTTCGTGCAGGCAGGCTCCGAGGTGTCCGCTCTGATGGGCCGTATGCCTTCTGCTGTGGGCTACCAGCCCACTCTGGCCAACGAGCTGGGCGCTCTGCAGGAGCGCATCACCTCCACCAAGGAAGGCTCCATCACCTCTGTGCAGGCCGTCTACGTCCCCGCCGACGACCTGACCGACCCGGCCCCCGCCACCACCTTTGCACATCTGGACGCCACCACCGTGCTGTCCCGTAAGATCGTGGAGCAGGGCATTTACCCGGCCGTGGACCCGCTGGCATCCACCTCCCGCATTCTGGAAGCAGATATCGTGGGCGAGGAGCACTACCGCGTGGCCCGCAAGGTGCAGTCCATTCTGCAGCGCTATCAGGAGCTGCAGGACATCATTGCCATTTTGGGCATGGATGAGCTGGACGAGAACGACAAGCTCACCGTTGCCCGCGCCCGCAAGCTGCAGAAGTTCCTCTCCCAGCCCTTTGCTGTGGCCGAGAACTTTACCGGCCTGAAGGGCAAGTATGTGCCGCTGCAGGATACCGTGCGCGGCTTTGCCGCCATTGTGGACGGCGAGGCCGATGATCTGCCGGAGTGGGCTTTCTTCAACGTTGGTACGCTGGAAGATGCCCGCCAGAAGGCAGCGGAAAAGCTGGCTGAGGAAAAGGGCGGTGCCGTCTGATGAACAAGTTCATGCTGAACATCACTGCGTCCAGCGGTGAGTACTATCAGGGCGATTGCGAAGACCTTGTGCTGCCCATCAGCGATGGCGTGTACGGCATACAGGCCGGACACAGCCCGGTGCTGGTGGCCATCCACATGGGCATCCTGCACTTTGAGGTGAACGGTGAAAGCCAGGACATCCTGGTAGGCGACGGCATTGCCGAGGTGACGCCTGCCTACGTGATGGTGCTGGTGGACAGCGCCGAGCGTCCGGAGGATATCGACAAGAACCGTGCCGAGGCTGCCCGCATCCGTGCCGAGGAGCGTTTGCAGCATCAGCAGAGCATGCATGAATATTATCAGAGCAAGATCGCGCTCGACCGTGCGATGCAGCGCCTGCAGGCCGCTGCAAAGTACCGGCGCTGAGAAAGAGCCGCATCTGTCGGGACCAGATCTGCAAAAAGAGCATCATTTGTATCCGTTGAGGGTGCAAAGTGATGCTCTTTTTTGTTTCAGGCTGTTCCATGGAACGCAGCTTTCGTGTATAATAAGGTCAATGCAACCCCGCGTGTTGTGCGGGAAGGAGGAGGTTTTCCATGATCCAATTCGGCCTGCGTCTGCATGACGCGGAAAAGCTGCCCGTTGAACAGGTGCTGCCGCTGGTGCGCCAGAAAGGCTTTACCTGCGCCCATGTGGCCCTGAGCAAATCCTTCAAGGAGCTGCCCTGCACCCCCAGCGCCCTGACCCCCGGCTATGCGCTGTACCTGCGGCATCTGTTTGAGAAAAACGGCATCGACATTGCCGTGCTGGGCAACTATCTCAATCTTGCCCACCCGGATGCGGATGCCCTGCACGCCATTCAGGAAAAATACTATGCTCATATCCGTTTTGCAAGCCTGCTGGGCTGCGGAATGGTGGGCACCGAGACCGGTGCGCCCAACGCGGAGTACAAATTCTGTCCGGAGTGCCGCAGCGACGCAGCCCTTTCCACCTTTATCAAGAACTTCAAGCCGGTGGTGCGCTGTGCCGAGCAGTACGGCGTGACCATTGCCATTGAGCCGGTGGTCAAGCACATCGTGTACGATGCCAGACGCGCCCGCACCGTGCTGGACGAGATCGGCAGCCCGAACCTGCAGATCCTGTTCGACCCCGTCAACCTGCTGAACATGGAAAATGTGGACCGCCGCGAGGAAGTGTTCGCCGAGGCCATCGAGCTTCTGGGCAAGGACATTGCCATGATCCACTTCAAGGATTTTCTGCGCAAAGATGCGGGCGGCCAGCTGGCTGCTACGGGTGCAGGGCAGGGAGGCATGGAGGACTACCGCACCATTCTGCGGTTTGCAAAGCAGGAAAAGCCCTATATCTTTGCAACGCTGGAAAATACCACCCCGGAAAACGCGGTGGAATGCCTGAACTACCTGAAAAAGCAGTACGACGAGTGCTGAATACTCTATAACAAGAAAAACATCTGCAAACTTTGCCCGGAATGGGGCAGCTTGCAGATGTTTTTTGTATCAGATGAAGTTTATGGTTCGGCCTTTTACAAATTGCAATTAAGAAATAGTTCCGCTGAAAATGTCCAGAGTGAAAGCGGAGGACATTAAAATCATTCCAGATCCAGCTTATGCTCCATCAGCCAGCGGGTCAGCAGAAAGTACCCTGCGGCAAAGGCAATGCTGACCGCCAGCCCGAACAGGGTGGTGAACGCACTGGGCGCAGCAATGGAAACATCTACACCGCCAAGGGTGGGATAGGAAACAGCCTGCAGCATGTCGGCACTGCTGACACCTTCGGTCAGCCAGTTCTGCAGGAAGGACAGCAGGAAAAATGCCAGAATACCGGCCGGGACCATGTGCTTTTTGAACTGGTGGCCGATCATGCATGCGGCATAGATGCACAGGATGCTGGACACCAGTGCCACCAGCCCGTTCAGCGTTTCAAAGATCAGCCAGAGCCACCCGGAGCTGCCGGTCATGCGGAAGATCTCTCGGAAGATCTCTACCACTTTCTGCCACAGCTCCGGCAGCTGCTGCAGGGCCGCACTGTTCAGAGACAGAGCCAGCAGCATCACCGCAAAGGAGAAAATGCCCACGATGCTGCTGCAAAGCATCCACACCACGCTGGAGATCAGCTTGGAAAGGATGAGCTGGCTTTCCGTCACCGGCAGGGTGTGCATCAAGTAGCCCTCGCGGCCCAGCAGATTGCGGGTGAAGCGGGTCACAATGGTCATCACGGACACCACTGCCACTGCAACGGCTACGATTATGTAGGCGAACAGCAGCAGAGATGCAAAGTTGTCCTTGGAAGAGCTGCGCAGGGAAAAGCCGCTCAGCACTGCCAGCGCAACAAGGGCCAGATACAGCCCGCCATAGGTGCGGCCGGTGGCCTTGAATTCATATTTTAACAGCTGTTTCAGCATTTGAATACCTCCCGGAAATATGCATCCACGCTCATGCCCTCGGTCTCGCGCAGCTCTTCGGCATTGCGGTGGGCGAACACCCGGCTATCCTTCAAAAAGACGGCTTCGTCCAGAATGGGCTCGATATCGCCGATGAGGTGGGTGGATAGAATGACGGTCGCATCCCGGCTGTAGTTGTTCAGGATGGTGCTCAGGATGTAGTCCCGGGCGGCAGGGTCCACGCCGCCAATGGGCTCATCCAGCAGGTAGAGCTTTGCGGCGCGGCTCATGGCCAGGATCAGCTGCACCTTTTCCTTGCTGCCCTTGGACAGGGTTTTGAGCCGCGCCTTCGGTTCCAGTTCCAGCCGGGCCAGCATTTCGTTCGCCTTGGCGGGGTCAAAATCGGCATAGAATTCGCGGAACATTTCCACCAGCTGCTCCACACGCATCCAGTCCGGCAGCCAGTCGGCGTCCGGCAGATAGGACACGATGGCTTTGGTGTCCGGCCCGGGGGTCATGCCGGCGATCCGGATGCTGCCTGCACTGGGCTGCAGCAGACCGTTCGCCAGCTTGATGAGGGTGGTCTTGCCGCTGCCGTTGGGGCCAAGCAGCCCCACGATGCGGCCAAAGCCGATGTGCAGGTCTACATTTTCCAGTGCGGTCTTATCCTTCTGATAGCACTTGGTCAGTGCTTCACAGCTCAAAAGTTCACTCATTGCGGTCCTCCTTTGCGTCCCAGTGTTCCAAAAGCGCGGCTGTCTGTGCGGGACTGTAGCCGATGCCGCGCATCTTTTCCAGAAAATCCGACGCCAGCGTCCGGGCGGTGTCGGCACGAAGCTGTTCGATCAATGCAGTGTCCTCCGTAACATAGCGGCCTGTGGTGCGTTCGGTGTGCACCAGACCTTCCGTCTCCAGCTGGGCAAGGGCCCGCTGCATCGTGTTTGGGTTCACCCCGGCGGCTGCGGCCAGATCCCGTACCGAATCCAGATGCCCGCCCGGCGGGTAGGTGCCGGCCAGGATCCGGGCCTTCAGCCGTTCCACAAGCTGGGCATAGATCGGGCGGCTGGCATCAAACTGTTCGCCCATGGTATCATCTCCTTGTCTTGCTGTATTAAGCGCTTGATACAATAATACACGATTTGCTCTGCTTGTCAAGGGGAAAAAAGAAAAAACATTATAAAACTGTGGGAAATCGGAAAAAGTACCCATAAAACACTGCACATTGATAAAAAATTACAATAAATTCAAACAATTTCACATTGCAAAGCTTTTGACAATGTGCTAAGCTGAAAAACAGAGAGCTCCGCCCGGAAAGCGGCGGAAAAGAGATTTGGAGGAAAAATAACTATGGCTGACCGCATCGTTCTGAATACCATCTCCTACCATGGCCACGGTGCCATTGAGAACATCGTTCCCGAACTGACCGCCCGCGGCTACAAGAAGGCATTCGTCTGCTCCGACCCTGACCTGATCAAGTTCGGCGTCACCAAGAAGGTCACCGACCTGCTGGATGCTGCAAACTTTGCCTACGCTGTTTACAGCGAGATCAAGCCCAACCCCACCATCGCCAATGTGCAGGACGGCGTAGCCGCTTTCAAGGCTGCTGAGGCTGACTGCATCGTGACCATCGGCGGCGGCTCCTCCATGGATACCGCAAAGGCCATCGGCATCATCATCAATAACCCCGAGTTTGCGGATGTCCGCTCTCTGGAAGGCGTTGCTCCCACCAAGAAGCACGCGGTGTTCACCATCGCTGTTCCCACCACCGCCGGCACTGCTGCCGAGGTCACCATCAACTACGTCATCACCGATGTGGAGAAGAAGCGCAAGTTCGTCTGCGTGGATACCAACGATATCCCCGAGATCGCTGTGGTTGACCCCGATATGATGTCCTCCATGCCCAAGGGCCTGACCGCCGCCACCGGCATGGACGCTCTGACCCACGCCATCGAGGGCTACATCACCAAGGGCCACTGCACCATCTCCGATATGTTCCATCTGGAAGCCATCAAGCTCATCAGTGAGAACCTGCGCGGCGCTGTCCAGAACACTCCGGAAGGCCGCGAGGGCATGGCTCTGGGCCAGTACATCGCCGGCATGGGCTTCTCCAACGTGGGTCTGGGCATCGTCCACTCCATGGCACACGGCCTGTCTGCTCTGTATGACACCCCGCACGGTGTGGCCTGCGCCATCCTGCTGCCGGTGGGTCTGGAGTACAACAAGAGCGTCGCTGGTGAGCGCTACCGCGCAGTCGGCAAGGCCATGGGTGTTGTGGGCATCGACGAGATGAACGATGTGGAAGCCGCTGACGCCACCATCGCTGCCGTCAAGCAGCTGAGCGCAGACGTGGGCATCCCCGCAAATCTGCACGGCATCCTGAAGGAAGAGGATATCCAGTTCCTCGCCGAGTCCGCATTTGCAGACGCCTGCCGTCCCGGCAACCCCCGCGACACCAGCGTGGAGGAGATCGTGGAGCTGTATAAGAGCCAGCTGTGATTCCGCTCTGTAAATTCAAGCTGTAATTTTGGGCCCTGTTGTCCTTCGGGATGACAGGGCCTTTTTCTAAGATGTGTCTGAAAACAAAGCAACAGACTGGATCTTCGTCTTTTCAGAGATGCCCGGAGAGCCTGCCGCGTCGCAGAGTGACAAAATTTCTGCACGGCTCTTGTACACAGCGCCCAAAACGGGTACAATCAATGCAGTAAGAAAAAACTGGAAGAGAAGGGAACCTTATGACGCTGAACTTCTATACTCTGAGTGTTATTTATCTTGTATATTCCTTTCTGGGCTGGGTGGCGGAGACGGTAGTCGCGACCATCCGGGGCGGAAGGTTTGCCAACCGCGGTGCGGCGGCAGGCCCGTTCTGCTTTATCTACGGTACCACCGGCGTGCTGCTGGCCGTGAGCTTTGGCGACCTGCGCGCCGAGCCGCTCTACCTGTTCTTTGCCTGCATGATGGCGGCAACGGTGATGGAATGGATCACTGCCAAGCTGCTGGAACGCCTGCACCGCCGCAAGTGGTGGGACTATTCCGGCAAAAAATTCAATCTGAACGGCTATGTGTGCCTGCAGTATTCGCTGCTGTGGGGTGCACTGGGCACGGCAAGTGTGCTGTGGGGCAATGATGTGCTGCTGCGGCTGTGTGCGCATATCCCGGTCTGGCTGCTGCGTCCGGCAGTATGGGTCTCGCTGACGGTGGCGGTGCTGGACCAGATCGGTTCGGCGGTGCTGGTGCAGCAGTATGCGGCCCGTCACCCGGTGCTGGAGCAGCTCAACCAGAGACTGGGGAAGCGGTCGGATACGCTGCGCTGCAGGATCGCGCTTTACATTGAAAAACGCATCCAGTATGCTTACCCGGCTGCGGCCCGGCAGGAGCAGACTGCGCTCCGGAAGGGGGAGAAAAACTTCCTCAGCGTGTCCGACCTGCTGTGGCTGTTCGTGATCGGCGCGTTTCTGGGCGACATGGTGGAGACGGTGTTCTGCCGCGTGACCGCCGGGGTCTGGATGAGCCGCTCCAGTCTGGTCTGGGGGCCGTTCAGCGTGGTGTGGGGTCTGGCGCTGGTGCTGGCAACGGTGCTGCTGCGTCAGGAAAAGGACCGGAGCGACCGCTACCTGTTCGCCTTCGGCACCGTCATGGGCGGTGTGTACGAATACGTGTGCAGCGCCGTCACCGAGCTGCTGTTCGGCACCGTGTTCTGGGACTACAGCAAGTTCAAGTTCAATCTGGGCGGGCGCATCAACCTGCTGTACTGCTTTTTCTGGGGCATTGCGGCGGTGATATGGATGCGCTACGGCTATCCGCTGGTGCTCAAAGGCATGGAGAAGGTGCGCAGCCGCGTCCGCCCATGGATGACCGTCCTGCTGGCGGTGTTCATGGCGGTGAACATGCTCACCAGTGCGCTGGCGCTGGCCCGGTACGATGCCCGCACCAGCGGTGAAGGCCCCAAAAACAGCATCGATACGCTGCTGGACGACCATTTTGATGACGTCCGTATGGAGCGCATCTATCCCAACGCGAAGAAAGTGGCCAAGGCTGGATGAAATTTCAACGTTCCTCTTGCACTTTGGTGCAAAAATCGGTATAATACTTTCCGGATAAAAGGGAGTAGAGGGCGCACGTTCGCAAAACGATGCGCTGTGCCGCAGCGGCATCCCCGCAGAAATGCCCGCTGCGGTGCCGGATGCCTGAGACTTTTATTACGCTTTCCCGTTTCTGGGCAAGCTGTAATAGAGGTCTCTTTTTTATGGCTGCTCTGCCGGAAACAAAAGGAGAAAAAACTATGCTTATCCCTGTTTTGCTGTTCATCGTGGGCCTGCTGTGCCTCATCAAGGGCGGTGACTGGTTTGTGGATGGTGCCACGGGCATTGCCCGTCGTTTCCATGTGCCGGAGCTGCTCATCGGTGCTACGGTGGTGTCCATTGGCACCACCCTGCCGGAGGTCATGGTCTCCACCACCTCGGCCTTCACCGGCCACGGCGAGATCGCCTATGGCAACGCCATCGGTTCGATCATCTGCAATGCATCCCTCATTGCGGCTATCACCATTGCGGTGAAGCCGGGCAAGGTAGACCCCAAGAGCCTGCGCACGCCGGTGCTGTTCTTCTTTGTGGCAGCAGCCTTTTACGCGGGCGTGGCCTATACCACCGGCTACTACTCCCGCCCGGTGGGCCTTGTGCTGCTGGCCATGTTTGCGGCCTACATCGTCTGCAACGTGATGGCGATGAAGAACGCCCCTGCCCCGGAAGAAGCGGAGGAGACCGACGAAAATGGATCCCTTGCCAGGGAGCTGGGTCTGCTGGCCGTGGGCGCGGTGCTCATTGCCGTGGGCGCGAACCTGCTGGTGGATAACGGCACCCTGATCGCGCAGGCACTGGGCGTGCCGGAGTCGGTGATCGCGCTCACCTTTGTGGCGCTGGGCACCTCGCTGCCGGAGCTGGTAACGGCCATCACCTCGCTGGCCAAGGGCCACGGTGCGCTGTCTCTGGGCAATGTCATCGGTGCGAACGTGTTCAATCTGGTGCTGGTGAGCGGTGTTTCCGCAGTGGTGGCACCCTTTACCATCCCGCAGAACTCCATGCTGTTCGGATACAACGCATCGCTGGTGCTGGAGTTCCCGGTGATGTTTGCCGTGATGCTGCTGCTGACGGTGCCGGCCCTCATCAAAGGCAGGCTCAGCCGCCCGCAGGGCATCGCTCTGCTGTGCATCTACGCAGCCTTCTGCGTGGTACAGTTCACCATCTGATCCTACAAGAAGCAAGCAAGACGCAAAAAAAGTCCCGGTGCAGTTCGGGTTTACTGCACCGGGACTTTTTACGCTTCAGAAGAATTACTGCTGTGCAAAGATCTTGATCTCGTCCTTATCCATAAAGGCGGCACCCACAAAACCGGCGGCTTCCAGCTGGCCCAGCTGTTTGCCCAGCTTCTTGCCCTGAGGCAGAACGGTCACGTTGTAGCTGTCACGCAGGGAAGCGGCCTTTGCCAGCACGGCAGGGAAATCGGCATCCTTCGTGTACAGCAGGACGATCTTCTGCTTGGCACCGGGGATCTGATAGCCCTGCTCCAGCAGGATGCCGCACACCCGCTCAAAACCGATGGAGAAGCCCACGGCAGGCACCTGCGTGCCAAGGAACTTGCCCACCATGTTGTCGTAGCGGCCGCCGCCTGCAACGGCACCGCTGAACTGCGGGCAGGTGATTTCGAACACCATGCCGGTGTAGTAGCCCTGACCGCGCACCAGACTGGGGCAGTAGGCCACCTGATAGCGGCCTGCGGCCATGGCGTTTGCGGTGGCCAGAACATACTTGAGGTCGTCGGCGATGGCCGGATCTGCGCAGCGGGCCGCTACGGCGTCCAGCGTTACCTCACCGGCGGCGATGAAATCGGCCAGAGCCTGAATGGCGGCTTCCGGCAGCTGCTTCTCGGTCAGCTCAGCCTTGACGCCCTCGGCACCGATCTTGTCCATCTTATCGAAGGTGATGCAGACGGAATCCAGCGTATCTGCGGCAAAGCCCATGCTTTCCAGCATGCCGCGCAGGATGCGGCGGTCGTTGATGTTGACGGTGAAGCCGGTAAAGCCGATGTTCAGCAGAGCGCGGGTGGTCACGTCGATCAGCTCCACCTCGGCGTTGGGGGAAGAATCGCCCAGAATGTCGATGTCACACTGCACGAACTCCCGCAGACGGCCCTTCTGGGGACGCTCGGCGCGGAAGACGCGGTCGGTCTGGATCACCTTGAAGGGGCTGGGCAGCTTATCCTTGTTGGCGGCATAGTAGCGGCTCAAAGGCAGGGTCAGGTCATAGCGCAGGCCCATGTCGGACAGCTGTTTGGGGTCGCCGGTGTTCAGGGCAGCGGTGAGCTTATCGCCGCGCTTGAGCACCTTGAAGATCAGGTTCAGGTTGTCGCCGCCGTCGGATTTGTCCAGATTTTCCATATCCTCCAGCATGGGGGTGGAAATGCGCTCGAAGCCGGACGCACGGTAGGTCTCCAGAATTTTGCCCTGAATGTAATCGCGCAGGGTCTGCTCTGCGGGCAGCAGGTCGCGCATGCCCTTCAATGCCTGTGTTTTCATAAGATGGTTCCTCTCTATATAAATCAATGTAAATGCTTTTACCTTATTCATTATAAAGGAATCTGCCATTTTGTCAATTGAAATGGGCACACTGTAAAGGAAAAACCATTCGGAGGGCAGGCAATGAAACAGCAATTTGCAGCAAAACACCCGTGGACCATCCTTGCGGCGGGCGCAGCCATTCAGGTGCTCACAGGCATCCCGGCGGCGTGGGGCGTATTCCAGCAGCCGGTGATGGAGGAGTACGGCCTGAGCGAGCAGGGGGCGGGCTATGCCTTTGGCATCCTCATTGCGGCGTTCGGCGTGGGGTGCGTCCTCGGCGGCTTTCTGCAGGACAGCCGCGGCCCGCGGTGTGCGGCTCTGTGGGGGACAGCACTGCTGTGCGGCGGATTTTTTGCGGCGGCCATGCTGCCGGGCGGCAGTGCAGGCAGCTTTTTTCTGGCATTCAGCATCCCGGCAGGGCTGGGTACGGCGTTTCTGTACCCGTCCATCCAGTCCTGTGCACAGAAGTGGTATGCCGGACGCAAGGGCCTTGCCACCGGTGTCATCGGCGGGGCGGTGGGTCTTTCCGGTGCGTTCCTCACCGTATTCGTGCGCACGGCGGTCAGGGGCTTTGGGATCGTGCAGGGCATCCGGGGTGCGTTCTGGGCGCTGGGAGCCGTCACGCTGCCCATCTGCCTTGTGGGCAGCCTGCTCTTGCAGGACCCGCCGCAGGACGCCGAAAAACAGCAGAAAAACGACAAAAATGCCATTGACCTCTCGCCGTGGCAGATGCTGCGCACCCGGCAGTACTGGCTGTGTGCAGGGGCTGTGTGCTTTTCCACCCCGGCGGTGCTGCTGTTCAGCCCCATCATCCTGAAGCTGGGCGTGGAGCGGGGGCTGGACGAGAACGCTGCTCTGTGGAGCGTGGTGCTGGGCAGCGTGGGCAGTGCGGCAGGCCGCCTGCTGATGCCCATGCTCAGCGACCGCATCGGCCGCAGGCCCACGGACATGCTGCTGTTTGCGGTGTCGCTGGGGCTTTCGGCGGGCTTTGCATTTGCGCAGGGCTGGTGGGTGGTGGCCTGCTATGCGGGGCTCACCTTCTGCTACTCCGGCCTTGCGGCGGTGCTGCCTGCCCTCTCCACGGACCTGTTCGGCTTCCCCCACGCGGGGGTGAACTACGGCTTTCTGGCGCTGGGGCAGAGCGTGGGAAGCCTGGCATTTCCGGCTGCGGCGAATCTGTGGGGGCTGGAAGCCGGGCGGCACTGGCTGGCTGTGGGCGGTGCGGTGGCAGGCTTTGCTGCCATGTGGGCGCTGAAATCTGCCGGACAGCAGCCCCGCAGGCAGGACACAGGAGCGTGAAATTTGTCTCCTTGACAAAGTTGACAAAAAATTGACGAATGAAATGACAAAAGCATCTGAATTGACAGTTAGCGGAAGACAACCGCAAATAGTTTTGATGTTTTTCCCGGAAATGTATTGCAAAATCCGTCCGCTTTCTCTATAATAAAATCATGCGTGGTAGTACCGGTGCAGGCGCTGAAAGAGAGCAGCGTGCCCGGTTCGGATGCAAGCAGTACAGAGCAGCGGCTGTGCCGGCAGGGCGCGGCAGCGGTTTTGTGTTGCAAAGCGACATTTGTCAAAAGGAGAGTATGATTATGACCTATTCGCAGCAAGTACAGAATATGTGC
>OOAZ01000887.1_pt1 | contig 23658 bp, 19 predicted proteins | sample 1671221 | NCBI WGS metagenome assembly OOAZ01 (sample SAMN06348134, study PRJEB24527) | human gut metagenome | biome: human gut; feature: ankylosing spondylitis patient; material: feces | host: Homo sapiens | place: China | collected 2015-10
GTCTGTCTGTCTGTCTGTCTGTCTGTCTGTCTGTCTGTCTGTCTGTCTGTCTGTCAAGATTGTGTTGGACCTGATTGTATATGTCAAGTCCTTATCATCATTACCTTTGCGAAATTTTATGATTTCAAACTCATCCGGGTTGTGTTTGTCCATATAGGTAATCGGTACACCCATAGTACCATTGCAGGGCTGCTCACACAGCGCCGGAGCATCATTCATGCCCTTTTCCTGTGCAAAAGGACAGCTTTCTGCGCTGCTGCATTTGAACCAACACGGCTTATAATCCACCGGGATATCCGCAACCTTGTCCACATTGATGGCCGCGTAATTATCGTAGTGGGGGTAGCGCTCATCCGCATCCGGCAGAGGATTCCCGTCATCGTCATAGTACCGCTGCCAGAGAATCAGCTTCTCGTGGCGCTTCTGGATGTCAAGGTTGGTGAATACAGAAATTGCCGGAACCTTTGCGTAGTGGTAACCATCATTCATTTTTTGAGTTTCTTTCTCATCCCATTTTTCATAATAATCAGGGATTCGAAAAACCAGTGTTTTGTTTGCCGTATAACCAAGCCATACCAAGTTTTCTTTTAAAAGCGGGAAAAACTCTTTGTATGTAATAGCATTGTTGTTCCCCCAGATGATGAACTTTTTGCCGTGTTCCACCAGTGTGTCAACATACTCACGAAACAGGCTAAACATGGGGTTGGTCACTACGATATCGCACTCATCCAGCAAGTCGAGACATTCCTTGTTCCGAAAGTCACCGTTCCCCTCCAAAGGCGTCTTGACTCCGACATCCACATTGTTGTCGTCTCCACCCTCGTACTCCATCTTGTAGGTGGGCTCGGTGCGGTCGTAGTGGGTAGAAATCAGCTTCTTTAAGCCGAGTTCTGCGAAGTTCAGGTGGAAATACCGCCAGAAAGCAGACCATGTCGGGTCGTCACAGTTACAGAGTACGACCTTGCCCTCAAAATGCTTTTTGTAGTGCCGCAGTTCTTCAGCAACATCTTCAATTCTGGTGTAAAACTCATCGTTCTTTGCATCCTTTGCCTTATGAAGGTTATCGTTCTTTGCCATCTCCGTATCCTCCCAAAAACAAAACCCCCGATGCCGTAACACCGGAGGTCTCAAAATCAATTATTTATCGTTCAGAATTCCCAGCAACTCATCGAGCCCGCCTGCGCTGGAAAACAGCGAAACATGTGTGTATATTTTGTTCTTACTCATTTTTGCTCCAAACCAAAATCCGATGCAGAATTACTCCGCATCGGATGTCTTGTTACTTATTCTGATTAAGTCGTCTATCTCTTCCTGCAGGCCCCTGTTAATTTTCGAGTTGCCCGCCATATCTCGCAGCACTGCCAAAACTGCTCTTACTGTGATGCTGCCTTGGTGATAGTTCTTTGCTTTTCCATAGTGTTCAATATCGCAGCATTTCTCAATGATGGGCGTTTTTGCAAACACAATAGCGGTATTCTTAGCCAATGCTATGGAAACACCAATGGAACTCTCCACGCCTTCTATCAGTGTGAGTCTGGCGAGCCAGATGTAGCATCGAAATACATAGAGAATTTCTTCTAAAGAAAAGTCACGCCAATCGCGGTGGTTGCAATTCCCTTGAATGAGAAAAGCTACTTTTCTAAATCCGATTTTTGCTTCCGTATACTTCTTATCTATCGCACAAAGACAAGCCATCTGGAATATTGCAGGATAATAGTTCTCGTTCAGTTGCAGCGCTTTTTTGAAACATTGTAATGCTCTTTCGTTATCTGGATACATCTGCTTTTCGGACACTCCGTATCGCAGGTATATTCCTGCTGTGAAAGACTTCAATTCTTCCGGTGCATGTTCTATTGCATCTCTAAGATATGGGCGTGCATCGAGTGCAAACTGTGCCTGTCCTTCGCACAATGTTGCCGCCAAGCAGTACATGGAAACGAAGTCTGGGTCTACACGGTATATTTTATTCAGCTTCGAAAGGAGTTCTTGTACCGGCTTTACAGCGGCATACAGCTTTATGCGCAGCGGAGCATGTGCTTCCAACGATGCAAGGAGTTCTCGTAAATGTCGCTGTGCATTTACATAGGCATAGACAGAATAGATACTACTCGGTCCCACGCTGCACTGTTTTGCTATATTGATGAAAGCGTCCGCCATCTTGTTAAGATAAGCAGCTTCCGGCAAATAATATTGGCCTCTCATGGGAAGAGCCATCAGCTCGCACATCTTGAGTGCTTGGAATGTGCTTTTGATTTGTAAAAACGCAAACATGTCGAGCTGCCAGAAAGCAGCGTTGATGTACAAAAGACTTTGGATTTCTGCTTCCTCATCCTTCCAAATGCGGCGGATAATCACATCAAGCGCCGCCTTCTCGAATTGTTCGGCAGAAATTTTCTGGTCAGCGTTGCGCAGAATTGCTTTTCCGTTTATCGTCAGCTCTCGCTTCAAGATACGAAAGCTGCACCACATCTCGTTTTTTGATAGCACAATGCCTTCCGGTGGTCGGTCTGTAAGAAACAGATGCGTGATTCGCTCACTTTCCGGATTGACAAGCGATTTGTGCTTCTCCAGCATAGTTTCTACTGGCATCATAGTCGTTTTAACTAAGCAGCCAACAAAGGAGAAGAACTCTCTTAGCACTTCTCTTTCAGCGCCAAATGGATGCTCATAGCAAATTTGAACAGCCTGAATCGGTTGAGTCACTGTCTCTCCTCCTCACAAAAAATGAGCGATAAATACATGAAAATGCACAAAAAACGCACGCGTGCATTTATCGAACGCACGCGTGCGTTTAAGACGCTGTTATGTATGACTCTTTTACCGCCACAAACGGTACACGTAGCTACATGCACAGAATGCTTTCGACTTATTTTTTCCGTTTCCATCTCTTTTTTTGAGCTCTTGCTTTATGTTTTTTATGTTTTTTCAAAAACTTTTGTATTGTAAAATAGTCACCACTAATTTGACCACAGAAAAGATAAAACGCTGCACCACCATAGCTAATTATTGCAGCGAAATTATGCCATAAGGCAGAATTGCTTCCATTTGCATCAAACACGTCTTCGACTACTAAAGGAAAAAAGATAAAAAATGTAAAAGAAAATGCAAGAACCTCGAAACCAAGAATAATTTTATTCTCTGTGCTTACTGTTCTTCTTTCCTTTTTTCCTTTGTGCAATACATAAAAATATGTAGCAACGCCAAATATCACTGCCAATATGAATAATACAGCAATGTCTTTGCCCAGTATATCAAAGCTCATAATCGTTCCTCAAAGTTCTATCCGCTTTTTTGCAATATCAAAAAAATCGGCATTCTTTTCGATGCCGATAAAATTCCTTTTCGCATTATTCGCAGCTACGCCTGTCGAGCCGCTTCCCATACAGAAGTCGAGAACGGTATCATCTTCGTTTGTGTAGCTTTTGATAAGCCACTCACACAATGCCACCGGTTTCTGTGTGCCGTGCGCCGCATATTTCTGTTTATCAGTAGCGAATGTCAGCACACTCGTGGGGAATCGTTCGGTACTGTCATAACCTTTTGCTGTGTATTTCCCGTAATCCTCTGTCATCTTAGAATTTCGTTTATGTTCTACCGTTGAGACCTTTCTCGGATGTCCTGTTGTCTTTTGAGGATTATAGGTCGGCAATTTCTTGTAGAAAACGAGAATGTCTTCATGTGCTCGAAGCGGCATTCGGTTTGCATTAAGAAATCCAACCGGAGTCGTCTTCTGCCAGATAAGATTGTATCTCCAAGGAATCGTAGTAGACTCCATCAATGTTTTCGTGTAAATCCCGGCCGAGAAAAGAATCACCACTCCCCTATCGGCAAGTATTCTGTCCAGTTGTGACCAAATTCCCTGTTGTTTTCTTTTATTCCATTCCTCGTTGGCGTCCTTGTAGGGAATGTTCTTTTTGAAGCAATGCAGTAAATATTTCTCATAATTGAGATTTTTTCCGTCGCATTCGATAAAATCATCAAACGGCAGCACAACATCCCAAGTGTTTTGCGTTATTCCGTATGGCGGGTCAGCCAGAACGAGATTGACAGAATGGTCATGAATCAACCCGAATGAATCCATGCAATCTCCGTGAATCAACATATAACTACTCATTTAATAATCTTCCTTACTTGATGCTGTCAGTCCACTCTTGCTGTAAAAAAACAACAAAAAATCCCCCTCGAATTACTCCGAGGGGGAATGTGCTTATATACTATTCGCTTATAATAAGTATATATCGAATGATTTTGAATTGCTATATGTTTTTCTTTACGAAATAACGAATAGATTTTTTCACAGAAACGCCGATTTATGTTTTGTTTTATTCTTGGTCGGTGATGACGTTTCCGTTGAGGTCGTAGTATGTTTTAGAAACTTTCTGAATAACACCTGTCAAGTCAGAATCATCAAGCGGATTGCTGCACACGCTGATAACACGACCTTTAATAGAAACTGTCCAGCCAAGAATTGTGTTTAAATCATCCGGCGTGACCCAATAATACTCTCTCGTTTTGGGTGCTTTAGCTGCTACACCATACGAACCAGAGACTCCGCCAAATCCCATATCGGTGACGTAATAGACATCATTGCCGTCTTCATCTTTAGAGAAGTCACAGCTTCCCTTTGCAGCTTGGTCGGACTCTGTGCTAGGCACAGAATACAGCCCCCAATCAGTAGCCACATAAACGTAATTCTTATCTATTCTTGTAAACAAGGGATTGTAGGCAGTTGCCAGTTGTACCAAAGACAGGTTTAAGTTCCCGTTATCATCGATAATGGGGTACGCATCAGGCAGATATTCTCCGTTCAAAATGACTCTCCACTCATTGTCAGTTGAACCGTTTTGAAGGAATTCCCTTCCTTGTGCGCGACGTTCCAAGAACTCGTTTTTCTTTGTTTCATCGTCGAAAAGATAAATGCGCTCACAGGTATTTTCTTTGCGAAGAATGGGGTGTGTATTAAACGGATTCAGTGTTCCATCATATTCGACCACATCGGCACCGGAAATGATGTATTTTTTTGCATTGCCATTTTCATCTGTTCCGTCATAAACGTAGCAATTCCCGCCAAAAACCATGTATGGATTCCCGTCACTGGACGATGCCAATGTTAGGTTGTATTTCTCTTGTCGCTCTTTTTGTAAATCGAAGTACGACTTATCCAGCATATGCACGTATCTCTTATCATATCGAAATACATCAGAACTTTCCGGATTTTCATACGAGAACTCTACGAAAGAAGTGTCGCTTCCGTCTGGGATATTGGTTGCTTCTGCAACTACATTTGCCTTCGCACACTCAGAATCTTTCGTATCATCAGATTCTAAAACTTCTTTTACAATATTTCCGGGGAGCGAGGTAGAAATGTCACTGTTATCAGTGCCACTTGCAGTTTCAGCACTTGCCATGCCTGAACCGTTGCTTTCGCTTTCTGCGGACGACGTAACGGACTCATTATTCTGATGATTGGCATCATCTTTGTGACGATTCATACCAACAAAAATAAGAATAATAACGATAACTGCGATGATTGCTGCAACAATCGCAATAGGGCTTGTTCTTTTTTTCATAATTTTACGCGAATTATCGCGCACTCACTTCCTTCCTGCGTATATATTATACCACATTTTTGCGCTTTGGTCAATATTACGAGACGTCCCATCCATTGAAGCCCCAACCTAAGTAGCCGCCACCACTTTGGTAGTATTTTTGGCTCTTCCACTTTTCAAATGGCATTACCTGAATTTGTCCATAGACGCTGTCGATGACACAGCCGCCGATATAAATACCAACATGGTTTGCGCCTATATACACAGATGCGCCATCGGGGGGCGTATCGTAACCCTGTTGTCCTTTCTTACAAATAGCGCTTGTGTTATATGCGTTGATTGCGGAACCGAAGCTGATACGCGCTTGACCACACTTAGAATAGAAATCTGCAACGAAAGCCTGACAATAATTTGTGGCGACAGTACAACCAATACTCTTCATATATCCTGTCAGACCAAGAGGACTGTTTAATGCGTCCTGCAATTTACTCACGAGCGCTTGTTGTTTTGGTGTATAATTGCCGTTGTTGGTTGCTGCCAGAATTGCTTGGATTTCTTCATCAGACATATTACTGACCTGACCAGAACCACCCGGACCAATAGTTCCGATTTCTGTGCCAGTTCCTCCGGCTGTTCTGGGAACATTATATACTTCCATGTACTGTTCCACCTGCTGTTCGATAATATCAGCAGCAGTCATAGTTTTTCCATTTAGATTTTCTGTTGTTGAATAGTTAGGGCTTTCCGTGCTTTTAAAAGCGTCACTGTGGTCACTAATGTTTTCTGTTGGGTCAATTCCATAACTCTCATAAAGCGAATTTCTAATATTTGAGTTCAATTCAAGAGATATTGTTGTGGTGTATGTACGAACCATTTTCGTAATGGGGCGCTGGGGGTCTATTTCACCTGTATCTTCTTCGTGACCTTTTACTGGTTTACCATTTTTGTCATATTCATCCACAACCCACTCTTTGATTGTTTCGTAACCGACGACATCTTCTACATCATCATACGTGGTGTCTGAGCTTACGACCCACAGTTTATCGCTTCCCAAATCAATATTGATACCCAATGCAGAAAGTGCGGTAATGGTATCATCAAGAAGACCATTAGGGCTGATTTCTTTTGCTTTTTTTATCATTCGTTTTAAGCGTTCTGTATCGGCATCTTCCTGACTGTCATCATTGCTTGTTGTGTACTTATAAGAGTCCAATGCCATGATATAAAAGGAAACTCTCTGGAATCCTTTATTATCATCGGTTGTCATGTTATTGGTGACAAACTTAACATAATCAGCACTTTCAATTCCATCATCGAGTGCTTGTTGTGTAAGAGCATTTTCATCTACTAATTTATCATAATTATTGTTTGCTCTGGTTGCGGCATTTTTATAAGATTTTCTGAAATACTTATCCAAAGCTGTTATTTGAAGGTTAGATTCTCCCCAAAAAGCATCCGTTGAGGGACTGTCTCCGTAATCTGCCGTGTTCGAGGTAAAAAATGACTGTTCTGACCCGGTCCCTTCGCTTGATAGGTAATCATAAAACCCGTTTGCTGTTGTTTTTAAAGAATCATCTGCATCGCTCATGTCCCATCCTTCCAAGACATTCTCTTCTTTATGATTAAAAGCATCTTTTACAGCGGAAAAAATACTTCCGGGCATAGCGATTGCTACGATAAAAGGTCCTGCGATAAGCATAAATTGGAAAAATCCAATTACCAGTGCGACGCATAATAATTTTTTTAAGAATTCCGGGTTTTTTATCGTTTCTTTTACAGCACCGGCAACATTGCCCGCTGCGATATTTCCGGCAACAGCAGCAACAGTTTTTACATCTTTTGCTGTTTGTACAGCCGCATTCGCCACATTGGATGCATCCTGTGCCATACTGTCGCCATATTGTTGTTGCGCCATGTTAACCATTCCACCTTTCCGTTATTTCAACATTGGCCGTATAAAACTATACGTTGCTCACTGCACGCCGCGTGAAGGCTGTTGGTTTTGTGCAGTTTCCATGCCAGAAGCCAAGAATGACTTCTGACATGGCATTTTACCGTTTACTTGTTGTCAGACTTTTTTCTGCCTTTTCCTTTGCTCTTTTGAGCATTTCTTTTTTTGCTGGGCAAATTGTCGAAATTTTCTTTTCCAAAGAAAGTATCGATATCGCTCTCTTGTGTTTTTGCTTTTGCAGCCATAAAAGACCGAAGGATATTTTCTTCTGTTGCTTTGCCTTTTCCGAGATTCAGAGCAACCGTTTCGCCAAAGCCATCACTGTCTTTGGAACGCTTTCTTGCACTGCAAGTTCCTGTTTCAGTGTTGATGCCAAAGACTTCGAATGTGTCTCCGTTCTGCATATCGAAGCGCATGACACCGCCAACGCCATTGGAAACAGTAACTTTCTCGGCCTCTTTCATTTCAGGGCTGCCGCTGGCTTTCATAAAGGTGTATTCCTTACACTGCATCACGTCCTGTTTTTTATCTTCCGGAATAGGAACGCTTTTTTCAAGAACAAGGGTTGCGTCCTGACCAGTAATAAACGATGCTGTAGGAACATATCCTTCTGTATTTACGCCTGCAGTCTTTGCCATAGCTGCTGCGCCAATAGGTCCAGAATAGTTAGCATTGTTTGCGCCAGTGAATTTATCGTACGCTTCCTGCTGGTGAATCAATGTGTCACGGTCAGCATTTCCGTCTCCGGTATTTGCCGGAGTCATCATAGCCGTAGTCATTTCCTGCATGTCTTTTTCAACCTGAGCCTGAGACTGCGTTGCCATAGGTGCAGATGTCGTGGTGACGGAAACCTTACCGTCTTTGTATTCCAAGCAGCCGCCTACCTCAGTTTTGAGTCCGGTATTGGGGTCACGATAAATAATCTGGGCACAAGGTTTGCCATCTACAACGCTTTCTGCGGGATAAACCTCAATATCTCCGTTCTGAGCAGCTTTCGACAAGCTTTCAAGGTTGCAGTTTCCGCTGCTTGCGGCTTCATAGAATACAGACGAAGCGGCAGCAGGGTTGATGTGGGTATCTTCCGGAATAGGTTGAGCATCAGAATTAACAACAGCATTTTTCAATGTAGCGGCGTCCTGCTTAGCAGTATCAATAGCGTGAATGCCCTCGTCTCCTGCCATATAACTTGCAAGAGCAGTTCCGTCCTTTGCAATTTCTGTAGGCACATCAACCCGATAACATTGTCCGGATACAGAATCATTTACCGTCACAGGTGTTGTTTTTGCATCCGCATCAAGCGGGTTGATATTCGGCGTGCAGGTATAATGACTGTTTGAAACATTGCCGGAAGAATCTTCTGTAAGTCTCTCAACTTTAACAGCGCCATCATCCTGTACTCTTGCCGCGCTCATGGTTGTGTTAACAGCGCCAGAAGACATATCACGCTGAACTTTTACACGCGTACCATCGTCGTTCTGGAAGGTTTGTGTATGAACACCATCTCGAATACCGTTATCGTCTGCTTGCACAGCTGTATAATCTGAGAGAAGGCTCAAATCTTGACTTGTTCCTTTTGCGCCCATCATGGCCTGCTGAGAAGCATATAGATTTTCGGAACTGTTGAAATTTGTGTTTTCAGGTACATTTGCACCATTGCCGTTATAAAGTCTTGCTGCATTGTCATAATCAGCAGCAACTGCTTTTGCACCAAGCGATTCGGATGCCTGACGCGCCATCTCAACCTTACTTGCAGCATCATCCGAATTAGCAAGACTTCCGCTCTGCGTAACTTCAAACGATTTTCCGTTCTCGAGGACATTGCCGTCTGCGCCAATTTGGTTATAGCGCATAATAGCATTGCCGTCTGCAGAAGTGCCAACCTGTGTGCCAGCGAATACTTCTCCCTCACTGTTTCGATAAGAAGGCTTATCTCCCATTGCGGTATAGTATTCGGATTGACCTACAGTTTGCCAATTTCCATTTTCGTCTTTCTTGTAGTTTTGAATAGCAATAGTGCCATCATCATTGGTCATAGCGTGTTTTGCTGTCATTTCGCCTGTTTCTCTATTCACAGAAACATCCAGCTTATCGTCTTCTCCGACAGCGGGCCGCTGTTCTCCGTTTGCACCTTCTTGCATGAATTGGTCATTGATTTCTTGGCGTGCCATATTATTCATCTGGCCCTGATTGACATCGCTGGAATCCATGTTCAGACGTTCTGCGTCGGTAGCGTTGAAATAGTTGTCTGTTGCTTCCTTTTCCTGAACGGCTTTATCGAATCCGTCTGTCTTAGTTGCCCAATCCGCGACTTCTTCGACATTGTTTTTGTTAACTTTATCAGGAACCTGTACAGACAACGGGTTTTGGGGAACATTTCCATCCTTATCCTTTATCTGTTCAAAGGCTCCGGTTTCTTTGTTATAAGCAAATGTGCCAAGCTTATCATCCTTAATAAGTTTGTTACCGTTTGCATCCGTTGTCACTTCACGACCAGAGGCAACCTGAGACATAACATCTTTTCCGTTGCCGCTAATGGCGACATCGTACATACCATTTGCTCGGCCATTTTTATCTCTGGTTTGAAGCGAAGCGTGAATAACACCATTTGAATCTGTGTATGCTTTTGTTACTTCGCCGTTTTTGGCGGCGTCGGCAATTTTTTTATCCTTGCTATTCGCAAGTGCGTCTTTGATTTGGCTTCTTCCCGCTGCAGAATTCAAATTTGGTGCAGTTGCTTTGCTTCTGTCAGGACTCTTCATTTTCAAATAATCGCCAACGCTTTGTTTATACTCTGCTTCTGCTCCTTTTGCAGCAGCATATTCTCTTGCCATTTGAGGAGCCATCATTGCAAGCGCAAGCGGATTTCTTGCTGCATTGGCTGCAGTATTTGCCATATGTCGCTTGTAATCATCCATTGTCTTGGTGCCGTTTGCAAGACCTTCTCTAAGATTCGCAGAATCTTGTTTGAACTGGAATCCGCTTGCCGCTGCGGTAGCTGCTGTACTAGCCAATCCAATCATGGATTTACCCATCATGAGGAAATCTTCCAACATGCCAGATGTTTGACGGGTAATACTAAGTCCGGCGTTTTGCAGCAAATCATCAAGCTGCTGTGCTACTTTAATGAAGCCATATACAATAAGGCCCCAGATAAGTAACTGATTTGCCTTTTTGTCTCCTATTGCCATCATGCCTTCTCGTACTACATAAACGCACCAGACATTCAGGAATAGCAAAACACACTGTGACCAGAACATTCTGAACCATTTCTTAGAAATGTCTATTGTTTCTTGGTTGCTGCCTGTAGCAAAAGCAAGTGGTGACAAAACACAAATAACAGCAACGATAAGATATCGCTGCACCATTTCCAGTGCAAGCTTAATGTAATTTATGCCAATCATCAAGACCATAACCAGTGCTATAAGTATACCGGGAACACCCTGCCAGCTTGCACAGAGGCTGCTACCTATGTTTTCAAAGATATTGATGCCGGATTTGCTTTTTTGTGCAATGTCCAAAAACTCTTTAACTATTGGGTTGATTTCGTTGTCAAAAAGGAAAAACATCAAATCTTGTGCTTTGTATGTCAATACACCGGTAACTGTAATTGCTACAAATAATTTGCTACCGGGAACTGCTCGCTTGTCGCCAGATGCAACGTAATAAAAATCCATCAAGATTGCGAAACAAGATAATAATATCCAGATAAGGACACCTATACCGATAATATAGTCATTTACCTTTGACGCAACCGTATAATCAAACGCAAATTCGCCTTCATCGAATTGAACCTTATATTCTGCAAACGGCAAATATTGTGCTAATTCTGCCATTTTCATGGTTGTTATTTCGTTTATTGGAGAAATAACAATATCAAGCACATTGACGACACATTGGATGATTGTCTTAAAAACAAGCAGTAAAAAAGACGAAACAATAACATCTAATGGGTTTTGGATGAGCGTCCCCGAAAACAATGCATCACCGACTGCTTCAAAGATGCTGGTAGCATAAGCAAAAGACAGGCATGTCATCATCGCAAAGATAACCGTGGCTGAAATTGCTGCTTTTTTCATATTTTTCTTTTTTCTATTGTTTTTTTCAATAGCAGTTATTTGCATGCTTTATTTTCCACCTTTCTTTTAAATTTGGCACCTAAAAAAGCGGTCCTCCCATTCGTAGGAAGACCGCTACGGGCTGGGCCCTTGCCCAATTCTGTTTTTGACTTAGCTGAGCTTAATCTGGCTTGCCAGAGTCTGAACCCAACCGATGATGGAGGGAGTAAAGAACGCCACAAATGCGATAATAACAATCGCAATGAAGCGGTTCTTGTACTGTGCCGTTTCTTTGGGGTCACTTGCCATCAGACCACGAATCATCGTGTAAACACCTGCGGCAATAGCAACGGTCAGAACCAAGCCCTGAAAGCCAGCCATAACTGCATTTGCAATCTTACCAGCTTCACCGAACAGCGTTGAAATACCCTGAGCTGCAAAAGTCGGATTTGCACTGACGAGAACCGCAGCACAAACAGCAAGACTTGCGATAGCGATAAACGCTACAACATTCTTGGTATCGTTCTTACGAACAGCCAAACTATTCATTGGTATATTCCTCCTTTCGTCAAAAATCATCACATTCTGCTGACCCTTTGCCACAACATACACGTTATATGTCGCGTTGCCTATTACACACCACATAGAGGTGTCAGCTTGTGTAACTAAGGAAATCACATAATATTTCCTTATATTTAGGATACTTTATTTTTGGATAATTTCAATACGGATTTCTTTAAACAAAACGCATTTGTTCTTTACACAAAACGAATTTTTATGCGCTCTCCCCTACCCCACCGAAAACAAAAAAGTGGGCAGCCACAGCTATTGCTGCAGCCACCCACTTTTCAAACACATTCCTTACAGATTCGCGCCGGGAGCATCGACCGACGTTCTTCGGTCTTAGTCCGAACTGCTAAATCCAGTGCTTTCTTGTCACCTACAAAGATAAACTCTTTTTTTGCACGAGTAACGCCGGTATAAAACAACTGGCGCTGCAGCATTGCTTTTTGAGTCATACTTGCAGGCATGATACAGCAGGGAAATTCAGAACCCTGCGTTTTATGAACCGTAATGCAGTAACCAAGTTCTACGTTCTGCATATCTCTGACATCGTACTCGACCTGCTTATCATCAAATGTGATTTTGAATGTGTAAACACCATCATCATCAATGACTTCGTCGATAGTGCCAAGGTCGCCATTCATGATTTCGGGCGTATTTTTAATTTGGACTACGCGGTCGCCCTTTCTGAATACGCGGCTTACATCCACGCCGTTCTTGGACTTGGTGGATTTGGCTCGCCATTCCGGTTTTCCTTTCTCAGCTTCATTTACGATATCCTGAATTTTCTTATTCATAATATCAGTACACAGAGGAGAACTGTTGCTGCTCTTGTAGTAATGAGTAGGGCTAAGGACGATGCATCCATCGCGGCCATACTTTTTTACTCCCTCCTGATACTTCTGAATAATGATATTCGAGATATCTTCCGTTTCCTTTTCACTGTCGGGATTATGGCAATCGATAAACTGAAATGTTTCATCAGTCGGAAGATTGGACATCCCATTATTGATAGCGTATGCTGCATCCGCAATAGTGGAATTGGAACCCTGACGGTAGTTTCTATCCAGAACCGTATACTTGATTTGATTGCATTTAATCAAATCGAAGAGTACATTGCCGGGTGTTACCGAAGGGAGCTGGTCCACATCGCCGAGCAGGATGATTTTCTTGTTGGGTTCATTTTCGATTGCGTTCATAACGAAATCAAAAAGGTGGATACCGACCATAGACATTTCATCGATAGCAATCAGATTTTCACTGATTTTGCAATCGTCCTGAGCAGTAAAGCCGCCAGCGGCCTTAGAGGGAATAAGCCCACAGGCACTATGGATAGTCTGTGCGGGTAAACCCGTACATTCGGCCATACGCTTAGATGCGCGTCCGGTCGGAGCCATACAAAGAATCGTTGCGTTTTTCTTGAATGCTTCTTTGTACACTTCCAAGCAAGCGCGAAGCGTTGTACTCTTACCAGTACCCGGACCACCCGTTACGATGGAGATGGGATAAGCAAGATTGCGTACTGCTTCTTCCTGTTTTTCGGAAAGTTGAATGGGAGAGTTTTTCTTCCATTTTGCAAGAGCCGCATCGATTTCCTTTTGCTTGCTGGGTCCCCTTTTGATGAACGCGGAAAGTTTGCGTGCGAGATTCCGTTCAACTGTATAATCGTCTTTGGAATAAATCCAATTTCCGCTTTTAGAAGAACCAAATCGAATGAACCGATAGTTATCGACCAACAACTTGACCGACATTTTCATCAGTTCGTCGTTGTGATGGTTCAGCAGCTTATAAGCTTCCGCAACCAGCAAATCTTCACGAACGCAAACAGTATTGTTTTGCCGACATAACTGCTTCTGAGCCTCTACGAGTGCTGCAACATATCGTCTACGAGCATTGGGACTGACTCCCATTGCAAGTCCGATTTTGTCACAGGTTTGAAAAGGCAGAAGCGTAATCAGCTTATACGGTTTCTCTTTAATGACATTAAGTGCCTCCGCGCCGTACTCGTCTGCAATCGCATCGATTTGGTAATCCGGAAGGACAACATTTTTGTCATCAAGAAAACACCGAATATCGTATTTATATGTTAATGCTTGGCACCCGTGCTTTAAAGCCTTAATGTCCTTGTCTGTAAGACTTGGGACCTTCTTTTTCAGCTTTTCAGGCTCGTTTGCGCAAACAGATAAAGTGTTTTCGCCAAACGCATTGGCGATAGCTGTTGCTTTTACATTTCCAATGCCCTTACAGTTAGAGCGAAGGAAAGCAATAACGCTTTTCTTGCGAGTGGGAATTGAAATGTTGGCTTTCTGAACATCAAGGTACGGCTGGTTCCGATTTTTATCGATACTCCAGCAGCCAGTCAGTTCATACGCAATATTATCAATTCCATCCGGGATAAAACCCTTTACGATAAACATATGCGTTGTGCCGTATTGTTTTGTTTTTGCGTCTTGCGGGAGATATAATCTCGCATCGCGTGCATTGACGGTAAAATAGGCAATCGTATAACGCTTATCGTCGCTCACAAATAGATTTTTATATTTACTCGCGGTAAAACTAACCGTATCTCCAATGTTTGCCACTTCTCTCTCCTCAGTTATCTATAATAAACCAGCACAACTCATCGAGTTTGCCGGGATAACATTTCACATTGCTGTCTCGAACAGCTGCTTTCACGCTTTCTGCACACCAGATAGGTTTATTCATCTCAACCGCTTTCTGAATCTGATTCAGCATAGCGGGAGTCACCTCATCACCGTCAACGGTGACGATATCGGCGGCACGGATAATCCCCTCGATAATCGAGGTTCGGATAATGTAATCCGCTCCAGCGAGTCTGGCATCGTCTTCTGTAAAACACTTGGCCCGAATGCCTTTAAGTGCCAGACCGATGCCAATCTTTTCCCGCTGAGAAGCGTCACTGTTCGGAGCAATGCAGAAGATGTTGACGTGGCGTTTTGCCTTGGTCTTCGTCTTCTGTTTTGCCACTTTTATTCTCCTTTCATTAACGCGCTCGGTATAACTGCTGATAGCCGAGTGCTTCCAGAATTTTGCACGCACCATCGACATCGCAATCGGAAACTACGATATCAGCAACGCGTCTTCCATCCTCGTAAGCTTTGATTTCTTTTTCTTTGATATACGCAGAAATGACTTCATAGGTTTTATACATTCATTTCCTCTTTTCGTAATATCTTTACGGATTCATCTGCGGGATACCTACCTTGCCAGCACAGCTGCTCTTCTTGATAGAGAGCGACGGTGCGCTGACTTTCGTTGTAAAGATTCTGTTGTAAACATCCTCAGGCAGATTTGCTTCCGCGTACTTCTTGTCGGAAGAAGTAGTTTTTCTGACTGTCTGTTTCAACACAAACATCGTCTGTCCGTCAGGACTTGTGGTATACGCATCAGGAGCCTGACCCATCGCCTGAATCAGCGGAATCGTCATCTCCTTGCGCAAGTTATCCAAACGGTCGGCTTCCGCCTTGACTTCGCGGTACCGTTCATCTACCGTATCATACTCAACGCATTTCGTATAAAACTCATCGCCGAGTTTGATATTGGGAATCTTTTTATCGATACCGTTGCCGAGCTTGTATTTACGAAGCGCTTTAATGATGGATTCCGGCGTACCGCACGGCTTCGGTTCATGATGCTTCTCGACATTGTCTTTCCAGAAGGAATCGACAGCTTTCACGAGCGCGTATTCCGCATCAAGGTCACGAACCAAATGGCGAACATAGAATGTATCGCGGTCAACCATACATACGATAACTGCCTCCCACAGACCCATGATAGCCATATAGTGGCGAAGCTGAATCTCGTAAGGAACAGGAATGGCGTTGTTTGCCCATGCTTCTCTATTAAAGAAACTTGTGGTCTTAATTTCGAGCAGAGCATAGTGACCATCAGGCATCTTAATAATGCCGTCAACGTCACCGCCGATGTAAGGGTGACCTGCCATCGTATACATATTCGTATCGGTGATGACTTCCTCATCGGGATGCTGTACATGATACCACAGCCCGACATACTCCTCGGCCATATGCCCCCATGCGGTAATGAGGTTGATATCCTCACCGTCCGTCTCCTCTTTCGGGATGGGGTTGGCTCCGATTTTGTCATAATACAAATCCAGATTGGACTTGTAATGGTTTTTACCAAGCACCGCGCTGCAATCCGAACCGCCGACATAAAGACGGCGATGAGCCAGCCACTTTTCCTCTGCTGTAGACACTTCATCGTCCACAAACGATGCGGCGTCCACAAGAACATCGGGACCGGGATAGTTCAGCGGGTCAAGAAAATCAACTGCACGCTTAGATGCGGCATCGATGACCTTGGCTTTCAGCGCATCCAGATACGGAGAAGTAGCTTCCCAATACCGAATGCTCTGACCATGTGCGCGACTGCTTTTACTGGTTCCGTCAAAACCCATTGTGATTTTCTCCTTTCAATAAAAAACCCCGTTCAACTGTTCTTATTGAACGGGGTAAATTGACTATTTGTTTGCTTACAGATTAGCCGGGGTGTCCTTGTCGAGGAGCTGCCACGGGCTCTGCATTGCACTTACGGCTGCATCACAAGCACGCGTAATCTTCAACTTATCTTCGGGATAGTCGCGGACAACATAGTTGTATGCATCGCAGACTGCCATGTAGACATCCATTGCCGTGCAAGGACCGTTGCCCTTATCCGTAAAGAATACCTGAGCTGCCTCTCGCGCCTGTTCAACAGGCATGTTCACCTTAGACTGCTTCAGGCAGTGCGTCAGGGTATTGTAGCCGTACGTGATAGGCGTAGCCGCAAGCTCGAACAGCATATTTTCCGAATCCTTGAAGTTGGCAAAGACCATTCGCAGGTCGGATTCCAAACGCTCATGGATTGTCTCGGCACCGATATGCATGGTACGAGTCTTGTTCAGCAACGGGAACTCATAGCCATCATCACGAATGAACATCGGACGCATCTTGATGGAAGAAGCAGTCGTGTCGGAGTTCTCCACAGACAATGCCGGGAAAAAACCCGCCAGAAGCTCATTCATGCCGATGGTTTTCATGAAAGTGTCACGATACTCAGCCAAAGACCACATACCGCGAACGCGTTCATGCGTCCAATATCCAGACATAAACTGGGCCTTCTCCCAGTTTTCAGGCAGGTAATCCATATTGATGTAGTTGAACAGGTCACCAGACGGCATCGGCGCATAACGAGCGGAAACGACAGAACGAATCATCTCATCACCGACCTTTACAAGGCATTTGGTGGAGCGGCGGTCGTCGTATCGAATCGTGTCAATGCCATTGTTGATTGCCTTTGCAAGGTTAACAGGATTGACGCGGCGCATCCAGCTGTATCCTTCACGGATAAGCTTGGAATATCCAATCAGACTTTCCGTGGCGGCAAGTCCAACAGGAATATGTTTGCCGCGAACGACACCGTACAGCTTACTGTTATTGGCGGCTTCCTGAACGATTTCTGCGGGAATACTGTACTTCTTTGCATCATCTGCAATGTACATCGGCTCCGCAAACATGGCCTCGAACTGAACGTCAGTAATCTGCGTTTCAATCCATGCCGAATGACGGTCGCGCTCCTGCAGGAAATCAATGAAGAGGTCGCTGTTACCCTTAAAGGTTTCGATTGCGTTGTCCTTCCAATATTCGCTGTTCGGGGTCAGAATGTTGTTGTTGGTCATTTTTATCTCCTTTTTTAACAAAAAAAAGAGCGTTCTGCTAAGAACACTCCAGATTAACGATAAATAAAAAACGCCTATCCCGAATCGAGATAGACGCTTCCCATGACGTATTTAGATTTTATGGTATACACGGTTTGACCCGTGTACTTTTACTTATCATTTATCTAAATTATAGTAACTTTGCAGCAAACCGCAACATCATTTTCGAGATGGTTGAAAAAGGCCGCTCCAAAGCGAAGCGGCCATATATTAGATTTTCGTCATCTCATCTTTCAACCATTGCAGATATCGGTATCGCTCTTCCTCATTCTGGATTCCCTGTAAAGCAAAAGTCACAAATGGCACATCCGTATCATGGTTATAAAGCCACGAATTGAAGGCGAGGGTCTCGAAAATATCATCATAGCAGGTGCTGCGCCGAAAATATTCGATGTCATCATCTTCGATTTCGTAGTCAACCTTTGCACGGATATCTTCTGCCGTATAGTTCTCGGCTTTTGCAGCGGCATTTATAAAGAACGGGATATTGCCTTCCTTCCATTCAGAAAGCGGGTAATCATGGTCGCAGGAATTCTGAAAATATACACTTAGCGGCCATTTTTCACTTACACTTTCAGGCGGAATCATGACGATACCAAGCAACTTATGTTCTTCCCAATACAGAAAGCGAAAAGTAAACAGTGCTTCGAGCCAATACCTGTCGGCAGTGTCTGCAAGTACATCAGCCCTGCGTGTTTTGCTTTCTGCATCAGCAATGTATCCGGTACGAACCGATGGAATATAATACAGATTATCTCTAATGCTCTTCTTGACATTCTTTTCGGTCATTTGAGACTGCGTATATTCCAGCGCAATCATCATAGCTTCTTGCAGGCTGTTTGCATGCGCGAAGCCCATATCAAAACCATAGCTCATAGAATAGTTCTCCTCTTCTTGTTGTTCGGGGTCGGAATGTTGTCTGCCATTTTTAATGCCATCAGAACCAGATACCAAACTGAGGTTCAGCGTCATCCAGCAGCCAATTCTTCCAGTCACGGCAAGTCATCTTGCCAAAGACTTCATGATTTCGCAGAATGTAGCACAAAAGCTGCGATTTCTGCGTTGCGCTCATGCCGTCAATGACATGTTGACGGTCATTTTTCCTGCCCCAAAAATCCACAGAGTTGCCAAGAGAATTGAGGTTTTTGAGAATGTATTGTTGTGTATCGTTGTCGGAATCCTCTTTATCGCAGATATACTCTACCATAAAGGGATAAAACTTTTGAACAGCTTCCTGAATGGTAGGTGCCGTAGTTGCACCATGCGATACTGCCCAGCCACATTCCATGCCAGTCATTGGCAGTGGAAACATGACATACATCTCATATCCGTCAATCTCAATTTGGCGATAATAAATACGATAAGGAGCATTTTCGTTACAAAAAACATTCCATTTACTCATTTGTTTCCTTTCTGACATTAAAGGTCAAACCACCAAGGAACGGAACGCTCTTCCCTTCCCTGTTCTACTTTTTGCCAAGGCGTTTCGTATTTGTCGTGAACCTGCTCGTTAAGGCGCTTGCTGCATTCATCGCACAATGAACCATAGGGCATATCCCATAAGGGTGTTGTGATAAGCTGACCACAGCAATCGCATCTCTTCCCTTCTTCTACCTCCGCAACTTCTTTCATAAAGTTGACGGTCTCTGCATCACCAGTAAAAACCAGCGGTGTCAATTCTGATTCTGTGCGAACGACACGAAGCAAAGTAAAAGGAGAAGAAAAGTCCCAAGGAATATCGGCAGAACGTAAAGCATCGTAAATGCCGTTTCCTTTTGAATTAGAAACAGAGCGAAGCCGCGAATAGACTTCATCCTCGGTCAAATCCACTTTTGCCATTTCATTCTCCTTTCAGAGAACGAAATGCAGTGCGTACTCGGTCGAAGAACCCTTTCTTGGGTGCGGGAGCCTTTTCGCGCTGGCGGTACAACCCGTTCATGGACTCATCCAGATTATTAAGCTGGTCGCTCAACTCGCGGATGCTTTCCGGCGTAGAGAACTTCTTTACGATGTCCCTGTCAGCCTTTTCTTTGACAACGGCAACCATCTTATCCAATGTTAAATCGCAATATTCATCCGTCCAATCGCCGATGAAATAAAAGCGTTCTACCACGGTTCTTGTTGCGGTATCTTGGAAAGTCCCAAAAAGAATGGGGTCTTTTTCTCTTTTGATAGCCTCGACTCTTCGTTCCTCACGTTTTGTGTAATCTGTGAAGACTACATACATCTTATCGAAAATGCCCTTGCAGCGTTCGATTTTCTGAATGATTTCTTCCGGAATTCGCCGCTGATAATTCTCCAACTCCACAATTTTGACGACCTTATTGTCTACCATGTGAATGAAATCGTCCACATCACTCTTGTAGACAAAGGTATCAATGCCGAGGTCAAGTAGCTTCTTTTCTCGTGTAATATTGTCGATGTGGAAAAGCAGCTTTTTCTGCGCAGCAATTTGTCCGGAACGTTGATACTCTTCGAGAAGAGCAAGGCAGTTCTCATATAACTGAGAAAGTCCGGCAGCCGTCATCGTCTGCTTTCGACTTTTTACCTGTTCGAAGTATTCGGCAGGAGAAACGATTGTATTATCCATGTAAACCTCCCAATCAATAGCTGAACTGAATAGAAAACACAGCGTACTTTTCAGGATGATTGATGATATCTTTCATCTGTTTCTGATTCGGCCACGCTCTCAGCTTGTAACTGTTCGGAGCAAGGAACGCGCTGTAACAGTCGACAGTAACGCCGCCAGAAATAATGAACGCGGCTTCTGCAATGAGATAGCCATTATTATTCTCTTCCAGCGTTCTTGCTAAACTGGAAATCAGTTTCTGGTTCACAGTTTTTCCGAGAACTTGCATCTTTTCGAGCTTGTTTTCGACAGCAGTCAAGTTGTCAGTTTGCATATCCAATGCAATCTGCAGAATGCTGTCAGGCACATCCTCGCCCAAGATGTTGCAAAGGCTTTTGTCGAATGTTTCACTCACAGCATACAAACCGTCCGTACCAGTAATGCCGTCATTCGTATTCTCGAAAGTACAGTTGAACATATTCACGATGGTGTCGTAGATATATTCGAGTACCTTGTTTTTCAAGCACTCATTACCGCTGTGCAGGCAATCCCGTAAGGTATGCCCTTTCTCGGCTTCGTCTTTGAGGACATCGAGCGTAGAGGCATTGTACATCGACTCGTTTGATGTTGCTTCATAGCACTTGTTCATTGGAACATTTTCATCAATAGGAAAAAGGACTTTAATTCTCGTACCACTCATATTTAATTCCTCTCATTTATTCTATTTATTATTTATTCGTGAAATTCGATTTTTATTTTCCAACGCACATTTTTTGCTTTCATTGCCTGCTTCGTCAGCTCTGCTTTAAGAGTATCGGAACTCTTATCTGCCTTTTCTTTAAGAGCAGCAATGCGGTTGAGCGTTGTTTCTGGGCGCAAATCGGCATTGCAAACAGGGCAAAAGTTTCTTCGCAGGTATTTCCGCGCAATCTTGGAGCCACAATTTTTGCAGCCAATATATTCCGCTTTTGCATTTGCAAAATGGAATGCAGACGCAAGTTCTTTGTACTTGCAATAGGCTTGTGTGTTGGCTGCTCGCAGCGCCTTAATTTTCTCCGTTTCGGGCACATTGTAAGCATCGTAGTATTTTACTGCGATGCAATCATACCATCCCTTGTCCAACCGTTCGATTTTCTCGTGCGCTTCATCGTCATTAGCGCATGGTTCGGAGTCAATCCAACGGATTTTACTGAGATGACCTCCCTCTTGGAAGCATCTCTTGGCAACATAGTTTGCCAACTCCTGCTCTACCTTTTTCTTATCAGTGTTTTCGGGATAATCGTAGTATTGAATCGTATGTCCCATAATTTAATTTCCTTTCTTGTTATAGAGTATTTAATCAGGGGTATAGGAATAGGAGACATCATAGGTGTTATCGTTTACAATAGCCTGAAATCCGAAATGACACCAGCCAAATTCGTAAATCAGCCATTCAGCGACGGCCGCAAAGAAGTCATCCATCGTCTTGTAGTCTTCCTGATGTAAAAAGTTCGGGGTTTCGATTTCATCCGGCAAAGAAGCAAGAGCCTCGTTGTCATTGTTCGTATCCCACATGATACTTTTGATAAGCATAGATGCACCTCCGTATTACAGTGCCTTGTACTTTTCTCTTACTTCTTTTGCTTTTCCGCACGACATGGGGCCTTCCTGACACGAAGAGAACATACATTTCGGTCCTGCATCCAAAAATAGGTTCGGAGCGACTTTTTTGCACTCAACCAGCATTCTGTCCGCAAGTTCATGGATTTCCCATTGCGCTCGATTGCAGCAACGCATAGCAAAGAAGTTATGCAAACTTCTTGCGTTCATCGTTACAACCATTTTGGTTTCGCAGGCGTTGGGCAAAAGGAATCGTGCATCTTCGTTTGCAAACTTAGAAGCCATTCTTTTAGCATCCTTTTCGGAAGCACCATTTTCCATAAGCACTTTTGTGTGGATAACTTCAAGACGCTCAACTTCCTTAAGATAGTTTTCGGCATCTCGATTCATCGCTTCGATAAATGTTGCTTTTGCCTCCGGGTCATTTTCAATGACAGGAGGAATCACATACCGAAAATCATCGAGACGAACATATCTCTGACTCTGAACGCTGAAACTGGCAATTCGATGCCGTGTGATTTGTGCGAGGAGCGTTCTTGAAACACCTTCAATACCGAAGGTGAAATAAGCGTGTTCGGTAGGACTTTGATGTCCCATGGAATTAAGCTTCTTCAAAAACGCATCGGTTTTTTCGGGGGTCAAACCGTCCATAATAGTGTCAATATGGGCATCGGAATAACATAATTTTGCAGCAGCAGCTACAAGCTTATCGGGTTCTGGGGTATAAGCGAGCAATTTTACAAGCATAACAGACTCCTTTTCATAAAATAAAAACAGCCACCTCTCGAAGTGAAGTGACCCCCAAAAGTTAGACAATATTTTGAAGTAAAAATTGTTCAAGCAGCCGAAAGGGCTTGCTGTCTGTGAATTGCAGGCGGCAAGCCCTTTAGCTTTGCCTTGATCCTGCGGTTGTTGTAGTAATCCAGATATTCGATCAGTTCCTGTTTGAAGTGTTCCATGGATTGAAATTCTTGCAGATATAACAGTTCACTTTTGAGCAGTCCGAAGAAGTTTTCTATCACAGCATTATCCAGACAGTTTCCCTTGCGGCTCATGCTCTGTCGGATCCCCTTCTCGCGAAGCATCCGCTGGTACTGCTTGTGTTGATATTGCCAACCCTGATCAGAGTGGAGAATCAGACGTGTTCCGGCCGGGATCTTTGCAAACGCCTTGTCCAGCATGGTGGTTACCATGCTGAGTACAGGATGATCCGATATGGTGTAACTGACCAGATCGCTGCTGTGCAGATCGAGAATCGGGGACAGGTAGAGCTTCTCTCCAAACAGGCTGAACTCCGTCACATCCGTGACCCATTTCTGATTCGGCTTTTCGGCATGGAAATCCCGATTTAGCAGATTTGGTGCGATTTTGCCCACTTCTCCCTTATAAGAGCGATACTTCTTCATCCTGACACGGCAAACTAAGCCCAACTCTTTCATAAGCCGCTGGACAGTCTTGTGGTTCACAGAGAATGTACGCTTGCGAAGTTCTGCCGTGATCCGGCGATAGCCGTATCGACCCCTGTTTTCGTGGTAAATCGTTGTGATTTCTTCCTTAACAGATGCATATTTGTCTTCTTTCTGCATCTGCTTCAAATGATAGTAGAAAGTTGCACGGGGCAGTTGAGCGATTGA
>OOAZ01000888.1_pt1 | contig 23585 bp, 16 predicted proteins | sample 1671221 | NCBI WGS metagenome assembly OOAZ01 (sample SAMN06348134, study PRJEB24527) | human gut metagenome | biome: human gut; feature: ankylosing spondylitis patient; material: feces | host: Homo sapiens | place: China | collected 2015-10
AGCCGCCGTTGCTCTCGGGTACCAGCATAGGCACAACGTCCCGCTTCTCGGTCTCGCCACAAGTCTCGCACTTGTAGATGGTGTAGCCCTCGGAGGTGTAGGTGGGTGCCACTACCTCAACTGCGGTAAAGTGGTGGCCCAGCGCATCGATGGTCTCCTCGTAGGTATCGTCCGTATGGCCCTCGGTAGTGCAGGTGTAGACCCGCTTGCCCGGGGTGGTGCAGGTAGGCTCCACCGTAGCCGTCAGCTCGTAGCTGTGGCCGTCCTGCTTGATGCCGACTAGGTCACCTGTGACGGTAATGCTGCCGTCCTCCTTCTTGACTACCTTGGCGTTCTCCACCTCTTCGATCTTGCCGCCATCGGTCTTGATCTCGACATTTCCGATGATACCGTTTCCCTTTCCATCCCGCTCGCCCGGCATGGCGGTGATAAAGGTACCGCCCGTTTCAACACTCAGGCCAATCTTGCCATTCCTGCTAGTCTTGATGCTGCTGCCATTGGTGGCTTTGCCGTCGGCGCCCTCTGCCTTGCCGCCCAGCGCAGTTGTCGTGCCTCCCTTCACAGTAACTTGGTTACTATTACCATCATAGAAACTCGCATTGCCGCCGGTGGCCTTGCCCGAGCCCGACTTGGCATTGCCACCGATGAGCGTAGTCTCACCAGAGGACACGATACCGCCACCCATTCCATTGAGAGCATCGCCTCCGGTAACAACGCCGCTTTTCGACTCTGCATTGCCGCCGATCGCCGTCAGCTTACCGCCCTTCTGGACCTCATAGCCGCAGCCAACGCCTGTCCCCAAGAAGCGGAGAGCAGCACCACCCCAGGCACTTCTCTTCACAGTCTTATCATCGCCGCCAATGGCAATGACCTCGCTGCCCTCTCCAACAACGAGCTTTCCCTTCACGAAGAGGCTAATGCCTGTGCCGCCACCTGTACTTGTATCCTCTCCAGGGTGCAGCTGGCCGCCGCCCTTTGCAGTGAGCTTCGAATTTTTGATGTTAACCTCATCGTTGGCAGATATGCCTGAGCCGCCGCCGCCGACACCGCCGGTGGCCGTAACCGTTGCATCCACCAGATCCAGCTTTCCACTAGTACATATGCCAAAGGTTCCGCCCTGAGTGCCCGAGCCGCCGGTGGCAGACAGAGAGGAGCCCTCCTTGCCCTGGATCGTCAGCTTGCCTTTACCAGATGTTATTCCTCTCGTCCCAATATTGCCGCTGTTGCCGCCGGTCAGCTCATTCTTGCCCTCCAGCTCCAGCGTCACATCGCCGGTGCCCTCGATCTTCACAGCATCTTTGCCCGTATTCCCTGCATCCACCTTCAGGTCACGGAGGATGACCTTCAGAGGAGTAGTAAAATTATTGATGATCTTTACCACATTTCTGGCAGCGTCCTGAGCCTTTTCGGTGATGGAGGCGGGGGCGTTGGTGTCCTCGTAGGTCTTCTCCTCAGCGGGCTTTTTCTCCTCAGCCTTCTGCTCCGCAGCAGGCTTGGCGGCAGGCTTTGCGGCCTCCTGCTGGGCCTCGGGGTCATACTGGCCGTACTCGATCACCTGATCGGAGGTCTTTTCGGTCTGCTCCGGCTCCTGAGAGTCGGCGGGCTTCTCCTGAGTCTCCTTCTCCTGGGCCTGCTTCTCCTCGTCCTCCGGGGCCAGCAGCTCCAGAGAGCCGGGCTCCTGGGCCTGCTCCTCGGTCTTGCCGGTCTTCTCAGCCTCAGCGGTGTCCTCGCCGGTCTTTTCAACCTCGGAGGTGTTTTCGCCGGACTTTTCGGCCTCGGAGGTGTTCTCTTCCTCTGCGTTCTGGCTCTCGGTGGGCTTGGTGTTGTCGCCGGTGATGGTGACATCATTACCCTCTTTTCCGTCGCTGAAATCGTTCGTCTTCTCAACGCCGCCAACCTTGATGGTCACTTTTGCGCTGCCGTTATCGTCTACCTGCGTGATCTCAACATCGCCATCCACCTTAGACATATCGATGTTGAAACCGGCCGATGCCGGTAGCGCCGCAGCTGACACCGCCATGCTGAGCGCCAGCACAGCTGCCGCCGTGCGCTTCATTGTTTTCCGTAACCGCATAATTTTTACCTCCTGTTTCGTGGTTTTTCCTTCTTTTATTTTACCCCCCCCCCCTATCGTTTTTTCAATAGATTTTGTCAACAATCTTTCGGACGAATATTTGTCATTTCTCATAAAAAGGCCGCTGCGCCACATCTTCCGTGCAGCAGCATGAGCGATTTGTCCATCGACCCATCGGAAAGCGCGGCCTTGATAAGCCATACTTTTTCCCACCGGGCGTGTCTGTTTTGAACAAGAAAAAAGAGGGCCGGTGTACCCACATTTGGTGCAGCTGTCACTTGAATCTTTTTCAGCACCTTTGTATAATATTCTTGTTATCCGGAACAAGGGCGTTCCAGATGAGTCTTCGCCGACCCATCTGGGACGCCTTTTCTTTTTACCGGCATTAAGAGGGACTCTGCGGAATGTGCCGCAGCACTGCCAGGATATTCTCCGGAAAATCGAAAAAAGGATGGGAAAGTCTATGGAAAATTTCACGGAGCAAAAAGGGCCTCTGGGCCTCTATGACCCCCAGTTCGAGCACGACGCCTGCGGCATCGGTGCCGTCGTGGACATCAAGGGCCGCAAGAGCCACCAGACCGTCAGCGATGCGCTGTCCATCGTGGAGCGCCTTGAGCACCGCGCCGGCAAGGACGCCGAGGGCAAGACCGGCGACGGCGTGGGCATCATGCTGCAGATCAGCCACCGCTTCTTTGCCAAGGTGGCCGACGAGCTGAACATCAGCCTTGGCAACGAGCGCGAATACGGCGTTGGTATGTTCTTCTTCCCCCAGAACGAGCATCTGCGCGCTCAGGCCATGAAGCTTTTTGAACTTGTCACCCGCAAAGAGGGCCTCGAGTTTCTGGCATGGCGCGCAGTGCCTGTAGACCCCGACGCCGTGGGCCAGAAAGCCCGCGACTGTATGCCCGCCATCTGGCAGTGCTTCATCAAAAAGCCCGCCAAGATGAGCAAGGGCATCGACTTTGACCGCAAGCTCTACATCGTCCGCCGGGTCTTCGAGCAGGCCAGCAACGGCACCTATGTCCCCAGCCTGTCCAGCCGCACCATCGTGTACAAGGGTATGTTCCTCGTCCACGACCTGCGCCAGTTCTACCTCGATCTGCAGGACGAGGACTATGAATCCGCCATCGGCATGGTCCACAGCCGCTTCTCCACCAACACCAACCCCAGCTGGATGCGCGCCCACCCCAACCGCTTCATCCTCCACAACGGCGAGATCAACACCATCAAGGGCAACACCGACGCCATGCTGGCCCGTGAAGAGACCATCTCCTCCCCCATCATGAAGGAGGACATGAACAAGATTCTGCCCATCATCAACACCTCCGGCTCCGACTCCGCCATGCTGGACAACGCCCTCGAGTTCATGGTGATGAACGGCATGGACCTGCCGCTGGCCGTTATGATCACCATCCCGGAGCCATGGGAGAACAACAAGAACATCAGCCAGAAAAAGCGGGACTTCTATCAGTATTACGCCACCATGCTGGAGCCCTGGGACGGCCCTGCCGCCATCCTCTTCTCCGATGGCGACGTGGTGGGCGCTGTGCTGGACCGCAACGGTCTGCGCCCCAGCCGCTACTACATCACCAAAGACGGCAGGATGATCCTCTCTTCCGAGGTGGGCGTGCTTCCCTGTGAGCCGGAGAACATTCTGGTCAAAGACCGTCTCCGCCCCGGCAAGATGCTGCTGGTGGACACCGTCAAGGGCGAAGTCGTGGACGACGAGAAGCTGAAGGAATACTACGCCAGCCGTGAGCCGTACGGCGAGTGGATAGACCGCAACCTCGTCCAGCTGAAGGACCTCAAGATCCCCAACATCAAGACCCCCAGCTACACCGGCGACGACCTGCTGCGCCTGCAGAAGGTGTTCGGCTACAAGTATGAGGACATCAGCACCCTCATCCTGCCCATGGCACGTCAGGGCGCAGAGCCTTCCGGCGCAATGGGTACCGATACCCCGCTTGCCGTCCTCAGCGGCCAGCACCCGCCGCTCTTCAATTATTTCAAGCAGCGTTTTGCACAGGTCACGAATCCGCCCATCGACGCCATCCGCGAGAAGATCGTCACCTCCACCAGCGTCTATGTGGGCGCACACGGCAACCTGCTGGAAGACAAGCCCGAAAACTGCAAGGTGCTCAAGGTCAACAATCCCATCCTCACGTCCACTGACCTTCTCCGCATCAAGTACATGAACGTCCCGGGCTTCAAAGTCTCCACTGTCTCCATCAACTACTACAAGAACACCAGCCTCGAAAAGGCCATCGACCGCGTTTTCCTGGAGGTAGACCGCGCTTATAAAGAGGGTGCGAACATCATCATCCTGTCCGACCGGGACATTGACGAGTACCATGTGGCCATCCCCAGCCTGCTGGCGGTTTCTGCCGTGTCCCAGTACCTCATCCGCACCAAGAAGAGCACCGCACTGGCTCTCATCCTCGAGAGCGCAGAGCCTCATGAAGTGCATCACTTTGCCGCTCTGCTGGGCTACGGTGCCTGTGCCGTCAACCCCTATCTGGCCCATGAGACCATCGGCCAACTCATCGACGACGGCCTGCTGGATAAAGATTATTACGCCGCCGTGGACGACTACAACAAGGCTGTGCTGGGCGGCATCGTGAAGATCGCCTCCAAGATGGGCATCTCCACCATCCAGAGCTACCAGAGCAGCCAGATCTTCGAGGCCGTCGGCATCTCCAAGGACGTCATCGACAAGTATTTCACCGGCACGGTGAGCCGTGTGGGCGGCATCGGCCTCGAGGACATTCAGGCTGACGTGGAGGCCCTGCACAACGCAGCCTTCGACCCGCTGGGCCTTGACATCAACATGCAGCTGGAAGACGGCGGCGCCCACAAGTTCCGCAGCGGCAAGGAAGAGCACCTCTTCAACCCCCAGACCATCCACCTGTTCCAGAAAGCCTGCTTCACCGGCGACTACGACACCTTCAAGCAGTTCACCCACACCGTGGACAACATGGGCCAGAACGGCGTCCATCTGCGCAGTCTGCTGGACTTCAACTATGCCCCCGACGGCGGCACCCCGCTGGACGAGGTAGAGCCGGTGAGCTCCATCGTCAAGCGGTTCAAGGCCGCTGCCATGAGCTACGGCGCGCTGAGCAGCGAGGCCCACGAGACCATCGCCATCGCGCTGAACCGCCTCGGCGGCCGGAGCAACACCGGCGAGGGCGGTGAGCCCGAAGAGCGCTACCACAGCGAGAGCAATTCCAAGATAAAGCAGGTGGCTTCCGCCCGCTTTGGCGTCACCAGCAAGTATCTTGTCTCGGCAGAGGAGATCCAAATCAAACTGGCACAGGGCGCAAAGCCCGGCGAGGGCGGCAATCTGCCCGGCGCAAAAGTGTACCCGTGGATCGCCAAGACCCGTCACAGCACTACGGGTGTCGGCCTCATCTCTCCCCCGCCGCACCACGACATCTACTCCATCGAAGACCTTGCAGAGCTTATCTACGACCTCAAAAATGCCAACCGCCACGCCAACATCAACGTCAAGCTGGTCAGTGAGGCCGGCGTCGGCACCATCGCTGCCGGTGTCGCCAAGGGCGGCGCACAGGTCATCCTTGTTTCCGGCTACGACGGCGGCACGGGCGCAGCGCCCCGCAACTCCATCAAAGATGCCGGTCTGCCCTGGGAGCTTGGCATCGCCGAGACCCACCAGACCCTTATCCTCAACGGCCTGCGCACCCGTGTGCGCATCGAGAGCGATTCCAAGCTGCTCTCCGGCCGCGATGTGGCCATCAGCTGTATGCTGGGCGCTGAGGAGTTCGGCTTCGGCACCTCTCTGCTGATGACCATGGGCTGCGTCATGATGCGTGTCTGCAACCTCGACACCTGCCCCATGGGCATCTGCACCCAGAACCCCGAGCTGCGCAAGCACTTCCGCGGCAAGCCCGAGCATATCATCAACTACCTGACCTTCGTGGCGCAGGAGCTGCGCGAATACATGGCAAAGCTGGGCATCCGTACCATCGACGAGCTGGTGGGCCGCACCGACCTGCTCCATGTCAAGCCTGCCCCTGCCGACAGCCGGATGTCCAAGATGGACCTCGACTGCATCCTGCACAACCCCGCCATCGTCAACAGCAATGTCCACTTCCAGAAGGAAGACACCTACGACTTCCATCTGGAAGACACTCTGGACATGAAGGTGCTGATGAAGAAATTCAAGCTCAACAGCAAGACCCCTCAGAGCGTGAAGCTGGATGTCTCCAACACCGACCGCGCCTTTGGCGCCATCTTCGGCAGCGAGATCACCCGCAAGTATGGCAGCGACCTGCCTGATGATGTCTACACCGTCCACTGCACCGGTGCAGGCGGCCAGAGCTTCGGCGCATTCATTCCCAAGGGTCTGACGCTGGAACTGACCGGCGACTGCAACGACTACATGGGCAAGGGCCTCTCCGGCGGCAAGCTCGTCGTCCGCCCGCCCGAGGGCATCACCTTCAAGCCCGAAGAGAACATCATCATCGGCAACGTGGCGCTCTACGGTGCCACCAACGGCAAAGCCTTTGTTTCCGGTGTGGCCGGTGAGCGCTTCTGCGTCCGCAACTCGGGCGCTGTGGCCGTCGTCGAGGGCGTGGGCGACCACGGCTGCGAGTACATGACCGGCGGCACCGTCGTCGTTCTGGGCCAGACCGGCAAGAACTTTGCAGCCGGCATGACCGGCGGCATTGCCTATGTGCTGGATGAAAACTGGGACTTCTACCAGCGAGTGAACAAGGAGACCGTCAGCCTCGAGCCGGTGGAGCACAAGTACGACGTCGCCACCCTGAAAGAGCTCATCCGTGAGCACGTCGAGCTGACCGGCTCGCCCCGCGGCAAGGAGATCCTGGACGATTTCAGCGAGTTCCTGCCCAAGTTCAAGAAAGTCCTCCCCTACGATTACGACCATATGCTGCGGGTCATCGCCTCCATGGAAGAGCGCGGACTCGACGGCGAGCAGGCGCAGATCGAAGCATTCTACGCCGTGCAGAAGAACAAGTAAGGAGGGGAACATCATGGCAAAACTCACTGGTTTTATGGATTACACGCGCAAGACCAGCACGGATGTTCCGCCGCTGGAGCGCATTGAAAACTTTAACGAATTTCACATCTGGCTCTCCCGGGAGGAGCAGCAGACCCAGGCAGCCCGCTGCATGGACTGCGGCGTCCCCTTCTGCCAGGCGGGCATGATGATCGGCGGCATGGCCTCCGGCTGCCCGCTGAACAACCTCATCCCCGAGTGGAACGATTTGGTCTATCAGGGCAAATGGGAGCTGGCCCTCCGCCGCCTGCGCACCACCAACCGTTTCCCGGAGTTCACGAGCCGGGTCTGCCCTGCCCTGTGTGAGGCCGCCTGCACCTGCGGCGACGTCACCGGCAGCAGCGTCACTGTCCGGGAGAACGAACACGCCATCGTGGAGACGGGCTACGCCAAGGGCTGGCTCCATGCCGCCCCGCCTCCGGCCCGCACCGGCAAGAGCGTGGCCGTCATCGGCAGCGGCCCGTCGGGCCTGTCGGTGGCCGAATACCTCAACATCCGGGGTCATGCCGTCACCGTCTTCGAGCGTGCTGACCGTGTGGGCGGTCTGCTGATGTACGGCATCCCCAACATGAAGCTGGACAAATCCGTCATCGAGCGCCGCATCAAGATCATGCAGGCCGAAGGCGTCGAGTTCCGCACCAATATGGATGTGGGTGGGGCTGTGGATGCCGCTGAGATCTTGAACAGCTATGACGCCATCGTGCTCTGCTGCGGTGCCAAGAAAGCCCGCGATTTGAACGTCCCGGGCCGCGACGCGAAGGGAGTTTACCTCGCGGTAGACTACCTCACCAGCGTGACCAGGAGTCTGTTGGACAGCAAGTTTGCCGACGGCAGGGCCATCAACGCGGCAGGCAGGAATGTCCTCGTCATCGGCGGCGGCGACACCGGCAACGACTGTCAGGGTACCGCCCTGCGGCAGGGCTGCACCGACCTCGTGGCACTGGAAATGATGCCCCAGCCCCCGAAAGAACGGGCCGCGAATAATCCCTGGCCCGAGTGGCCCAAGGTTCTGAAGGTGGACTACGGCCAGACCGAGTGTCTTGCCAAGTTCGGCAAAGACCCCCGCGTCTACCAGACCACCGTCAAAGAGTTTCTGAAGGACGACGCCGGCAACCTGACCGGCGCGGTCATCTCCTATCTCAAGCCCCAGCGTGACCCCGACACCGGCCGCACCAGCATGGTACCCACCGGCGAAGAGTTCACCTACGACTGCCAGCTGGCCTTTATCGCCGCCGGTTTCGTGGGCTGCGAGGACTATGTGGCCGAGGCGTTCGGCGTGGAGCGGAACGCCCGGGGCAATGTGGCCGACCACGGCTTCCGCACCAATGTAGACAAGGTCTTTGTCTGCGGCGATATGCGCCGGGGCCAGAGCCTCGTGGTCTGGGGCCTGCGGGAGGGCCGCGACTGCGCCGCCGAGGTGGACCGCTATCTGATGGGTTACACCAATCTGTGACCCCCCTCCCTCCTATTTATGACATTCTCTTTCCTATCCTAAACAGAAACGGGAGCTTTCCTTTACCGGGAGGTTCCCGTTTCTGCATTTCGCCGCTTTCATTTTCACAAATTTTTCACGGTTAGCGCATCCTACCCGCTTGAAACAGATACCCCTAAGTGGTAAAATCAGAGTGCCGGAAGATTTACCCCCACAGGGTACATCTCCTCTTCACACTGATACACCCGGAAAGGAGTCATCTGCTATGACTGATGCTGAAAAAAAGCCCTGCTGCGCCGCTGAGCCTGCCGAAAAGGACACTGCCCCCTCCTGCTGCCGCCACAAGGACCGTACCCCTGAGGAGTACCGCGCCCTTGCCAACCGGCTGAGCCGCATCGAGGGCCAGGTGCGCGGCATCCACGCGATGCTGGACAAGGACGTCTACTGCGCCGATATTCTGGTGCAGGTGGCTGCGGTGAACGCTGCACTGAACGGCTTTTCCAAAGAGCTGCTGAGCCAGCACGTCCGCACCTGCGTAGCCGACGATTTGAGAGCCGGCGGGACGCAGAAGCTGGACGAACTGCTGCAGCTGCTGCCCCGGCTCATGAAATGACCCCGTTCCGGGCATCCTATAAGAGGGAAAGGAATCCGCAATGGAACAATACAATGTCACGGGCATGAGCTGCGCGGCCTGCTCTGCCCGGGTGGAAAAGGCCGTGAAGAAGGTGCCGGGCGTCACGAGCTGCTCGGTGAGCCTTCTGACAAACTCCATGGGCGTGGAAGGCACAGCCTCCCCTGCCGCCATCCTCTCGGCTGTGCAGGAGGCAGGCTACGGCGCAAGCCCGAAGAATGCCTCTGCCAGTAAGACTTCGGACGCCAGCACCGACCTCGATGCACTGGCTGACCACGAGACACCGAAGCTCAAGCGCCGCCTCATCGCCTCGCTGGGCTTCCTGCTGGTGCTGATGTACTTCTCCATGGGCCACATGATGTGGGGCTGGCCCCTGCCCCACTGGTTCGATGGCAACCACGTCGCCATGGGCCTTGTCCAGCTGCTGCTGGCGGGCATCGTCATGGTCATCAACCAGAAGTTCTTCATCAACGGCTTCAAGGGCCTCATCCACGGCGCACCCAACATGGATACGCTGGTGGCCCTCGGCTCCATGGCAAGCTTCGTGTGGAGCACTTATGCCCTCTTCGCCATGACCCGCGCTCAGGTGGACGGCAACGACGAGCTCGTCATGCACTATATGATGGAGTTCTACTTCGAGTCTGCCGCCATGATCCTGACCCTCATCACGGTGGGCAAGATGCTGGAAGCCCGCTCCAAGGGCAAGACCACCGACGCCCTCAAGAGCCTGATGAAGCTGGCCCCCAAGACCGCCACGCTGGTGCGGGACGGCGCGGAAGTGACCGTGGCCATCGCCGACGTGCAGAAGGGCGACGTCTTTGTGGTCCGCCCCGGCGAGAATATCCCGGTGGACGGCGTGGTGCTGGAAGGCACCAGCGCAGTCAACGAGAGCGCCCTGACCGGCGAGAGCATCCCGGTGGACAAGGCCGTCGGCGACAAAGTCAGCGCCGCCACCACCAACCAGTCGGGCTTCCTCCGCTGCGAGGCCACCCGCGTGGGCGAGGATACCACGCTGGCTCAGATCATCAAGATGGTCAGCGATGCCGCCGCCACCAAAGCTCCTATCGCCAAGATCGCCGACACCGTGTCGGGCTTCTTCGTCCCGGCGGTCATCTCCATCGCCGTCGTGACCACCATCGTCTGGCTGCTGCTGGGCCATGAGCTGGGCTATGCGCTGGCACGCGGCATCTCCGTTCTGGTCATCAGCTGCCCCTGCGCACTGGGCCTTGCAACACCTGTGGCTATTATGGTGGGCAATGGCCTCGGCGCAAAAAACGGCATCCTCTTCAAGACTGCCGCCTCGCTGGAAGCCGCAGGCCGCACCCAGATCGTGGCGCTGGACAAGACCGGCACCATCACCGAGGGCGCACCCCGCGTCACCGACCTGCTGCCTGCCGAGGGCGTCACCGAGACGGAGCTTCTGACGCTGGCCGCAGCGCTGGAAAGCCGCAGCGAGCACCCTCTGGCAAAGGCAGTTCTGGCCGACGCCGAGGCAAAGGCCATCACTCCCCCGGAAGTCACTGACTTCGCGGCCCTGCCGGGCAACGGTCTGGCGGCTAAGCTGGACGGCATGGACATCTATGCCGGCAATGCCGCCTTCATCCAGACCAAGCTCACCCTGCCCGCCGCACTGGCACAGCAGGCTGAAAAGCTGGCCTCTGAGGGCAAGACTCCCCTCTTCTTCGGCGGCGCAGGCCGTCTGCTGGGCGTTATCGCCGTGGCCGACACCATCAAGGAGGACAGCCCCGAAGCCATCCGTCAGCTGCAGAACATGGGCATCCGGGTCGTGATGCTCACCGGCGACAACCAGCGCACCGCCGACGCCATCGGCAGGCAGGCGGGCGTGGACGAGGTCATCGCGGGCGTCCTGCCCGACGGCAAGGAGGCCGTCATCCGCCAGCTGCAGGCCAGCGGCAAGGTGGCCATGGTGGGTGACGGCATCAACGACGCCCCCGCCCTCACCCGTGCCGACACCGGCATTGCCATCGGCGCAGGCACCGACGTGGCCATTGACGCCGCCGACGTCGTGCTGATGAACTCGAAGCTCTCGGACGTGCCTGCGGCCATCCGCCTCAGCCGCGCCACCCTGCGGAACATCCACGAGAACCTGTTCTGGGCGTTCATCTACAATATCATCGGCATCCCGCTGGCGGCTGGTCTGTTCATCCCCTTCGGCCTGACCCTGAATCCCATGTTCGGTGCTGCTGCCATGAGCCTGTCCAGCTTCTGCGTCGTGAGCAACGCCCTGCGGCTGAACCTGTTCGATCTGCACAGCACCAGGCACGACCACAAAACCGCTTCTCCCGCCGCTGCCCCGGTGCAGTCTGCGGCTGAAAATAACAAAAAATCGGACGCCGAAGCGCCCGAAGTCAAAACGGAGGATCATACCATGAAGAAGACCCTGAAAGTGGAAGGCATGATGTGCGGCCACTGCGAAGCCCGCGTGAAGAAGGCTCTGGAAGCCCTGCCCGAGGTGGACGAGGCTGTCGTGAGCCACGAGGCCGGCACCGCCATCGTCACCCTGAACGCCGAGGTCGCCGACGACGTGCTCAAGAACGCCGTCGAGGCACAGGACTACAAGGTCACCGGCATCCAGTAAGCTGTAAGATGCAGAAAAGCCAGCGCACGGAATGTGCGCTGGCTTTTCTTGTTGCTGTAAACCTCTCCCCTTGGGAGAGGTGTCACCGAAGGTGACGGAGAGGGCAAGCCCTGTATAAAAGAGTTTCCGCACAGCGATAAGCAGGCTCTTTGTCAGAGCGATACTATCGCCGCGCCTGCGATTCTCTGTCCGCATCCTTGCCCTCTCAGGCGCTTGCGCGCCAGCTCTCCCAAAGGGAGAGCCTTAAAGAGGTTACGGAGTCAGACGGTTGGGGCCGCGGAACAGGAACTCGGCGTCCTTGATGGACTGGCCGCAGAGCAGCATGGTCAGACGGTCGATGCCCAGACCGAAGCCGCCGTGCGGGGGGCAGCCGTACTGGAAGAACTCCAGATAGAACTTGACATCATCGGCCAGGCCCTTCTCCTCTGCCTGCTTCTTCAGCACGTCGTAGCGATGCTCACGCTGTGCGCCGGTGGTGATCTCCACGCCGCGCCAGATGAGGTCGTAGCCCTGCGGCACGCCGTTCTCGTCGCGCATGTGGTAGAAAGCGCGCTTCTCGGCGGAGTAGTCGGTGATGAACAGGAACTCGTGGCCGTAGTGCTTCTTGACCCAGTCGTAGCTCAGGCGCTCGGCCTCGGTGGTCAGGTCGCCCTTCTCGCTCTCATCGACCGTGTAGCCGAACTCCTCTTCCAGACCCTTGTACAGGTCGGCCAGCTTGACCACAGGGAACGGCGTGGTGGGGACGACGACTTCCAGACCAAACAGCTCCTTGATCTGCTCGCCGTACTGCTCCTTGACGGCCTTCAGACCGGCAGTCAGAAGCTCTTCCTCCATCTTCATGACGTCCTTGTAAGAGGTGATGTAGCTGAACTCAAGGTCGAAGCCGGAGAACTCGGTGGAGTGCTTGTTGGTGTAGCTCTTCTCAGCGCGGAAGACGGGGCCGGTCTCGAAGATGCGCTCGAAGCCGGCGGCCATGGCCATCTGCTTATAGAACTGAGGGCTCTGGGCCAGATAGGCGTTGCGGTCGAAGTAGTCCACCTTGAACACCTCAGAGCCGCTCTCGCTGGCGGCAGCGATGAGCTTCGGGGTGTGGATCTCGATGAAGCTGCGCTCGAGCAGGAACTGACGCATGGCGTTGACGAAGCAGCTCTGTGCCTTGAACATCAGCTGGTTCTCATCGGTGCGCAGGTCGATCCAGCGGTAGTCGATGCGCTGGTCGATGCTGGAACGCTCCACAGCCTTCTTCTTCTTGGTGGCGGCGATCTCCTTGCGGACGATGGGCAGCGCGTCGGCGATGCTCTCGATCTCGATGGCCTCGGGGATCATCTCGATGCCGCCCATCTTGACGTAGTCGTTCTCCATCACCTTGCCGGTGACGGTGATGACAGAGTCCGGGGTCAGCTTGTCGATGGTGTCCACCAGCTCAGGGTGGTCCTCCTTCTCGACGGTGATCTGAAGTTTGCCGGTAATATCCTTCAGCACGATGAAGGCCATATATTTGCTGTTGCGCAGGTTCTCGATAAAGCCCTGCACCTTGACCGTGCTGCCAATTTCCTTTTGTACCTCATTGATATAGGTGCGTTCCATGGAAATCCTCCTTCTGTGTCTTGTGTACTGTTTTATTATACGCTTTTCGGGGGATAAATCAAGAGAAAGGACGAATCACTTTCCTTCTTCGTGCAGCGTCCCGGTGCCGCCCTCCACCACGCCGTCGTGGTCGGCCACAGCCCTGATGGTGCCGAAGAAGCATTTGACGTCCAGCCAGAAGCTCATATGCTCCACATACCAGCCGTCCAGCTTCGCTTTCTCCGTGATCTCCAGCTCGTCGCGGCCATGGATCTGCGCCCAGCCGGTCAGGCCGGGGCGGACGTCGTTTGCGCCGTACTTGTCCCGTTCGGCCAGCAGGTCGTACTGGTTCCAGAGGGCCGGGCGCGGACCGATGACTGCCATATCGCCCACAAGGATATTCCACAGCTGGGGCAGCTCGTCCAGACTGGTCTTGCGCAGGAAACGGCCCACCCGGGTGATATACTGCTCCGGGTCGTGGAGCAGATGGGTGGGCATGTCGTGGGGGGTGTCGATGCGCATGGTGCGGAATTTCAGGATGTTGAAATAGCTCTTATGGATGCCCACCCGCTTCTGCTTGAAGAACACCGGCCCCGGCGAGTCCAGCTTGATGGCAAGGCAGAGCAAAAGCAGCAGCGGCGACAGCACCAGCAGCCCGCAGGCCGACAGTACCACGTCCAGCAGCCGCTTGATTCCTTTTTGATACATGATGGTTCTCCCTTTTATTCCTAGAATATACTTATTATATACCATTTTCCCCTGCCCAAACAAGCCCCGGGCCGCATTCCCGGGCGAAAATGCTGGTTTTGTTGTATCGTTCTGACGGTTTTCTCTCTTGCCCCGCCGGGCCGGACGGCGTACCATAGACATAAGATCATCTGAGAGGAGCACTCTGTTTATGATACAGCGTTTTGTCATCGGGAAGCCTTTTCCCACCGAGAGCGTCGTGCTGGACCTGCCCGCCGAGACCGGCCCCGTGCCTTACCTGACACCGGACGGCGATGGCTGGCAGTATGTCATGCAGGAGAAGGACATCGTCTATGGCTTGGGCGAGATGCCCCGGGGCCTCAACAAGCGCGGCTGGCACTACGAGACGAACAACACCGACGAGAGTGAGCACGGCGAAAACCGGCTTTCCTACTACGCCGCCCACAATTTCCTGCTCATCTCCCCTGCCGACGGCAGCGGATGCATCGGCATCTTCGTCGATTTCCCGGGCAAAGTGAGCTACGACATCGGCTATACCCGCCACGACACCCTCCGCTTCGCCACGGCAGAGCCGAACTATGCGCTCTACCTCATCACAGCCCCTACAGCGGCAGAGGTCGCAAAGAGATTTCGGCATCTCATCGGCCCCAGCTATATCCCGCCCAAGTGGGCGTTCGGTCTGGCTCAGAGCCGCTTTGGCTACAAGACCGAGGCCGACATCCGGGAGGTGGCCGCGCAGTACAAGGCCAACGGTCTGCCGCTGGACATGATCTGCATGGACATTGATTACATGCAGTCCTACGCTGATTTTACCATCGACAAGGCCCGCTTCCCCGACCTCGGCAAACTTGCCGCCGACCTGAAAGCCGAGGGCATCCGGCTCGTCCCCATCATCGACGCAGGCATCCGCTGCGACGACAATGACCCCGTCTGCCGCGAGGGCCTCGAGAAGGGCTATTTCTGCACCAAAGAAGACGGCACGCCCTTTGTGGCGGCGGTCTGGCCCGGCAGGGCCTACTTCACCGACTTTCTCCGTCCCGATGCCCGGGCGTGGTTCGGCAGGCAGTACAAGGTGCTCACCGACCTCGGCATCGAGGGTTTCTGGAACGATATGAACGAGCCCGCCCTCTTCTACTCCCCTGAGCGGCTGAAAGCCTTCTTCGAGAATGCCGCCGCCCTGAGCCGGAAGGATAACCTCGACCAGAACGATTTCTTCGGACTGGTGCGCTCGGTGATGAGCCTGATGAATGCCCCCGAGGACTACCGCAGTTTCTACCACGATACCGCTGCCGGGCGGGTGCGCCACGACCGCGTCCACAACCTCTACGGCGGCTGCATGACCCGGGCTGCCGGCGAGGCGTTCCAGACCCTGCGTCCCGGTCAGCGCACTCTGCTCTACTGCCGCAGCAGCATCATCGGCGCCCACCGTTGGGGCGGGATCTGGCTGGGCGACAACCACTCCTCGTGGAGCCAGCTGCTGGCCAACATCCAGATGATGCCTGCCGTCCAGATGTGCGGCTTCCTCTACAGCGGTGCCGATTTGTGCGGTTTCAGTGAGGACACCACCCCCGATCTGGCGCTCCGCTGGCTCGAGTTCGGACTGTTCACCCCTCTCATGCGCAACCACGCCGACGCCGAGAGCCGGGAGCAGGAATTTTACCGCTTTACCGATGTTCTGCCCGCCATCCGCAATATGCTGGATCTGCGGTATGCCCTCCTGCCCTACCTCTACAGTGAGTTCATGAAAGCTGCGCTTGAGGACGCACCTTACTTCCGGCCTTTGGCTTTTGACTACCCTGCCGACCCCGACGCCCGGGAGGTGGACGACCAGCTGCTTCTTGGCGAGGGCCTGATGGTCGCACCCGTCCACACCCAGAACGCCCATGGCCGGACGGTCTATCTGCCTGAGGCGATGAAGATGCTGCGTCTGCGCAGCGTCTCCGACTACGACGAGGAAGTTCTGCCCGCCGGGCGGCACTATCTGCCCTGCGAACTTGGCGAGGTGCTGCTCTTCATCCGTCCGGGCCACACCGTACCGGTGGCACAGCCCGCCGCCAACACCGCCCAGCTGGACGATACGGCCCTCACCTTCTGGCGCTTCGCGCCCGACGGCCAGCCTGCGCCCTACCGGATGTATACCGACGACGGCGTGACCACCGATCACAACAGGCCCGAACACTGGCGTATCGTCGGACAATAACGCAAAAACACCCGGAAGCATCTCCGGGTGTTTTTTTGTATTACAGGTATGCGACCGTCTCGGACAGGGGCTTTCTCGAGCCGTGGTTTGCCAGCGGCCCTGCGCCCTCTGCGGCATAGCCGAGGTCGAGGATCATCAGGACCTCTTCATTTTCCGGCAGGCCCAGTTCCTTGGCCAGCTCATCCGGGTCGAAGAAGTTGAGCCAGCAGCTGTCCACACCTGCGTTGGCGGCGGCCAGCATCAGGTGGGTCGCCACGATGGCGGCATCCTCCATGCCGGAGTCCCGCTTTCCGCCGGGATAAGTAAAGACGCTGTTTTTATCGAAGGCCACGACGAGGCAGGTAGGCGCGCCATAGCGGCAGGGCGTCACCTTGTCGAGCTTCGCCAGGCTTTCTTCCGACTGCAGCACATAGATGCGCTGCTCCTGAAAATTCTTGGCGGTCGGGGCCAGCCGACCCGCTTCCAGGATCTCCGTCAGCTTCTCGGCTTCTACCTTACGTGTGCTGAAATTCTTGCAGGAATAACGCTCTGCAACGACCTTAGTAAATTCCATAATCGTTGTCCTCCTGACTTTGGGTGATAGACTTTTTATGTACAGAAGTCTCAGCATTATTGTAGCACGCTTTTTCTCTGAGAGCCACTGTTATTTTTACGAAAGGATCTGCCGTTTTTATAAGAAACGGCGCGGCAGATCCACCCGGCCATTCCCCGCAGGCCGCCTGAGTGAAAAGTCCTTGACAAATCCTTCTAAAAGAGTTACACTGTTCTCGTTCCGAAAAACAAATATGGGCCTATAGCTCAGTTGGGAGCCCATGCGGTCCTTAAACAATCTGGAGTTATATACCACGCGCCCCCAAGCGGTTTTTGGGGGCTTAAATATGGGCTCGTAGCTCAGTTGGGAGAGCGTTCGGTTCGCATCCGAAAGGTCGAGGGTTCGACTCCCTTCGAGTCCATAAAACGCCGTATCGTGTTAAACGATACGGCGTTTCTTTTTGCCGTTCTTTGCAAAATCGTGCATCATTCGTCTTGACAGCGCAAAGTGACGTGTGCCGAACTTTTCGGCATAATGTTCATAGCTTCACCAGAAGTTTTGTCAAAAACGACGATTCCCCCATTCGGAGTACCCAGCCCCCTAACGGGTGCTTGTTTAAGGTTCGTTTTCCGCCCACTCGGAGTACGCACCGAGAGTGAATGACTCTTAAATTCTTCAAACTCCTCCAGTGGAACATTGAGGATGATCTCAATATCATAATCCCGTCCAACACGGACTTCCTTGATGAACTGGTTGAGGATTGCCTGCCGCTGCTGAAAGGATGCGTTCTGATAGGTGCTTGCCCAAGTGAACAGATTGCTGCAATCATTTTCAGCTTTCTTGTTTTCCTGCTCAATCTCCTCCAGCTTGTTCTGTGCAGCGGTCAGGGCGTCCTGTGCTGCTTGGATCGCAGCTTGATTTTCATCCAGAAGCTGCTGGATCATATCACGGTCAATGCTGCTCTTTCCCCGGATGACGCGAATCATTTCATCCTTCAATGCATTCCGTTCGTCATCCTTGAGGTCGAGTTCACTCTTTGCGCGTGATACTTCTTTCTGCGCTACTTCCATGTCCTTGCGAAGCATATCCTGAAGCAGCTTGCTTTTGGAACACTCTAAAATCTCCGAAAACTTGGTGCATACGATACTCTCTACGATTGCGTCCAGTTTTGTTACACCGTAGCCGGACTGTCCATCGCATTGACCCGGATGCCGTACATTATAATGGCAGCTATAACGGAACCGCTTTTCCTTCACCGTGGAGCCATCCGCACGCAGTCTGGTGCGTCCGCTGCTCGTGATGTTCAGGCGATTTCCGCAGTGTGCACAGAACACCTTCCCACAAAGCAGAGCATGAGGACTGTAACTATCAGAGTCTTCGCCCTTCTCTCTGCGACGAGCATCCCGCAGCTCCTGAGCCTTTTCAAATACTTCCGGCTCGATGATCCTCAATTCCGGGCATTCCTTTTCGACATTGCCGTTGATGAGGTAGCCCAGATAGGTTTTATTTCGCACCATCCGAACCAGAGTCGTGGTCGGGATGTTCTTGCCGTTCCGTCCCATGATGTTGTTCTCTACAAGGTAGTTGCAGATTCGCTTTACACCGTAGCCTTCATAAACGTATTTCTGGAATATCAGACGGACGATCTCTGCTTCTTCCTCGTTGATTTCCAGCTCACAGACTTCCTGATTTTTCTTGTTCACGCGACCCTTTTTTACACGCTTGTACCCGAAAGCAACCGTTCCACCGGTATAGTGACCTTCCTCTGTAAGCTGTTCTATACGGGTGCGAGTACGGATAGAGGTCTTGATGCTCTCGCCGGATGCTTGCCAGTAGCGGATATAGTTCATCAGCTTATCGACATGGGAATCAAAACGCTGCTGACCTTCATTTACGCTCCAGACCTCGACCCCTTGCTTCGTGAACCATTCCACGATAAAGGGCGTTTCGTCGTCACGCCGACCCAGACGGTCAAACATGAACACCAGCAGAACATCAAACTCTCCGGCAGCAGCAGCCTGCTGAAGCAGCTGGAGCTGATCGCGGTCTTTTGCAGATTTCTTAAAACCGGAAACGCCTTTTTCGGAAAACTCCTTGACGATTTCCCAGCCCTGCCGTTCTGCAAATTCGTGGCAGGCTTCTTTTTGCATGGGTATGTCATCCTTTTCGACCTGTCCAATGGTCGAAACGCGGTATAAGGTATATACACGTTTTTTCATCGTTGTCACTCCTATGTAAAACTAAAACAACGATACTGTGCGCACACTCGTTTGTTTGAATTGGTTGCTGCATCAACTGTACCATTATTTTAGTGCTGGACTATCCTTGTTGCAAGGATGTCGATTCAATTGTAATTCTTGGCTTCTTCGCGGAGGGTATCATGAATCAGTTTCTGAAGAACCTCCATGCTGTCACCATCTTCTGCATAAGTGATTTTCACTTTGCAGCCATTAACGATATACGAATCCTGCGACACAGGAATCACATTCATATTGGTCATATCTAGCCCTTCTTTCAAAAGTAGCGATAGCGCGATATAATTATGTAATAAGAGGCACCCACAGCTTGCAGGTGCCCCTTGGCATAGGAAATATGTTTTAGAACTTCATCGGCAAGGCGTCCTTGCGGCCTTTGCCGTTGTAAGCCATGTAGATGGGAAAAACGTATTTCTTCCATCCGGGCAGCTTTGCAGGGTTATCCCTGCCAACACGGTAAATCTCCATGGGATGGACGCTGCCAAGCGCACGAACCAGCCGTTCCTCGCTGAACTCGCCGTGATACAACTCCACAAAGTGCATCATACCACGCAGAACAGATGCACGAAACGAATCCGGCTTACCTCCCCAAGCAGCCACAATCAACCGCAGGGCTTCGCAGTAGATCTTTTCGCCCATCTGATTGTACAGCTTGAGAGCGGTGCCCACGCAGCTGATGCGGTAATCGCTCAACTGCAAACTGTCATAGTTGAATGCCAGCCCCACCCGGTTGGTAGCAGCGAGAAATTCTTTGGAAGGAGCATCATCGCCCGCAACCTTTGCTCGCAGCTTGATGCCCGCAGACAAAGGGGCAGAATGGCCGTTCTGCTCGGCAAAGAGCAGAGCTTCCTGCTGCATGGTCATACCGGTGTAGACCTTGCAGAGAATCGGCAAAACTCTGCCGCCGTTACGAAGGATGCGCGCTTCGATGGTGTGCTGGCCATCCACCACATAATACTTGCCGTTGCGGAAGCTGATCTTCGGCTCATTCGCAACGTATTCGTTGAAGTCAGCAGCAATCAGTTCCACCCGCTTACGCTGCACACCCCGCTGGTAGATTTCACGGGGGTAGATCAGCTTACTGCTGTGAATCACCCTCATTTGGTAAGGCGGGGTGATATTGAAGGAAGCTGCAAAATTTTCAGTGTCATTCTTCAGGCGCATCTGATTTCCTCCTTAATTCGCCAAATGTATTTTTCAGCTTCGGTCAAAATCTCAGTCACTTGCTTCTTACGCTTCGGGCTGGTGAGCAAGCTGGGATTAAAGGTGAAGCTGTATTCAAGCCGCTGGATCATTGCGTGAACAGCGGATTGCAGTTCGGTGTATAACATCATTTCTTCGACTGTTCCTGCATCCTCAAAATCGGATTTGATAGGAGTGTAGGGATAGACAGGCGGCTTACCGTCAACTACTTCTGGCGGTGCGTAAGCCGCCGTAGAACGGACGATAGGTTTGAGCTTTTGGATGCTTCCCATTGGGTTCAGAGCAAGGCTGATTTTCACAGCATCATCGACCCGCCCCATCTCTTCTGGGGTGAGGTGTCCGACAAATCTTTTGACACGGCTTTTGTCGATGGTGAAGATTTGTTCAGCCTGAACGATGGACGGCTCCAGTCCCTCCGGTTCCACCAGACAATGCGTTGGTTGCGTAGCTTTCTTTTCTGTCTTACTTGTCAAAGTCGCAACGATCAATGTCGGTGAGCAGGAGTTTCCCACATCGTTTTGCAGGATGACCGCTGGACGGGTTCCGCTTTGTTCGGAACCTGTGCGGTTGTCAAGTCGAATGAAGTAGATGTCTCCGCGTTGGAATTTCAAAGTAGATTCCAAATTGCGAAACCTCCGTTTGGATATGTAAGAAACCCGCTGCACCTCCTAGGCAGCGGGTTTCTGTTGAAGTATGGGAGCAGTTCTTTTTATACGATACACATCACCTCCTCCGATGATTGAAACGAAGCACCAGCATCAGCGGTGCATTACAACATAATCGTAACCACGCCGGGTCTGACAGACAGTGCAAGTATCCATGCTGTTGTCTGCACTCGGCACGATAGCAATTTTGAAAGCCTTGGCTTCTACGAAATGTCGCAGACAGGTTGCACAGAGGGTTCGGATGGACTTGATCATTTCCGGGGTCAATTCCATCTCCTCATAAATTTCCTGTTCGCGCACCGTAGGATTCAACTCGTCCATTTGAGTAGTCCTCCGTGTTAGTAAAGGTGATTAGCGGATAAATATGTAAAAGAACAGGAGTGACCGGAGACCGAAAACAGCATCCGGTCACTCCTGATAAAATATGTTCAGGTCTCGCATATTCGCCCTCGGCTCCCTGCGAGTGGGGCATAAACATCTGGCAGCGGACTTGTACCGCTTCATTGGCATTTCAGCCACCCCGTCTGCTTTGTGACCGGGCCGCGAATTACGGAAGTATCATTATCGGAGTACCAGATGACGGAACTATTCAGTTTTCAAGGTGCGCGAGGTCGGACGCTTTGCCCTGCGGCAGATGCCGCTTGGAAAATTGTCCCTTCACTTGGTAGGCATCGAGAAAGGCCATTCTGCACCCTAAAATTAAAAGTTCTTCAAAAAATTAGTATTTTTAATAATTCGCTTACTAATGTTCTGGTGAGTGATGCCATAAGCTTTAGATAATTCAACCGTGCTATAACCCTCATAGATGTAGAGTGTCAAGATTTCAAGGTCGTCATCGGACAGCTTTTCGAGTGCTGACAGAAGATTCTCGTCCTCGATTTCGCCGATCCATGCAAAGCGGCTCTTGGTTTCGTGGTAGGTATCCGTAACGGAAATGGCTTCCCGATACTTGTCCATCAAGGGCGAGTAGGACTCTTCGCTCTGTTCAAAGGACGGCGCTGCCATTTCCTGCATATGATTCTGGTAAGCACGAGTAGCATTAAAAACAGACCAATCGTAATCGTACATTGCCTGAATCGCCTCGCTGCTCATACCAGCATCTTCATACTGCTTGCGGGTCACAGCCCACTGGCTATCAAAATTCTTCTTTTCCAAACCGTAGTTAAAGCCCATGTTAAACCTCCAAATTTTCGATAAGTCGTGAAAAGTCGAAAATTTGGAAGGCTACGGATATTTCGCCGCTTGGGGCATCCACGAAAAACGGACAAACATAAAGCCTGCTCCTTTTTACGGGAGCAGGCTACCTGAAGGCTAAAAAAATAGCCGGACAACCAACTAACAGAGCGGTTCTAAAGCAGAATCACTCTATCAGCTGTTGCCCGGCTATTTGGTGCGCGTTTCATACATTGCCTTGCGGCAATGGCCCGTTGCTCGGTGACGAACAGTCCATATTCAGGGTGCAATGCACCCGATTTTTGAAATTGTGTTTTGCCTATAAAGCAATCAACGCCTGCGATAGGCTAAATCAACCGTTGCTACGTTGCCACACTTGAGGCACTTTATGCGGATAGTGCCTGAACAGCTCTCATCTTTTTGGTAGAGCTTGTGTCCGCAAACGGGGCAAAACCTCCAGCCGATGCTGAATTGTGCCTGCTGTATATTGCTCAGCGGTTTATTTTTAAAAGGACGACTATTTGACTGAATCATGTTTATTTTCCAAATCGGATGATGTCCAATGGATGGCAGTGGATGGGTTTGCCTTTTATGACCTGCATCTGCTGTAGTCTGATCCTGATAGCAGACCACGATACTCCCATCCGCACAGCCATCTCCAGAATTTTTTCATAGTTCGGGTCAGATGCGGATTTGTATAGGATTCCATTCGGCAGGCACAGCGCTGCCCGTTCTATTTCGGCGTTGACCAGAAATGTCGGCATCAGCAGCTCTGCTGCAAGGGTGTTTGCCTGCCATTCTTCCCATGAGGGTTGTACGTTTCGTTCCCGATAGGCAATGTGCCCACGGCACTTGACTGCTTTTCCATAGTCGTTCGGGAACAGGTCAACTAAAATCTGGTGTGCCGCCTCATGCGCTATCGTGAAATTCCGGCATCCGGTGCAGCCGTCTGCCGCAAGGGCAGAATCGATCACAACGTCCTTCGGCATGAATATCTCTACAAGCTTTGTACCGTCCCCTAAAGTTACGGTAAAACCGCATCTTTGAAAAACGGTCAGTCCGAGGACGCTGCCATCGCTACATAGCGGCAGCATTTTCACATTCAGCCCAAGAACAGCGCTTGCAAGCCGTTCAGGGTCAATGGGTTCCGGGGCATCTTTGCTGATCCCGAAGCGGGTATAGTACTGGTCGATATACTTACCCGCTATGCGCGAAAGGTCTGCGCGGGATAAGTACCTTGCCATTACGAAGCACGGCTTTCCGGCACAGAGCAGTAGGCTTCCACGAACCACTTGCCCTGCTCAAGCCAAAGATTTCGCTTCTGCCCGCAGATTAGACAGGTGAAGCAGTGACCTTTTCCGCCAAGGCGCGATGTGCCATGCCTGACTGCCAAAACACGGTCAATTCCATAAGTGCGAGTCTTGTCATAGTTTATGGCAAGAGGACGGATCTTACCGTCAGGAGTAAAACGAACATCCACTTCGACGTATCTTTTCTCACGGCGAAGGT
>OOAZ01000894.1_pt1 | contig 23519 bp, 23 predicted proteins | sample 1671221 | NCBI WGS metagenome assembly OOAZ01 (sample SAMN06348134, study PRJEB24527) | human gut metagenome | biome: human gut; feature: ankylosing spondylitis patient; material: feces | host: Homo sapiens | place: China | collected 2015-10
GATGTAGAGCGCGGTGAGCGTGGCAGCACTGAAGAACACCTGACCGTCACCCAATTCAAAGTCCAGCGGGAGCAGGAGCGTCTGGACAGCCTGACTTCTCAAATCGACCAGAAAAAACAGTCGCTTGCCCGAACCAGCACCGCTCTCTCCCAAAAGGAGAAAGAACTTGCCTCCATTCAGAAAAAGACCACGCTCACGAAAGAAGCCCTCATTCATGCGCACGATCTGGATTATATTGGCAAGCGCACCTTTCTCGGTAACTACTCGCTGACCGAGGAAGAATTCTCCAAGCTGAAAAAGCAAGCCGACCACTGCTATATGATGGACGTAGAGAACCGCCGCCTGAAAGAAGAACTTTCCACCGCCAAGAAGGAAGCCATTCATTGGAGCAACAAGTACCACGACCTGTGGTACGATGTAAAGCCCTATCTGGATGCTCTCCACCGTGCTCCTGAACTGGTGCGCGGTTTTCTGGAAAAGATTCTTGCTCCCAAGCAGGAGCGCACCATGAATGTGCCGCAGAAAAACCGCAAGCGTGGGCAGGATATGGAACTTTGATTTTCGGAGGATACTATTTGAATAAAAAGAAGAAGTCAAACAAATCCGGCTACCCGGATGAAGCAATCAAGTCACTGGCACGTTGTTTCTATCCCTCTATGATGGAATTTTTCAACAGCGAAGAAGGCCAGCGTGAATACGAGGAATGGCTGAAAGAGCAGGAATCTCTACAAGCATTGCCTGTTGCAGCATAAAAACAGCAGGACGCTCCCGATGAAAGGAACGCCCTGCCTTACATAGATGTATCTCACCGAGGTGTGTCTAGTTGGGCACACCTCTTATTTTTTTGCCCTTAATCTTCCAGTCCGTGGCTTCTGGCTGCGTTTTTCAGATACTCCTTCGGGTTTCCGTTCAAAATCAGTTCGGCATACGCCAGCGGATCGTTGTAGATGAGGTAGTCCAATTCCGTCCTCTGCGCCATGGTCACGTCCAATTCATCCTCGACCCCGGTGCAGTCAATGGAGATCATTCTCCCATCCCGGAGCAGCAGTTCCACGCATCCGGTGTCCATGTTGAATTTGCAGGCTCTTTCATCGTACTTCATAATCATACCCTCCAAATCTTGTTATTGGCTTACGGTCTATGACAAGGCATCGGAGTTTTGCGCCGTCCACGGGAGCCTTCGTTGTTGTACCCGAAGAAAACGAAAAATCCGAACCCTTCTCCAATCGGAAACAGGTTCGGATTTTTCTTGTTTGGTGGGCGCGGGTGGATTCGAACCACCGAAGCTGAAAAGCAGCAGATTTACAGTCTGTCCCCATTGGCCACTCGGGAACACGCCCATATTCATTTTTGTGCGTCCGTTCGCCGGACGACTTGCTTATTTTAGCATGGGAAATGAATTTTGTCAACTGTTTTTTACTTTTTTCTTCAAAGGTTTTTTGCGCCCGTCGGAGACGGGGTGCGGCAATGCGGCTGGCTTTGTGCGAAAACGGCGGACATCCGTCTTTTTTGCTGCAAAAATATTTATTGGATAAGCGGCAGATCCGGCGGCTTTGGATTGCATTCTGCGCAATTCTATGTTATAATTCCGGACGAACTGAACAGAAAACAGCAGGTGCCTTCTGCCGCTTTGCGCGGTGGGAAGGGTAAAAGGGAAGCGGGTGCAGATCCCGCACGATCTCGTCACTGTGATAAGGGAGTCCGCGTCAGGGTGCTGTGTGCACCGGCCACTGGAGCATTGCTCCGGGAAGGGGATGCCGGGCGGCGATCTTTCAGTCAGGAAACCTGCCTGCTGTTGGTACGGGGGCCTGAGCCCCAGATCACGAGGAATTGGTTGTACCAAAAAGCCCTGAAAAAATCAGAGGTCTTTTTGTCATGCCATCCGCAGGACAAAAGGGCCTCTTTTTTACCTCACTTTCCTGTACCCTTTGTTCGGTTCGGCCGCAATTTATCCACAGGAAAGGACAAGACAATGAGAAAGATCGAAACCAAGAAGCTGGCTGCAGCCGTTACGGCTCTGGCCCTGTGCGCTGGCGTGCTCACCGGCTGCGGCGGTGCTGTTTCCGGCACTGCATCCAGCACCGCTGCGTCTTCCGCTTCCAGCGAAGCGAGCAGCGAGGAGGCTGACGAAATGGCAGCAAAGAATGTGGCAGACCTGATCGATGCCATCTATGTGCAGGAGCGCAATGATGACACCGACGCTCAGTGCGAAGCCGCCAAGACTGCATGGGATGCTTTGACCGACGCCCAGAAGGAACTGGTGGAAGGCGAGAACGCCGATCCCGACTACTTTGGCCGTGACACCGGCGATGCCTCCAAGGACGATGCCCGCAATCAGGACGACATCGGCGACAACGAGCTGCTGGTGGTCTCCTTCGGTACCTCCTTCAACGACAGCCGCGTGAAGGACATCAAGGGCATCGAGGATGCTCTGCAGGCCGCATACCCGGACTGGAGCGTGCGCCGCGCCTTCACCGCACAGATCATCATCAACCATGTGCAGGCCCGTGACGGCGAAAAGATCGATAATATGCAGCAGGCCATGGACCGCGCTGTGGCAAACGGTGTGAAGAACCTTGTCGTCCAGCCCACCCACCTGATGCACGGCGCTGAGTACGATGAGATGATGGAAATGATCGACACCTACCGCGACAAGTTTGAATCTGTCGCTGTGGCTGAGCCCCTGCTGGGTGAGGTCGGTTCCGATGCCACCATCATCAATCAGGATAAGGAAGACGTTGCCAAGGCTGTCACCGCTGCTGCCGTGAAGGAAGCCGGCTACGACAGTCTGGATGCCGCTGCTGCGGACAAGACCGCCTTTGTCTTTATGGGCCACGGCACCTCTCACACCGCAAAGGTGAGCTACAGCCAGATGCAGACCACCATGCAGACTCTGGGCTATGACAATGTGTTCATTGGCACCGTTGAGGGCGAGCCGGAGGAGACTGCCTGCGAGAACGTGATCGAGGCTGTTAAGGCTGCAGGCTACACCAAGGTCATCCTGCGCCCGCTGATGGTGGTTGCCGGCGATCACGCCAACAACGACATGGCCGGTTCGGATGATGATTCCTGGCTGAGCATGTTCAACGCTTCCGATGCATTTGAGTCGGTTGACTGCCAGATCGCTGGTCTGGGTGAGATCGAGGATGTCCAGAAGCTGTATGTCGCCCACACCAAGGCGGCGATCGATTCTCTGAACGGTTGATCAAACGAACCCTCTCCGTTTCGCGGCCGCTTTGCGGCACCCGGTGGAGAGGGTTCATTTTTTATCCGAACAATGGTATAATAAAAGCTGATTTTTTATAATGTAGAGGTATTTCCTATGAAACGCGTTTTTTCCTGTGTTGTCGCTGCTTCTCTGGCGCTGAGTCTGCTGGCGGGCTGCGGCGCTTCTTCCGCGGCATCTTCTGCGGCGCCCGGCGCTGCCAGCTCGGAGGCTGCTTCTTCCGTGGCTTCTTCTGCCGTTGAGACCGCCGCTCTCCCGGACGGTGTGTATACCGCCGACTTTGACACCGACAGCTCCATGTTCCATGCCAACGAAGCCTGCAACGGCAAGGGCACCCTGACCGTGGAGAATGGCCAGATGACCTTCCACGTCAGTCTGGCGTCCACCCACATCGTCAACCTGTATCTGGGCAAGGCTGCGGACGCCGCAGCCAATGCGTCCGATTGGCTGCAGCCCACCACCGACACCGTCACCTACTCCGACGGCACCTCGGAGGAGGTGTACGGCTTTGATATCCCGGTCTCTGCCGTGGATGCCGACTTTGATCTGGCCATTCTGGGCACCAAGGGCAAGTGGTACGATCATGTCGTCAGCGTGCGCAATGCGGTCCAACAGGCTGGCACCGCAGCTCCCGCCGACGGCACCTACACCTGTGAGGTGACGCTGGAAGGCGGCTCCGGCCGTGCCACCGTGGAGAGCCCCGCCGCCCTGACCGTGGCAGACGGCAAAATGACCGCTACCATCGTGTGGAGCAGCCCCAACTACGACTATATGCTCGTGGACGGCGAGAAGTATCTGCCCACCAACACCGAGGGCAATTCCACCTTTGAGATCCCCGTTGCCGCGCTGGACACTGCACTGGACGTCACCGCCGACACCGTGGCCATGAGCACCCCCCACGAGATCGAGTACACGCTGACCTTTGATTCCGCAAGTCTGAAGTGACTCCTCCAGTCACCTTCTTTGGCAAAAAGATAAACTTTACCGTACTGCCAAAGCCTCCCTCTATGAGGGAGGTGGCGCGGCGCAAGCCGTGACGGAAGGAGTTACCTATGAAGATCACTCGCAACCAATTTCTGAAACTGATCCCTGCTGCGGCGCTGACGCTGACCGGCTGCGGCAGCAAGACTCAGCCTGCCAATACGGAAAGTCTTGTTTTCTCCCATCATTACCAGCTGGACTATGCACAGCAGTTCACGGCAGATTGCTATGAGGGCGGCTATACCATGCTGACCATTGCGGAGTCGGATGCACGGTTCCTTGTTGTGCCGGAAGATGCTGCGGAGGTGGACAGTCTGCCTGCTGATGTGACTGTGCTGCGCCAGCCGGTGGAGAATATTTATCTGGTCTCCACCTCGGTGATGGATCTGCTTTTGCATCTGGATGCACTGGACAGCGTGGCCTTTTCCGGCACCAAGGCCGAGGGCTGGTATCTGCCCGCAGTGCAGCAGGCCATGGAAGAGGGAAAAATCGCGTATGCGGGCAAGTACAGCGCCCCGGATTACGAGCAGATCCTGGCGGCGGGCTGCCGCCTTGCCATTGAGAATACCATGATCCTGCATACGCCGGAGGTAAAGGAACAGCTGGAACACTTTGGCATCCCGGTGCTGGTGGAGCGTTCCAGCTACGAGAGCGACCCGCTGGCCCGCATGGAGTGGATCAAGCTTTACGGCATCCTGCTGGGCAGGGAAGAACAGGCCGAGCAGGTGTTTTCCGCGCAGGAGACAGCCGTTCAGCCCATCCTCTCGCAGGAACCCACGGGAAAAAGCTGTGCCTTCTTCTCGCTGACCACCAACAACCTTGCCACTGTGCGCAAGGGCAGTGACTATGTGGCCCGCATGATCGAAATGGCAGGCGGCAGCTATGTCTTTGCGGACCTGACGGACAATGGCAACAGCCTTGCTACCATGAACCTGCCGCTTGAGGACTTCTATGCAGGCGCAAAGGATGCCGATGTGCTCATCTACAACAGCGCCATCGAGGGCATGATCGCATCGGTGAGCCAGCTGACCGAGCGTTTCCCGCTGCTGAACGAGTTCAAAGCGGTGCAGAACGGTCAGGTGTGGTGCACCACCCAGAGCCTGTTCCAGCAGAGCATGGAGCTGGCAGACCTGATCGTGGATATGAACCGGGTGTTCACCGAGGGGATACCTGCCGCCAGTACCCTGAAATTCCTCACCCATGTGGATTAAAGAAGAAAAACTTTACAGAAAGGAAAGCCTATGACCCGTACCAGACGCCTTGCAGCCGCCTATATTGCCCTTGCGGCAGCCGTGGCGGTGCTCTTTGCGCTGAACCTGTTCTGGGGCAGCGTATCCCTTGCACCGGGTGCAGTGCTGGCAGCGCTGCTGGGCAAGGGCGGCGATGTGCTTGCGGGGAACATCATCCTGCAGCTGCGCCTGCCCCGCGCGGTCATGGCGGCGCTGCTGGGGGCAGCCCTCAGCGCAGCGGGATACCTTCTGCAGACCTTTTTTGCAAACCCCATTGCCGGGCCCTTTGTCATGGGCGTTTCCAGCGGCGCAAAGCTGGCGGTGGCTCTGACCATGGTGGTGTTTCTGGACCGCGGGATGCTGACCAGCTCGGCCACCATGATCGTGGCTGCCTTTGCGGGGGCCATGGCTGCCATGGCCTTTGTGCTGGCGGTGGCCCGGCGGGTGCAGCGCATGAGCATTCTGGTCATCTGCGGTGTGATGATCGGCTACATCTGTTCCGCTGTCACCGACATCGTGGTGGCCTTTGCACAGGACTCCAACATCGTCAACCTGCACAACTGGTCGCAGGGCAGCTTTTCCGGCATGACATGGGCCAATGTGCAGGCGGCGGCGCTGGTGACGCTGCCTGTGCTGGCGGCAGCCTTTCTGCTCTCCAAACCCATGGCGGCCTACCAGATGGGCGAGGAGTACGCCCGCAGTGTGGGCGTGAACGTCAGGCTCTTCTCGGCGGTGCTGGTGCTGCTTTCCAGTCTGCTGGCCGCCTGCGTCACCGCCTTTGCGGGGCCGATCTCCTTTGTGGGCATCGCGGTGCCGCACCTTGTAAAGCAGCTGCTGGGCAGCGCAAAGCCGCTGCATGTGCTGCCCGGGTGCTGTCTGGGCGGTGCAGCCTTCTGCCTGTTCTGCGACCTGCTGGCCCGCAGTCTGTTTGCGCCCACGGAGCTGTCCATCAGCTCGGTCACGGCCGTGTTCGGCGCACCGGTGGTCATCTGGCTGCTGGTGCGGCGCAGTCAGGAGGGGGCACGATGAAGGAACATTTTTTGTGCGGGGCACAGGGCCTTGCCATCGGCTACGGCAAGACACCGCTGCTCTCGGATATTTGCCTCGGGGTGCAGCCGGGCCAGATCCTGACCCTCATCGGCCCCAACGGCGCAGGCAAGTCCACCTTGCTGCGCACGCTGGCGGGCCAGCTTGCCCCCATGGGCGGCACAGTGCTGCTGGAAGGCAGAAGCCTTGCCGATTACACTGGTACCCAGCGGGCGCAGAAGCTGGCCCTCATGGCCCCGCACAGCCGCCGGATGGAGCTGACCACCTGCTTCGACTTTGTTTCGGCGGGGCGCTATCCCTACACCGGACGGCTGGGCATTTTGTCTGCCGGGGACAGGCAGCAGGTGCACAGAGCCTTGGAGCTGGTGGGTGCGGCGCAGCTGGCAGACCGGGATTTTAACCGCATCAGCGACGGCCAGCGCCAGCGCATCCTGCTGGCCCGGGCCCTGTGCCAGCAGCCGGAAGTGATCCTGCTGGACGAACCGACCTCTTTTCTGGATATCAAGGGCAAGATCGAGCTGCTCACCATTTTAAAGGAGCTGGCCCATACCGGTCAGCTGGCGGTGATCCTGAGCCTGCACGAGTTGGAGCTGGCCGAAAAAATAGCGGACACGGTGGTGTGCGTTTCGCCCGGCGGTGTTTCCGGCGTGCTGACCCCGGAACAGGCGTTTCAGCCGGAGAACATCCGCGCCCTGTATGGCCTGACCGAACAGCAGTACACGGCTCTGTTCGGCACACCGGAGCCGAAAGCCGAAAAGGCACCCGCCGGAAAGCCGCAGTTTGAGCATTACGTCCGCAGCGGCCAGAAACTGCTGCGCTGCGGCTACACCACCGGCACCTGTGCCGCGCTGGGGGCTGCCGGGGCGGCGCGTCTGCTGCTGACCGGCCGCGAACCGGAAATGGTGGCCCTGCGCACGCCCAAGGGCATCGTGGTGGAGGTGGCGCCCCTCTGGTGCCGCAGAACGGACACAGGTGCCGCATGTGCCATCCGCAAGGACGGCGGCGACGATGTGGACGTGACCACGGGCCTGCCGGTGATTGCATCGGTGGTGCTGGAACCGGATGCCCCCGGCGTACGCATCTTTGGCGGCGAGGGGGTGGGCCGGGTGACGAAGCCCGGCCTTGACCAGCCCGTAGGCGAAGCCGCCATCAACCATGTGCCGCGCCGGATGATCGCCGAGGCACTGGAACGGGAAGCTGAAAATGCTGCCTACACCGGCGGCTTTGCAGTGACCATTTCCATCGAGGGCGGTGCCGAGACCGCAAAGCGCACCTTCAACCCGCACATCGGGGTGGAGGGCGGGCTTTCCGTGCTGGGCACCAGCGGCATCGTGGAGCCCATGAGCCAGCAGGCGATTCTGGATACCATCCAGCTGGAAATGAATCAGGCTGCGCTGCGGGCAAAAAATGCCCCCGGCCCCCGGCGGCTGGTGCTGGCACCCGGCAACTACGGGCTGGACTATCTGGCCTCCGCTCTGCCGCAGTTCGAGCGGTTCCCGGTGGTCAAGACCTCCAACTTCATCGGGGATACGCTGGATATGGCGGCAACGGCAGAATTTGAACAGGTGCTTCTGGTGGGACATGTGGGCAAGCTCTGCAAGCTGGCGGCAGGGGTCATGAACACCCATTCCCACACGGCAGATGGCCGTGCCGAGGTGTTCTGTGCCCATGCGGCGCTGTGCGGTGCTTCGCGCGAAGTGTGCGCTGCCCTGATGGATGCCGCCACCACGGATGCCTGCCTTGACATTCTGGACGGCGCAGGGCTGCGCGGCCCGGTGCTGGAAAGCATCCTTGCGGCCATCCAGATGCATCTGGACCGACGGGCAGGCGGGGCATTCCGGGTGGGCGCGGTGCTCTTTTCCAACCAGCACGGCCCGCTGGGCGAGACCTGTATTGCAAAGGAGCTGATGAAGGAATGGCAGAACTGAAAGGCACCTTTTACGGCGTCAGCGTAGGCCCCGGCGACCCGGAGCTGCTGACCCTGCAGGCGGTGCGGCTGATCCGGAAATGCCCGGTACTGGCTGCGCCGCAGACTTCTTCCGGCCAGATGCTGGCGCTGGACATCGCCCGCAGTGCGCTGGGAAAAGCGCTGGACGGCAAGACCATCATCCCGCTGCACTTTGCCATGAGCCGCGACCCGGCCGTGCTGGCGGCTTCCCACAAAGCAGCAGTGCAGGCGGTGCGGCCTTATCTGGATGCCGGGCAGGACACTGCCATGCTGAACCTTGGGGACGTTTCCATCTATGCCACCTTTGGCTATCTGCAGTGCCTTCTGGAAGCAGAGGGCTATCCCACCGCCATGGCGGCGGGCGTGCCAAGCTTCTGTGCGGCGGCGGCGCGGCTGAATGTGCCGCTGACCGGCGGTATGGATGCGCCGCTCACCATTGCGCCGGGCAGCTGGGCGGGCCGCGTGCTGGATACGCCCGGCACCAAAGTATTGATGAAGACCGGCAGGCAATTGCCTGCCTTGTTGGATACCCTGCGGCAGGCAGATAAGCTGAAAAACAGCGCCCTTGTGTGCAACTGCGGCCTGCCGGATGAACAGGTCTGCCCGGACCTTTCCCGCGGGCAGCCGCAGGTCCAGCCGGGCTATTTTACCACCGTTCTGGTAAAGGAGTGATGTTATGATACATTTTGTAGGCGCAGGCCCCGGTGCTCCGGACTTGATCACCCGGCGCGGCGCGGCCCTTCTGCAGGCAGCCGACTGCATCATCTATGCGGGCAGTCTGGTTAACCCGGCGCTGCTGGGCCTTGCCAGAGAGGACTGTGCGGTTTACAACAGCGCCGAAATGACGCTGGAACAGGTGCTGGCGGTAATGCGGCAGATGGAAGCCGCAGGCCGCACCACCGTGCGTCTGCACACCGGCGACCCCTGCCTGTACGGTGCCATCCGGGAGCAGATGGATGTGCTGGACGCCGAGGGCATCCGCTACGATGATACCCCCGGTGTTTCCAGCTTCTGCGGTGCGGCAGCGGCGCTGAACGCCGAGTACACCCTGCCCACCGTGAGCCAGACCGTCATCATCACCCGTATGGAGGGCCGCACCCCGGTGCCGGAAAAGGAAAAGCTGGCAGGCCTTGCCGCCCATGGGGCGACCATGGTGATCTTTTTGTCCATCGGCCTTGTGGAAAAGGTACAGCAGGCACTTCTGGCGGGCGAAGCTTACACGCCGGATACCCCGGCAGCGGTGGTGTACAAGGCCACATGGCCGGAAGAACGGACCGTCCGCTGCACTGTGGGCACGCTGGCGGAAAGCGTTCATGCAGCGGGCATCACCAAAACGGCGCTCATCGTGGTGGGTGACTTTTTGGGCCGGAACTACGAGCGCAGCAAGCTGTACGACCCGGCCTTTACCACCGAGTTCCGCAAGGGGACAGACCAGTGACCCGGGCCTACCTTGCCTTTACGGCAAAGGGCCTTGCGCTGGCGGAAAAGCTGGCCGCAGAATATCCCGGCAGCGTGGCCCGCTGCGGCCATGAGCCCGGGCAGCCGGGCCTTGCGGACTGGACGGCCCGGCAGTTTGCACACAGTGATGCCCTTATTTTTGTGGGCGCGGTGGGCATTGCGGTGCGGGCCATTGCGCCCCACTGCAAAAGCAAGGCGTCTGACCCGGCGGTGGTGGTGCTGGACGAGTGCGGACGCTTTGCGGTGCCCGTTCTCTCCGGCCATCTGGGCGGGGCCAACGAGCTGGCGCGGAGGCTGGCCGCTGTGTGCGGCGCGGTGCCGGTCATTACCACTGCCACGGATGCAAACGGTGTGTTTGCGGTGGATGAATGGGCCAGACACCAGAACTGTGCCGTGCTGGAGCCGGAGCGCATCAAAAAGGTCAGCGGCGCACTGCTGGCGGGCAGAACGGTGCGGTTCGCATCCGACTGGCCCATTGCGGGCAGCCCGCCTGCGGGCCTTGCAGAAGATGCAGCGGCCCCGGAGCTTGCCCTCACCCTGTGCCCGGCGGGAGATGCTTTGCATCTTGTGCCGCGCATTGGTGTGCTGGGGGTGGGGTGCAGGCGCGGCACCGGCGCCGACACGCTGACTAAAGCCTTTGCGGCCTTCTGCGCACAGGCAGGTCTTGCCCCGCAGTGCATCGCGGCGGCGGCCAGCATCGATCTAAAGCAGAACGAAGCGGGCCTTCTGGCCTTTTGCCAGAGCCGCGGCTGGCCTGTGGAGTTTTTCACGGCGGAACAGCTGCGGCAGGCCCCCGGCAGCTTTACGCCCTCGGCCTTTGTGCAGAGCGTCACCGGCGTGGATAACGTCTGTGAGCGCGCTGCGGTGCTGGCTGCAGGCGGGCCGCTGGTTTTTCACAAATTTGCCCGCACCGGCGTGACCTTTGCGCTGGCTGCGCGGCCCTTTGCCCCGGATTGGAGGTGGCAGCATGTCTGACAGGTACGAATTTGAGATGGATGAATGGGACATGGACCGGCCCGAGAATGTTGTTTACGTGGTGGGCCTTGGCCCCGGCGATGTTTCTTATCTGACCCAGGAAGCCCAGAGCGCCCTTGAACATGCGGATGCGATCTGCGGCTACAAGCTTTACATTGACCTGATCGAGCCCGAGTTCCCCTGCGAGGAATACTATGCTACCGGCATGACGCAGGAGATCGACCGCTGCCGCTGGGCGCTGGAAAAGGCCCGCACCGGCAAGCGGGTCGCGCTGGTGTGCAGCGGCGACGCGGGTGTTTACGGCATGGCCAGCCCGCTGCTGGAACTGGCCGAGGACTACCCGGATGTTGCCGTGGAGGTGGTGCCCGGACTCACTGCCGCCCTCAGCGGCGGGGCGGTGCTGGGCGCACCGCTGGCCCACGATTTCTGCGTGATCTCGCTTTCCGACCGGCTCACCCCGTGGGAGGTCATCGAAAAGCGGCTGGCCTGCGCTGCGCAGGGCGATTTCTGCGTGGCACTGTACAATCCCTCTTCCAAGGGCAGGCCGGACTACCTGCAAAAGGCGGTGCGCATCCTGCGCGCAAACGGCAAGGGGCCGGAGACGGTCTGCGGCCTTGTGCGCAACATTGGCCGCGAGGGCCAGAGCGCCCGGGTGCTGACGCTGGCCGAGCTGGAAGACACGCCGGTGGATATGTTCACCACCGTGTACATCGGCAACGGGAACACCCGCGCCCTTTCGGGCCGGATGGTCACACCCCGGGGGTATCGCAAATGAAAGCTGTCGTGTTCAGCGGTACCACCGAGGGACGCCGCTTCTCCAAAAAGCTGGCGGCACTGGGGGCCGAGGTGACCGTGTGTGTGGCCACGCCGATGGGGGCCGAGGAACAGGGCGAGATGGCGGGCATCACGGTCCACGCCGGGCGGCTGGGACCGGATGCCATGGCGGCGCTGCTGACGGGTGCAGACCTCTGCGTGGATGCCACTCATCCGTATGCGGTGGATGTGACCCGGAACATCCGCGCTGCGGCGGCACAGGTCGGCGTGGAATACCGCCGCCTGCTGCGGGCCCGGAGCCCGCTGCCCGAGGACTGCGTGGTGTTCGGGACCGCGGCGCAGGCGGCAGAGTACCTTGCCGGAACGAAGGAAAACATCCTGCTTGCCACCGGTGCCAAGGAGCTGGCAGCGTTTGCACCGCTGGACCCGGCGCGGCTTTACCCCCGAGTCCTGCCCACGCCGGAGGGCATCGCCGCCTGCGAGGCAGCCGGGATACCGCACCGGAACATCATTGCCATGCAGGGGCCGTTTTCCTGCCAGCTGAACAAAGCTTTGATCGAACAGTTCCACATCCGGTATCTCGTCACCAAGGACGGCGGCGCGGCGGGCGGCTTTGCCGAAAAGGTGCAGGCCGCAGCCGAGACCGGCGCACAGCTGGTGGTGCTGCGCCGTCCGGAGGAGGTCGGCGAGACCGAGGCAGGATTATTCACGCATTGTCAGGAGATTTTGAAATGGTCACACTGATCGGTATGGGAAGCGGCAGCTGGGAGGCTTTGTCGGTGCAGGCACAGGACGCTGTGCGCAGGGCAGGCCTTGTGTTTGGCGCAAAGCGGCTGCTGGCGGGCCTCCCGCCCGAGTGCACTGCCCGGCAGTTTGCCCTCTATCAGCCTGCCGAGATCCTTGAGACGCTGGCACAGGCCCCCGGGCAGGATGCCGCCGTGCTTTACAGCGGGGACACCGGGTTTTATTCCGGTGCGTCCGGCCTGCTCACGCCCCTGCGGGCGCTGGGCATCCCTGCGCGGGTGTATCCGGGCGTTTCCAGCATCCAGCTGCTGGCGGCGGCGCTGGGCCGCCCATGGCAGGACTGGAAACTGGTGTCGGCCCACGGCTGTGCCTGCGACCCGGTGGCGCAGTGCATGACAGAGCGCTCCGTCTTCTTCCTCACCGGCGGGGCCGAAACACCCGCCACCCTCTGCCGGAAGCTGGCCGATGCCGGCATGGGCGAAGCGCACGCACTGGTGGGCGAAAACCTTGGCACCGGGGAAGAAGCCATCCGCTACGGCTCTGCGGCGGAACTGGCAGGGCAGAGTTTTGCACCGCTCAGCGTGCTTCTGGTGGAAAACTTCGATGTCCCGCACTTCCGCACGCCGGGCTTCCCGGACGAAAGCTTCATCCGGGGCCAGGTGCCCATGACCAAGCAGGAGGTGCGCGCCGCCGCGCTGGCAAAGCTGGCCGTGAAGCCTGCGGATATCCTGTGGGACGTGGGGGCAGGCACGGGCAGTGTGAGCGTGGAGCTGGCACTGGCAGCGCCCAAAGGGCATGTGTATGCCGTGGAGTGCGATCCGGACGCCTGTGCCCTGATCCGGCAGAACCGGGCAAAGTTCCAAACTTACAACCTCACCCTCATCGAGGGCCGCGCCCCGGATGCACTGGCAGACCTGCCTGCGCCGGACGCCGTGTTCATTGGCGGAACAAAAGGCGGCATGGAGGGCGTGCTGGATGCCGTGCTTGCCAAAAACCCGGACGCGCGCATCTGCATTTCCGCCATTGCGCTGGAAACGCTGAGCGCTGCGGCTGCCGCCCTTACGGCCCGGGGCCTTGCCGCCGAGGTGGTGCAGCTGGCGGTCAGCCGCACAAAACCGGCAGGCCGTCTTCACCTGCTCATGGCAAACAACCCCATCTTCCTCATTACGGGTATACGCAAATGATGCAATTCCTCATCGCCGCGCCACGGTCCGGCAGCGGCAAGACCACGATGACCTGCGCCGTGCTGGCGGCACTGAAAAAGCGCGGGGCCGACCCCTGCGCCTTCAAAAGCGGGCCGGACTACATCGACCCCATGTTCCACCGCTCCGCTCTGCAGGTGGACAGCCATAATCTGGATCTGTTCCTCTCGGACCGGCCCACGGTGCAGGCGCTTTACGCCCGCTGCGCCGCCGGGCACGGCGCTGCCGTGTGCGAGGGGGCCATGGGCTTTTACGACGGGCAGGGCCTGACCACCCGGGCCAGCGCATGGGAGCTGGCAGACACGCTGGGGCTTCCGGTGCTGCTGGTGGTGCAGCCCGGAGGGGCCAGCGTAACGCTGGCGGCAGAGATCCAGGGCCTTGTGCACTTCCGCAAAAACAGCCATATTTCGGGCATCCTGCTCAATAGCTGCTCCGAAAAGCTGTATAAAATGCTCAAAGACCTGCTGGAAAGAGAGACCGGCCTGCCGGTGCTGGGCTATCTGCCCCGCCTGCCGCAGGCGGCGGTGGAAAGCCGCCATCTGGGCCTGAAGACCGCAGGCGAGATCACGGACATTCAGGAAAAGATTGCTCTGCTGGCAGACCGTCTGGTGATGGACTGGGAGAAGCTGGCGGCGGTGACGGAAAGGCCGTGCCCCGAGGGCGGACGTCTTTCTCCCCGGGGAACAGTTTCCGCTTCTGTCCGCATCGCCGTGGCGAGGGACGGAGCCTTCTGCTTTACATATGCTGAAACGCTGGACGCTTTGCGGGAGGCGGGCGCGGAGCCTGTATTTTTCAGCCCGGTGCGGGATGCTGCCCTGCCGGAGGGAGTCTGCGGGCTGTATCTGCCCGGCGGCTACCCGGAGCTGTATGCGCAGGCCCTGAGCGAAAATAAAACCATGCGGGCCTCCATCCGGCAGGCTGTGAACGCCGGGCTGCCGACAGCGGCAGAGTGCGGCGGCTTTCTGTATCTCGGGCAGAGTCTGGAGGACACCGAGGGAAAGAGCTGGCCCATGGCGGGCGTCCTGCCGGGCGCAGGCGTCCGGGCGGGCAGGCTGGTGCGGTTCGGCTATGCCGTCCTGACTGCAAAGCGGGACAGTATGCTGTTCCGCGCGGGAGAAAACCTGCCCGTCCACGAATTTCACCACTGGGATTCCACCGCAAACGGCACTGCATTTACGGCCCGCAAAAACGAGAAAATGCAGTGGGAATGCGGCTTTGCAAACGAGAATTTCTATGCGGGCTTCCCGCATTTATACTGGGCGGGCACGCCCCTGCCGGGACGCTTTGTGCGTGCGGCAGAACGATACAGCAAAACAAAAGGATGACCAAAATGACCGAAACGGAACTGAATGCACTTTTGGCGGGTATCACCCCGGCCAACGAAGCCGCCCGCGCGGCGGCACACGCCCACTGGGCCAGCCTTGCAAAGCCTCTGGGCGGGCTGGGCCGGCTGGAGACCATGCTGGAGGACGCCGCTGCCCTCACAGGCAGTGCGGAGTTTGACCTCTCCCGCCGGGCGGTGGTGGTGCTCTGCGCGGACAACGGTGTGGTGGCGCAGGGGGTGAGCCAGACCGGGCAGGAAGTGACCCGCGCCGTGGCCGAAAACCTTGCAATGCGGCGCACCAGTGTGTGCCAGATGGCCCGCGCGGCCCACTGTGATGTGGTGCCCGTGGATATGGGCATGGCAGGCGAACCGGTGCCCGGCGTGCGGAACTGCCGCATTGCCGCCGGGACGATGGACTTTACGGCAGGGCCCGCCATGAGCCGGGCCGAGGCGGTGCAGGCCATTGGGGAGGGCATCGCCCTTGCCCGGGAACTGGCAGAGGATGGCTACAGGCTCATCGCCACCGGCGAAATGGGCATTGGCAATACCACCACCTCCAGCACGGTGGCGGCGGTGCTGCTGGGCCAGCCCGTGGAGCTTATGACCGGGCGCGGTGCGGGCCTTTCGGACGAGGGGCTTGCCCGCAAGGTGGATGCCATCTGCCGCGGCATCCTGAAGAATGAGCCGGATCCGGAGGATCCGCTGGATGTGCTTTCCAAGCTGGGCGGCTTTGACATCGCGGGCCTGTGCGGCATCTTTCTGGGCGGGGCGCTGGCCGGGGTGCCGGTGCTGGCAGATGGCTTTATCAGCGGAGTAGCCGCGCTGTGCGCCGTGCGGCTGTGCCCGGCGGCGGCAAAGGCCGTGTTCGCCAGCCACTGCTCCGCAGAGCCTGCGGCCCGTATGGTGCTGGAAGCACTGGGCAAGGCACCCATCATCACGGCGGGGCTGCATCTGGGCGAGGGCACCGGCGCGGTGGCAAGCATCCCGCTGTGGGATATGGCACTGGCGGTGTACGGCGGGTGCTATTCCTTTGCGGAGGGCGGCATTGAGCCGTACAAGCCCCAATGCTGACGCTGGTGCTGGGCGGTGCAGCCAGCGGCAAAAGCGAATATGCCGAGAGCCTTGTGCTCAGGACCACCGGCCCCCGCTGGTACCTTGCCACCATGCAGATATGGGACGCCGAGTGTGCCGCCCGGGTGGAAAAGCACCGCAAAATGCGGGCCGCAAAGCAGTTTGAAACGGTGGAGTGTCCGCTGCATCTGGAAAAGCTGCGTCTGCCTGCCCGGGGCACGGCCCTGCTGGAAGACCTGGGCAACCTTGCGGCCAACGAGCTGTACGACCCCGCCGGGGCAGGGGAGAATGCCGCCGCTGCTATTCTGCGGGGGCTGGACAGCCTTTCTGCCCAGTGCGAAAACCTGTTCGTGGTCTCCAACGAGGTGTTCAGCGGCGGGGCCGACTATGCCGGCGATACAGACCGCTATCTGCGGGCACTGGCGCAGGTGAACAATGCTTTTGCCGCCCGGGCCGATGCAGTGGTGCGGGTGGTATGCGGCATCCCCGTGTACTATAAAGGAGTGGAAAAATGATCGTTTTGCAGACCATCGCGGTGGCTTTTGCCATGTTTTCAGCCATCCCGGTGCCGCAGTTCGACTGGAACGAAAAAAATATGCGCTACGCCATGTGCGCTTTCCCGCTCATCGGTGCGGTGATTGGGGCGGTATGGTGCGTGTGCGGGGTGCTGCCTCTGCCGGGCCTTGCAAAGGCGGCGGGCTTTGCGCTGGTGCCTGTGTGGGTGACGGGCGGCATCCATCTGGACGGCTACGCCGACACCTGCGACGCCCTTTCCAGCTACGGCGACCGCACGAAAAAGCTGGAAATACTAAAAGACCCCCACTGCGGCGCCTTTGCGGTCATCCGGCTGTGCAGCTACTTTCTGGCGACCTTTGCCCTGTGCACCTGCGTGCAGTTCACCCCCCGGGCGGGGGTGCTGTGGGTGCTGGCGCTGGTGCTGGAACGGGCACTTTCGGGCTATGCGGTGGCGGCATTCCCCATGGCGAAAAACACCGGTCTTGCGCACACCTTTGCCACTGCGGCAGACAAAACTGCGGTGCGCCGGGTGCTGGCGGCGCTGGCTGCGGTGCTGTGCATGGGCATGGCGGCGCTGGGCGGCTGGGCATTGGTGCTGGCAGCGCTGGCGGTGCTCTGGCGCTACCATGCTGTGAGCCGGAAGCAGTTCGGCGGCATCACCGGTGACCTTGCCGGGTGGTTTTTGCAAAAGGCCGAGCTCTGGATGCTGGCGGCGCTGTGTGCCTGCCAGTGGGGAGGACTGCTATGATCTTTATTACCGGGCCGCTCTACAGCGGCAAGCGCACCTTTGCGCAAACGCTTCCCGGCAAGGCGCTGGCCGATGTGCAGCAGCTGGCGGCAGATGCCGCCGACCTGTCTGCCTTGGCAGACAAGCTTGCCCATGAATACGATATCCTCATCGCCACCGAGGTAGGCGGCGGTGTTGTGCCGATGGACCCAAAGCAGCGTGCCGACCGCGAGGCGGCGGGCAGGCTTGCCTGCCTGCTGGCCGCACGGGCAGAGTGCGTCGTGCAGATGTTCTGCGGCATCCCAACGGTTTTGAAAGGAGAATTGTCTCAATGCTGATCTATCTTCTGCGTCATGGCCAGACGGAATACAACGCCCAGAAGCGTTATCAGGGCCAGCGCGACATCCCGCTCTCACCCGAAGGCGCTGCTCAGCTGCGCCGGGCAGATTTTGCCCCCGATGTGGTCTATGTTTCCACCCTGCAGCGCACCAGCCAGACGGCGCGCATCCTGTTCCCGGAGGCGAAGCTTGTGCCGGTGGACGGTCTGAAAGAAATGTGCTTTGGCAGCTTTGAGGGCCGCAATTTCATCGAGATGGAAAAGGACCCCGAGTATCAGGCATGGGTGAAGGCCAACTGCGAAAGCCCCTGCCCGGACGGAGAGCGCAAGACGGACTTTTCAGACCGCATCTGCCGCACTGTGGCAGAGTTGATCGATAAAGCCCTTGCCGCAGGCGAAGAGCGGCTGGTCATTCTGGCCCACGGCGGCACCCAGATGGCCGCCATGGAGCGGTTTGCCGTCCCCCACAGGGACTACTATGCATGGTGCGGGCCCAACGCGGGCGGCTTTGTGCTGGATGCAAAGGACTGGACGGAAAAGCATCTGCTGTATCTCGTGAAGACCGTCCAGTACACAAAGGAGAGCAGGGCATGATCCTTCAGGCAGTTGTCGGCGGCTTTGTGCTGGACGCCCTCTTCGGCGACCCGGCGTGGCTGCCGCACCCGGTGGTGCTCATGGGCAGGTGCATCTCCCGGCTGGAAAAGTTCCTGCGCGCCCGCCTGCCCGGCACCCCGCAGGGAGAGCTGCTGGGCGGTGCCGTGACGGCGTTCTGCCTGCCGGTGGGCACCTTTCTGATCACGAGCCTTGTGTGTCTGGCGGCGGCAAAGCTCAGCCTGTGGCTGGGCCTTGCCGTACAGATGTTCTGGTGCGGGCAGGCGCTGGCAGCCAAGGGCCTTGCACAGGAGAGCACAAATGTGTATCACGAGCTGGTCCGGAACGACCTGCCCGCGGCCCGCAAAGCCGTGAGCCGCATCGTGGGCCGCGACACCCAGGACCTGACCGCCGAGGGCGTGACCAAGGCTGCGGTGGAAACGGTGGCCGAAAATGCCAGCGACGGCGTCATTGCGCCGCTGCTGTATATGCTCATCGGCGGGGCACCGCTGGCGCTGACCTACAAGGCCATCAACACCATGGACAGCATGCTGGGCTACAAGAACGAGAAGTACCTTTATTTTGGCCGCGCAGCCGCAAAGCTGGACGATGTGGCAAATTACATCCCCAGCCGCCTTGCCGCCCTTTTGTGGGTGGCGGCTGCGGCCTTTACCGGAAACGATGCCAAAGGTGCATGGCGCATCTGGCGGCGGGACCGGCACTGCCACGCCAGTCCCAACAGCGCCCAGACCGAAAGCGCCTGCGCCGGTGCACTGGGCGTGCAGCTGGCCGGCCCGGCTTACTATTTTGGCGAATATTACCCCAAGCCCACCATCGGTGATGCCCTGCGCCCCATTGAGCCGCAGGACATCCTGCGCGCCAACCGCATGATGTATGCGGCAAGCGGCTTTGCGCTGGCATGGGGTGCAGCAATACGGGGGTTCCTTGCATGAAACAATTGACCCATGGCGGCGACTGGGCGGGCTATCGCGCCGAGTTCGGCCGCGATCCGCTGGATTTTTCGGCCAATGTCAGCCCGCTGGGTCTGCCCGGGGGCGTGGCAAAGGCCATTACGGCGTCCCTTGCCACGGCCGACCGCTACCCCGACCCGCTGTGCCGGGCCCTGCGTGAAAAGCTGGCGGTGGCTGAGGGTGTGCCCGCCGAATGGCTGCTGTGCGGCAACGGCGCGGCAGACCTCATCTTCCGGCTGGCGCTGGCCCAAAAGCCCCGCACCGCCCTTGTGACGGCACCCACCTTCGCCGAGTACGCCACGGCACTGGGAACTGTGGACTGCAGGGTGGAACGGCATTTCCTGCAGGAGGAAAACGATTTTGCGGTGACGGACGCCATCCTTGATGCGGTGCACCCGGGCATCGATCTGGTGTTCCTCTGTCAGCCCAACAACCCCACCGGCCAGCTGGCCCGGCCTGCCCTTGTGGAGGCGCTGCTGCGCAGATGCGAGGCTGTGGGTGCAGTGCTGGCCGTGGACGAATGCTTTCTGGATTTTCTGCCCGAGGGGCAGAGCCTTTCCGCAAAGCGGCTGCTGAGCACCAGCAGGAAGCTGATCATTCTGAAAGCCTTCACCAAGCTCTACGGCATGGCGGGCGTGCGTCTGGGCTATGCCCTGAGCGCGGACGAAAGCCGCCTTGCCCGGATGCAGGCGGCGGGCCAGCCGTGGGCGGTGTCCGGTCTGGCGCAGGCGGCAGGCATTGCTGCGCTGGACGAGACGGAATATGTGGCGCAGGTGCGTGCATTGATCGGAACACAGCGGCCTGTGCTGGCAGACGGCCTGCGGGCGCTGGGCCTGCGGGTGATCGAGGGCCGGGCCAACTATCTGCTGTTCCGTGCACCGGAAGCGCTGGGCGCTGCGCTGCGGCACAAGGGCGCGGTGCTGCGCAGCTGCGGCAACTATCCGGGTCTGGACGCAGGCTGGTACCGCACCGCCGTGCGCACCGAGACCGAGAACCGGCAGCTGCTTGCGCTGCTGGCCGAGACCCTGCCGGAGGTGGCGCAATGAGCAAAGCAAAATGCATTATGGTGCAGGGCACCATGAGCGGTGCGGGCAAAAGCCTGCTGTGCGCGGCGCTGTGCCGCATTTTTGCGCAGGACGGCTACCGTGTGGCACCCTTTAAAAGCCAGAACATGGCCCTGAACAGCTTCGTCACCCGCGATGGCGCGGAGATGGGCCGTGCGCAGGTGGTGCAGGCGCAGGCTGCGGGCACAGAACCGGATGTGCGGATGAACCCCATCCTGCTCAAGCCCAGCAGCGATGTGGGCAGTCAGGTCATCGTAAATGGCAGAGCCCGGGGCCAGATGTCCGCCGCCGATTATTTCAGGATGAAGCGCAGCCTTATCCCGGACATCCTGGAAGCTTACAACAGCCTTGCTGCCGAGAACGACATCATCGTGATCGAAGGCGCGGGCAGCCCGGCGGAGATCAACCTGAAGGCGGATGATATCGTCAACATGGGCCTTGCAAAGCTGGTGGATGCGCCGGTGTTGCTGGCGGGCGATATCGACCGGGGCGGCGTGTTCGCGCAGCTGTACGGCACCGTGGAGCTGCTGGAAGCCGACGAGCGTGCCCGCATCAGGGGGCTCATCATCAACAAGTTCCGGGGCGATGTGGAGATCCTGCGGCCCGGCCTTGCCATGCTGGAAGAAAAAACGCATCTGCCCGTAGTGGGTGTGGTGCCGTATCTGCGGGTGGAGATCGAGGACGAGGATTCTCTCTCGGATCGTCTGGAAGCAAAAAGCGCCGTCAAGCCGCTGGATATCGCCATCCTGCGCCTGCCGCATGTGTCCAACTTCACCGACTTTATCCCGCTGGAACAGCACCCGCTGCTGGGCGTGCGGTATGTGCAGCGCACCCGCCAGCTGGGCGCACCGGATCTCGTCATCCTGCCCGGCACCAAGAATACCATGGATGACCTGCGCTGGCTGCGGGAAAGCGGGCTGGAAGCGGCGGTGCTCAGGCTTTCGGCAGCCGGTACACCGGTGCTGGGCGTGTGCGGCGGCTATCAGATGCTGGGCGAACGGCTCTGCGACCCGGCAGGGGAGGAGAGCGGCACCCCCTGCACCCTGCGGGGCCTTGGCCTGCTGCCCACCACGACGGTGTTCGGCACCGAAAAGCACCTGACCCAGACCACAGCCCGCGCTGCCGCTGCCCCCTTTGCCGGGGCAGCGCTCACGGGCTACGAGATCCACGCAGGCCGCACCGAGGTGCGGGGCAGCGCGTTCTGCACCCTTGCAGACGGCACGCCGGAGGGCTGTGTGCAGGGCAATGTGTTCGGCACCTACCTGCACGGGCTGTTCGACACCGGCGAACTGACCGAAAAACTGACCGCTTTTTTGTGCAGAAAGAAGGGAATCGACCCGGCCGGGGCCGACCTCATCCCCATGGAACAATACCGTCAGCAGCAGTTTGACCTGCTGGCAGACGGCGTGCGTGCGGCGCTGGACCTGCCTGCCGTTTACGCCGCTATGGGCCTTGCCGGACCGAAAGGAGAGAACGCATGACACCGCAGCATCATCTGCCCGCCGACATTGAACGGACGAGCATCTCCATTATCACAAGGGAACTGGACGAGCTGGGCCTGACCCCGCCGCCGGAGACGGCTGCGGTGGTCAAACGGGTCATCCACACCACTGCCGATTTCGACTACGCAAAAAATCTGCGCTTTACTCCCGGCGCGGTGCAGGCCGCTGTCAGGGCCCTGCAGAGGGGTGCGGTGATCGTCACCGACACCAATATGGCGCTGGCGGGCATTTCCAGACCGGGCCTTGCAAAGCTGGGCTGTGAGGCCGTCTGCTACATGGCTGACCCCGCTGTGGCCGAAGCGGCAAAGCAGGCGGGCACCACCCGCGCCGTGGCTGCCATGCACCGCGCTGCCCGGGAGCACCCGGGGGCCATCCTTGCCGTGGGCAATGCGCCCACAGCCCTGCTGACCATCGCAGAAGAAATAGAAGCCGGGCTGCGGCCTGCGCTGGTCATCGGTGTGCCGGTGGGCTTTGTGAACGTGGTGGAAAGCAAGGAGACCCTCTTTGCAATCTGCGAACAGCACGGCGTGCCTGCCATTGCTGCCATGGGGCGCAAGGGCGGCAGCAATGTGGCCGCAGCCATCTGCAACGCCCTTGTTTATTCTGCCGCCGAAATGCTGGACCCCTCTGCCAGAGGGTGGAGAGGATAAAGGGCAGGCCGTCAGACCGCTTTCTCCGCAAACAGCGGCAATGCCGAATAGATAAAAGCTCTCTCTGCTTGACAAACAGAGAGGGCCTTTTCGTTATACAAAAAGGCTGCTGCACGGCAAAAGCGTGCAGCAGCCTTTGAGAAAATGATGGTGAAACGCAGTTCAGGAAAAATTATTTGCCCAGATGCCAGATGTCCCGGTCGTACTCGGCAATGGTGCGGTCGGAGGAGAACATGCCTGCTTTGGCAATGTTCACCAGACACTTGCGCCGCCAGCCCTTCGGGTCGCAGGCGTAATCACTGAGGGCCTGCCCCTTGCGCACGACGTAGGCGTTGAAGTCCGGCAGGGTCTGGAACCAGTCTTTATGGATCAGCTCGTTGTGCAGGCGGGTCAGGTTTTCGGCGTGACCGGCGGCCAGCATCTCCGGGCCGGTGAGGAAGTTGATGGCGCGGCGGATGTTGGCATCCCCCTCCACCCACTGGGCAGGGTCGTAGTCGCCTACGGCGTAGCGGTGGATGACCTGATCGGAGGTCTGGCCGAAGATATAGATGTTCTCCTCGCCCACCTGCTGGCTGATCTCCACATTGGCACCGTCCATGGTGCCCAGCGTCAGCGCGCCGTTCAGCATGAACTTCATGTTGCCGGTGCCGGAGGCTTCCTTGGAGGCAAGGCTGATCTGCTCGGACAGGTCACAGGCCGGGATCAGCTTTTCGGCGGCGGTGACGTTGTAATTCTCCACAAAGACCACCTGCAGCCACTGGGACACCTCCGGGTCTGCGGCGATGACCTTGGACAGGGTCAGCAGCGCATGGATGATATCCTTTGCAATGGTGTAGGCAGGTGCGGCCTTGGCACCGAAGATGCTCACCAGCGGAGCAGCGGGCAGGTGCCCGGCCTTGATCTCGTAGTACTGATGGATAAGGTACAGCAGATTCAGCTGCTGGCGCTTGTACTCGTGCAGGCGCTTGGACTGGATATCGAACACGGCATCGGTGTTCACGCTCACCTTCTGGGTGCGCAGCAGCCAGTCTGCCAGTGCTTCCTTGTTGGCCTTCTTCACGGCGGTCAGCTGATCCAGCACAGCTTCGTCATCGGCAAAAGCCAGCAGCTTTTCCAGCTCGGCAGCGTCCTTGCGGAAGCCGGAGCCGATGTGCTGTTCCAGCGCGGCGGTCAGGCGGGGGT
>OOAZ01000914.1_pt1 | contig 23131 bp, 17 predicted proteins | sample 1671221 | NCBI WGS metagenome assembly OOAZ01 (sample SAMN06348134, study PRJEB24527) | human gut metagenome | biome: human gut; feature: ankylosing spondylitis patient; material: feces | host: Homo sapiens | place: China | collected 2015-10
GAAAACTTGAATTTTAGAGATGAGTCTCTTGTCGATAAACATATTCCGGATATTTAAAAGGAAGAGCATTGTTCAATTGTGCAGCCAACCTGTTTACATTCTTATAGGCCACTCCAATAACCGGATTTAAATAAAAAGAATATTTCTGACCACAATTAGCAAAAGTAAATCCTATATTTTGTATACGATTATCATCCAGTTGACGCACAAATGTATTTAGCATCTTTTTCTCAAATCCAAATTCTAAAAGTTTTTCTTCCAAAAGGAGCATAACTTTCTTTCTTAACTCTTTCATACGATTTCAATTTTAATTCAATAGCATACAAATGTAGTTCAATAATCTGAGTGAGCAAAATCTGCGCATATTGTTTGTTACAAAACTTTATGCGCAGATATTCTACCTAATTACATAGAATATTAGAAATAGTGCTTATATACTACAATATAATTTTTTGTATATATTCCATTTGTTAGATTTCGAAATTGAGGAACACCAGATGAATTTCCATCGATAATTTTTAGAGCTGGATGATACTTCATCATATAAGGGATATTTATTTTTTGGCTAGTAGTAAAACCCGCAGAAGGTCCATTTTTCACTTCAACTAAATGTAAATCTCCATTTAGTTCACCGACAAAATCAAATCTATTACGAATCGTTATGGTCTTCGTTGTGTTGCCATTTGGAACTGTATAGGACATTTCTGTGCTAACTTCCCGCGAATATATAGTTCCACCTTCTGCTCTAAATTCTCTCATAGCTTCTTTTACTCCCATTTCTCCTTTATTATATGGAGACATTTTTGTATTATTCATATTATTGAGTAAAGGATCATCAGGCAACACAGTAAGCGCTTCTCCTGGTGAAAATGTTAAAGTTTCTGGATGTTCAACTGTGCTTATTGGTGTATTCTTCAATGAAAACGCATTTCTTCCAGCCGCAATATCTCTTCCACTCCATACATTTTCACCTTTCAAATAAGAAGTAAATCCTCCACCTATTCCGCCAAAAACAGCTCCGGTAGCAGCTCCCATATATGCTCCAGTTAAACCATTACTCCAAGCATCATAAAGACTGCCTCCAGCCATAAGAGTATTACCTCCACCAAGTATAAACCCAGATGTTGTTCCTCCTACAAAACCAGCTATCGCTCCACCGACAGCTCCCCCTAAACCACCGGTCATAGCAAGTGCCGCTCCACCAGTTAAAGCTCCAATAGCTCCCGCCGTCGCACCAACTCCAAAATACCCCACACCTTACCAAAAGTTATCGATATTATTCCAATTAGTCGCTACATTAATAGCCCCGCCAATAAAAGCAGCCGCTGCAATCCACCAAAACTCCCCATTTTCATCCACATAACACAACGGACTATTCATACAATAGCTAAATCTATTGAATGCCTGAGTAAAGCCAAGAGCCTGCACATATGGATCAGGACTTAAAAAACGGCCTAATACCGGATCATATAACCGGGCGTTCATGTTGATTAAACCAAACATCGCCAAATGCTCATGACCTGTAAAACCTCTGCCAAGCATCAGTTCAGGAGCCGTACCAGCAGTGTAAACAACCTGCGTAACAGGATCGCGTCTACATCCCCAAGCATCAAAGCTATTTTCTTCTACGACTTTACCTTGTGTATCTACAATTTGGAGTACACTACCTAAATAATCACGATGTATATAATAGACACTACTTTGCCCATTATGCTTCACTAACACTGCAGGTGCATCATAGTAACCGCCACCCAGATAAAGACGTTCCGTTATCTCAGTACCATCCACATCCAATTCATAATTACCATTCAGATAATAACGAGTCAAAGTCACATTATCGCCATCACTAATTTGCATTTTCACACGCTCATGGTTAGCGTTGTAGGATAGCATAGCATGTACCGTTCCTTTTGTAATAGCAGAAGGTCGTTCAGCTGCAGTATAAGTAATATTCAGTCCTCCCAAATCTTGTCGCACATTGACTGGATTCAAACCTGTCACTGAATAAGGTCGATTAGGATTCGTATAAGCCAATGTCCCAACATCACTCTTAGAAAGAATATTACCATTATTATCATAAACCACCAAAGCATTTCCATAAGTAGACAAACGGTTCAAAGCATCGTAAGTAAACACTTCGGCTAAATTGTGAACTTTATCCGTATGCTTTTCTAAATTATTATTACTTACATTAAATAAATAAGTATGATTGAACACTACGCTATTATCCGCACGAGTGATCTTTCGGCTTACTGGTAATCCATAGTTATTAAATTCATAAATGCGTTGCATATTCCCCACGCTAAGCTTTGTTAGTTGCCCCATCGCATTCTCCTCATTGTGACGGAAAATCAGCGTCCCATCAGATAAACGAACCTCAGACAGATAACCATTACAATAATTCATCAATTCTGTACTTAACAACCCTTCCCCAGAAGTGTAAGTAATGGATGAAAGAAGCCCATCGACAGTATAAGTATATGTTTTCTGTAACCATTTACCCTCTGGAGCCTCCTCCCGATATGTTTTCAGCCGTGCATATTCGTCATACGTATAGCGAGTAGCTGTTCCATTATCCGATACAGCCGAAAGCAATAGATTTTCCGTGTTATCATACGTGTAGACGGTCACTATGTCTGGAGTCACCTGTCGGGTCACGCGTCCATAACGATCATACTCCTTCAGTATCTCACGACCGTCAGCATCTATCTCCTTACTTACATTTCCAGCAATATCGTATTCCGTTCGTCTAATTCCTGCGCTCGGATCTTTAATTGCCGTCCTCCGCCCATAGCAATCGTAATAAAAACGGGTCTGTACTTCACCGGGAGCTACAGCTACTATCGGCTGACCATCCGGACGATAATAGTATTCCACACTTCCACCCGCATCTGTTACTTTTATCGTCCTTCCAAGTACATCAAACTGGTGAACGTGAGTTATTCCGTTTTCAATAATTGTATCTGTCAGTATGCCATATGCACAAGAATCGACCTTTCCAGAAGCATAATTAATAGACGTTTGACGGAAAAAGCTATCATAAGAATAAGTATTCCAATGAATAGGTACTTCATCTGTCGTCGGTTGTGATTCACGCTCCAACAATCCAGTCTTTACGTTATACACTTTATCTGTCTTTAACTCTTTTCCATCGAAACGAATTTGCGAGTTGCGCACTACCCTTCCCATCAGATCATAATAGGTTTTGATGATCGGTTGTCCAGTCATACTAACAGTAACACAAAATACACCCGGTTCTTCTTCACTACTCCACCTTGTTACTGTCTGCTTCTTACTACCATCAGGACGATATGTAACCAATAAGTTTCCCCATTCATCATATTCATTCCGAGTAACGCGTCCTTTATGGTCAGTAGAGCTCTTTAACAGCCCATTTACTTCATCGTATTGATAGTCAACAGATAATCCCATTTCATTAGTATCTTGTGACAATCGCCCCATACTGTTATAAGTATATGTATTTGACAACCAATCGGTAGATTCATACGAACGTCGTTCACGTTTAATGAGACGCTTCTTACCATCATAAGCGAAACGCTCCTCAGAAACAGGTATGCCATTAAAAGATGCAACTTTATTAACAGGCATATTATTCTCATCATATTCTATCGACATCTCCCTACTACAAATCGAATCATTACAAATTGTCATTGTCGCATCAGTTGTCAGTAATCCCAACAAGTATTTATTGCTATTATCTATATTCTGATATTCCAGGTTATGGTATTCGGTAAAGAAAGGACCTTTAGTTGTTATAGAATTGAGTATTTGTCCATAAGCATCGTATGTGTATTCAACTTTGGTTTCCGTTCGGTTCAATACATTCAAATCGCTTTCTTTTTGTAGCTTCAACATAGATGTTTTATCAGGGTTAACATCTAATACATAGCTACGTACAATGGTATCAGCAGGAGTTTCTGTTTTAACTTCAACTCCCATTAATGTAGGGTCGAAAGTAGATACAGTTTTGAGTTTATGATTATCAAAATCCGTCGTTTCTATTTGTTGAAATCCTCTGAAACCTAGTCCTGTACGATGAAACACAGCATTAGTATACTTATAATGTATCCACGAAGTCCAGTCGCCCATTTTATTATCATTCATCTTCTTTGCCCAAGCACCCACATAACAATGAGGAGTCATTATTACATATGGATAACCGAAAGTAGCCAAATTATAATTAACCTCATAACGCGTGCTATTTGTTGCCAGAATATCAAAATAATAATGTTCGGTCCTCATTCCATAACTATCTATCAAAGCATGCAACATCCGCTCCTTTATCTCTTTACGCGTATAATTATAAGAATAAATATTCTGGTTATCTACACAAATTAACTCGCCAGGCCAATAGTAAGATTGAGACACGTTTGCAATAGTCAATTGTGCATCAGGATTGCCTAAGGTTAGTGTAGCCCTATCCTCAGGATACATATTTATTTTCCCATTTTTATTAAGATAAAGTTCTATTTTTCCTTGTGCTTTTCTAAGCAAATCGGGCAGACCATCACTATCAACATCAGTCAGTATAAAGTTTTTGCCTTTCGCATCGGAAAAGCTACGAACAATATTTGTTGAATAAGTTACAAATCCAGTAGTATTACTATTCCCTGAATTACCTGTAGAAAGCAAAATATCCCAACTGCGCCCCCCATCTTTTATAATAGCCTGATCAGTACCTTCCGAGTAAGGAGGAGCTAATACCAAATCCATATTTCCATCACCATTGATATCAGCAATCATCAATTCACGATCTGAATTAGCAAACTTGTCTAATTTTAGACTTGTTGTATGAGCTATTTTTTTAAATCCATCCCCTGTGAATTCATAGATGTAAGTGCCAGTATGGTTAATCAGGCAAACATCCGTCTTTCCATCGCCATTATAATCAATTGTCAACAAACGATCAGGAACAATATCATCCGGATTTTGTTGGAAAAAAGCATAGTCAAACACATTCTCATCAAGTATTTTTTCTCCTGTCTGCAAATTTATGAGCCATGCATGAGAGGAATTGTTTTTATCACGTTCATTATGATTTCTGCAAGTGGCGATTGCTAATAACTCCATCTTTCCGTCGCCATTAAAATCTCCAAACAAAAATTCTCGTTGACGAGGACTAACAAAAGCACCATCATGAACTCTAGTAAAAATCTCATATTTATATTCCTTATAAGAATTAAGATTATCAATGTTATTATATATTGCTAATTTCAAACTTTCACTAGACTTTTCTATATCATAATTGACTTTTACTAATGCATCTACTCCTGATCCACTTACATCTACAGCTGCCAATTGCTGAAATCCATATCCAGCAGTTAGAGTTGCAGGAGGTGTATCTATATTAAAACCGGACAAATCTTGATAGATAGCCAGTTTCTGATTTGAAGCATAAGTTGAGCCAAACTGATAGCTAAGAACACCACCCAAATTTCTTGTCATTATCACAGAGTAAGTACTTTTTTGTGGATAAGAGATTAATCCATCACTAATTGATTTTGGTTTAAATCGGCCTCGTGATAGCGCCAAAGCATCATAATTGCCTATAACACTATTCATAAAGTAGTTTTCCAAATGAATGTTTTGCGATTGAAAATATTCAATAATCCTATCTTCTCCATATTCAAAGCGTAAAGGATTCAACGAACGTGTTTCTGTCTCGCAATCCAAGCGAACCAACAAGTCTACTTCTTTTTTCTCATATGTTAGTCGATACCGCCTCCAAAGTACTCCTCGATGGTAAGACTCTACTCTATCAAGAAGTTTGCTATTCTCCATAGATTTTCCATCTATATAGCGCACTAAGCCACCCGTAACATCTCGGTACCTGAATACAATAGAATCAGTATAATTATTTTCATTCTCACCATATAGTATTTTTTGAATATATGCTAAATTATTAGTCTGATTATACTCATAGTGAATATTACTTCCTTTTATATCTCTACAGTTTGTCATCACATAACTAAAAGGAGCAGAAGAGGAAGTTTCAAAAGTCGCAATATTTCCATTAGGATAGCGAGCCTCTAATATACCATTAGACAGCTTCTTTACTTTGACAAATCCTTGTTCTGTCTGCCAAGTATCTGTTCCTTGTTTTATTAACCGTATGCCATCTAACATCAACTTATCCTCTGATAAAGAAAGAGGGGTAGTTTTTCCATCATAATAAATACTCCCACCTACATGGACAACAGAGGACATTCCAGCCATACTCCATCCATACCCTAAAATACTTCCTGTGTGTTGGCTATTATAACTAAACGACAGTTGTGGCTGAAAACCGTTTGAGGCAGGATGAACATTCATAGGTACTTGATAGGTAACAGCACCCGTTGGACTTAAAGTGTACTGTACTGGAATTTCACCTACATCACAACTAACATCAATATCTTTCAATGCTACTGCCCCTTGTACCTTTGTAGAAAGGACCACTAATAAAGTGATTCCTAAAATAATTAGTCTTTGTGTTATATTTCTCATAACTATTACTGTTTCTTAATGGTTTTAATTCGATTACCTGATAAATCATATTTATATTGTACCGGAGAAAGATTAACAGATTCCGGTAATAAAGGCGCTTCTGGCGGTACTGCGTTAGAGAAACTGGCTATAAGTGTTGTTCGGATATTACCATCCGCCATACCCATATTTCCACCTTTCCAACCACCTGCTATTATATAATAAATCCCTGCAGGAAGGCTTGGAACATAAATATAACCCTGCATTCCACTAAAATCTTCTGATAACTCTTGATCATCGGGAAGATAGAAATCTCCCTTCTCAAAAGATGCTAACGTGAATACCGGATAAGAAAAAGCCATAGGCTCCGGTAGTATTGATGGATTAATAAGAGTTACCAAAAACAAATTGGTACATTTTAAACCTGATCCCCAGTTATGAATGATAAAATCGCCTTCGCGAGTGGTTTCAAAACGATAATAAACTACTTTTCCTTCTGTCCATCGATATGATCCATCAGGAAATTCTTGATAATAAGGCGTATAAGCGCCTGTCGCAACAGCTGTATTTTTTGTATCGAAGAATGAGAACCTATTATTTTGAATCATTATCGGAATTGCATTATAATAGGAACTGCCATCTTTCCCTTGAGCATACACGCAAATATAGCCTACACACATAAATAATATGAATAGAATTTTTCGTTTCATGTTGTCTACTTTTTTAATTGTTTTATATGAAAGGCAAAGAAGCTGGCATTCGCTTCTTTACCTTTGTGAATAGAATGAATCGTATCGGTTCTTTTTCTTACAAACTCATCGCATTAGCACCCAAAACGCCTGCCACAGCCGACGCCACCGCGATAACCACCTTTAGGATCATATCCCATACTGATTTCTTCATTGCCATAAATTACCTCCTTTCTCGTTCTTTAAATAGTTTAGTTTACTCTGTGTCCCTACCGTATTTTCCTCCGGAGAAAACGTACGATTCCCCTGCGTGGCGGAACAATGCACCACGATCAAATTGATAGTCCTCATGTGATTTGATAATTCTCTGTTTAGTTGATTGTCTTATTAAAAGCCTAGTCTTTAACCTGTTATCTTTTATCAGTCTTTAGCTGGTGATCCTTAGTTAGCTCTAGTTTCTTTCTTGTTTCTTCGTTTTTCTGTTTTTACAGTTCAGTTCAGTCGTTAGTCTTATATTTCTTCCCGCGAAGGAAGGAACAAGCTATACTGTCGGGTCCGGTGCTTCTCCATCATCTCCGCCATCGCTGCCACCACCAGGCTTGTCATTCGGATCATCAACCGATCCGCCGTCACCAGGTGCGGAGACCAGCTTGTCATAGCGAGCACACTTGGCACCCGTCACCATAGAACGAGTAGCGGTGGTACGATCCAGATTCTTCGTCGTGGTAGGCTGGAAGCGGACGGTAAGCGTAGCCTGTGCAGCACTCACCTCATCGGCGGTCTCAACACCCCGGCCACGGGCACTCATCACCATGCGGAACGTTCCCAAGCCATCCACACTGACGCTTTCGGACGACTGAAGATGCTGCGCCATCACCGTCACCAGATTGTCAAGCGTATTTTTTACATCACCCGGAGAAAGGGAAGAATATGCGGCAATCTCTTTGGAAAGCTGTGCGGAATTGATATTTCCTGTACGAACTACATGGGGATAAAACAGTTTCTTCCCACTTTTCTTATCTTCCAGATTAGACTGGAAAGGTTTATATAATACTGGCATAATTGTAATAGTTTTTAGTTATTAATCTTTTTGTTAGTTTCTGTCGTTAAGCTTATTGACACTGCAAATATAAGGGCTTATTCTCAGCTATACAAGCGATTTCGGAAATGTGCGTTAATAAGTTAGTTAATATAAGAAATAAGCATATAACATATTGATATACATATATTTATCAAATTCATATTATTTATTCAGCACACTCAGCAAATAATGTCCCGGCAGTTTAATCTTCCCACCGCTTCCACGAATGACGCTAAAGCCTTTCCATATATCACCACCGATTTCACCGTAATTACTTTTCAGCAATATAGCGTACTGTTCAGCAGGAGGAACACGAAAGAGACGGAGATTCTCCAGCAGACCGGAAAAATTGCGGGGACATCCGTCCGGGGGAACCTGCATCCGGTCGATATCTTCCTGCGTCAGATTCCGTTTCCTCGTGGCAGATCGCTGATCGCATTCTTCTCTCATCCCGCCTCCGGCTCCTTCAGCTACTTTCTCTCCTTCACTCCCTTCTTCTTCATCCCCTCCTTTTGCGAAAGGAGGGTTAGGGAGGATGTTTTCTTTCTTTTCTTTTTCTTTTCTTTTTATGAGAGCTGTTTTTGTTGCAGTATCCCGGGATACCGTTGCAATATCCGGGGATACTGCAACATTTTCCCCTGTTGCGGCAACAGTATCCGGCTGCTCATCCGTTGTTTTCTCTTCCGGCAGCAGACAATAATCCGGACAGATATGGTGACGACTGCGACGTTTGGTGATGAAGAGATACTGCCGCTGGACATCCTCAGAAGTCAGAATGCTGTAACGCTCATAAAGCGCAGAGTCAAAAAGCCCGTATTCAAGAAACAGACGGATGACACGGCGGACGGTATCGTTGTCCGTACTGAAAAGCTGATCGGAAAGTTCGTCACAGAAATCGGTGTCGGCACGGACATAGTAGCCCTCGCCCGAATAGAGATAAGACATAATATAGATTAAAACGGTGAAAGCGGAATCGCCCTCACGCTTCATGACACGACGAACGATACGGTCGTGCATGAAGTCGGTGCTCAGGGGAAAGTAGTCCAGTCCCTGTTTGATTCTTCCCATAGTTGTATTGTTTTTATAAATAGTTTATCAGTCAGTTTTTTCATTTTGTTAATCATTCAGTTCCGCTTCCACTTCACAAAGTTTCTGCTTTTTCCGCTTGATACTTGCCCTTACAGTCTGCAGGGCGGACAGAATCAGTTTCTGACGAAGATCGGGGTCTTTCGTAGAGGTGATAACGGGATAAGGTTCACGGTCGTCACGTGCCAGCGTGCGCTTCTCGGTCTTCCTGTATTTCCGGCTGGCGGATTTGCGGCATTCCTTGCAGTAGTTGTTTGGAAGGCCGGTTTTCTTATCTACGTAAAAGGCTTCTGAAGGAAGCGTGTGTTTGCAACAGCCGCAAACGTAAAGTGTTTGTTTTTGTAATGTTTCCATTCCGGTTATTCTTTTTGATATACTTGATATGTTTTCAGATAAAAGGTAAGGCAGCCTGCGCACAGGAGGTTCACATCCTACACAATGATCATTGGCAACTTGCCCGTCAGATGTTAACAGCCATCACGTCAGCTGTTAATACCCAATATAACAACTGTTAACTCCTGACAAATCAACTATTAACAGCTGACAGCTCTCTTTTCGGAGGGGGAGAATGCGGTTTTTGAAAGTATTTCGCATCTTTTTCTTGTTTTCTCATGGTTTATCTAATTTTTATTTCTAATTTTGAAATCAAATATTCATTTCGAATACCACAAAGGTATAGTAAGTCGCATATATAAAACAAATAATTTTAGATATTAACGCTGAATTATTTTACAAAAGACTGTATATGAGGCGATAAGGCAAGAATAAATATTAACATATAAAAAAGTAAGCAAAAACATGAATGAGAAACAAGCGGATACACTGCTGAATGTACCGGAAATCGTAAAGCGGGCGAAAATAGCGTTGAATCTGAAACGGGATAGTGAACTTGCATCCTATTTAGGAGTAGCCAGAGCGACACTTTCCAACTGGTGCGCGCGAAACAGCATAGACTTTCCTTTACTGCTGAATAAGCTGCGTCATGTGGACTACAACTGGCTGCTGACCGGAAAGGGAAGTCCGCTGCACGACCCAAAGTCTTTTGACAACGGAAAGATACGGGGAGAAGTAGAGACTATTCACAATTCAAAAACCACAGAAGCCATAGACGACCGAAGTGTGACGCTCTATGACATCACAGCCGCCGCCAATTTAAGGACCCTGCTTTCCGACAAACGCCAATATGCGCTGGGCAAAATACTGATTCCGAGCATACCCGCGTGTGACGGAGCCATCTTTGTCAACGGAGACAGTATGTATCCCATTCTCAAATCGGGAGATATCGTAGGGTTCAAGGGGATCAACAACTTCAGCAACGTCATTTACGGAGAAATGTACATCGTGGCGTTCCACCTCGACGGAGACCAGTATCTGACGGTGAAATACGTCAACCGCTCGGAGAAGGAAGGGTACGTCAAACTCGTCAGCTACAATCCGCACCACGAGCCGATGGACTTGCCTGTAGACACCATTCAGGATATGGCAATAGTGAAGTTCTCCATCAGAAAGAATATGATGATGTAAAAACGGCACAGGCTAAACAAGCCTTTTCCACAGATTTCCTGTCACATTTCTTCCTGAAATCTGTGGAAAGCATTATCTTTGCACGTTGCAAACCGTATCTTTGCACATTGCAAGCAGTAAAATCATAAAATCACTCTATATCAATGGAAAAGAAATTCAAGAGAACCACCGTCACATCGGCACTGCCGTATGCGAACGGACCTGTACACATCGGTCACCTGGCCGGCGTATATGTACCGGCAGATATCTATGTGCGCTATCTGCGACTGAAGAAAGAAGATGTATTGTTTATCGGAGGTTCGGACGAACACGGAGTACCTATCACCATTCGTGCAAAGAAAGAAGGAGTCACTCCGCAGGATGTAGTAGACCGTTACCACTATCTGATCAAGAAATCGTTCGAAGAATTCGGCGTTTCGTTCGATGTATACAGCCGCACCACTTCGAAGACGCATCATGAGCTGGCTTCGGATTTCTTTAAGACGCTATACAACAAAGGAGAGTTTATCGAAAAAACATCCGAACAATATTACGACGAAGAAGCGAAAACATTCCTCGCCGACCGCTACATCACCGGTGAGTGTCCTCACTGCCATTCGGAAGGTGCCTATGGCGACCAATGCGAGAAATGCGGAACCTCCCTGTCGCCCACCGATCTGATCAACCCGAAGAGCGCCATCAGCGGCAGCAAACCTGTGATGAAGGAGACCAAGCACTGGTATCTTCCCCTCGACAAACACGAAGGATGGTTGCGCCAATGGATTCTGGAAGACCACAAGGAATGGCGCCCCAACGTATACGGACAGTGCAAGAGCTGGCTCGACATGGGATTGCAGCCGCGTGCCGTCAGCCGTGACCTCGACTGGGGTATCCCTGTGCCCGTAGAAGGTGCGGAAGGAAAGGTGCTGTACGTGTGGTTCGATGCTCCTATCGGATACATCTCCAATACCAAGGAATTGCTTCCCGACAGTTGGGAGACATGGTGGAAAGACCCCGAAACGCGTCTGCTCCACTTCATCGGAAAGGACAATATCGTATTCCACTGCATCGTATTCCCCGCCATGCTGAAAGCGGAAGGAAGCTATATCCTGCCGGACAACGTGCCGAGCAACGAATTCCTGAATCTGGAAGGAGACAAGATTTCGACTTCCCGCAACTGGGCGGTATGGCTGCACGAATATCTGGAAGACTTCCCCGGTAAGCAGGACGTACTCCGCTACGTACTAACCGCCAATGCTCCGGAAACGAAGGACAACGACTTTACCTGGAAAGACTTCCAGGCACGCAACAACAATGAGCTGGTAGCCGTATACGGCAACTTCGTGAACCGTGCAATGGTGCTGACTCAGAAATACTTCGACAGCAAAGTACCCGCCTGCGCAGAACTGACGGATTACGACAAAGAAACCCTGAAAGAATTTGCCGACGTAAAGGCAGAAGTAGAAAAACTGCTCGACGTATTCAAATTCCGTGACGCGCAGAAAGAGGCGATGAACCTGGCACGCATCGGCAACAAATACCTTGCCGACACCGAACCCTGGAAACTGGCAAAGACCGACATGGAACGTGTAGGCACCATCCTGAACATCTCTCTGCAACTGGTTGCCAACCTTGCCATCGCTTTCGAACCGTTCCTGCCTTTCAGCTCGGAGAAACTCCGCAAGATGCTGAACATGGAAAGCTTCGAATGGTCGGAACTGGGAAGGAACGACCTGCTCCCGGTAGGACATCAGCTGAACAAGCCGGAACTGCTGTTCGAAAAAATAGAAGACAGCGTAATCGAGGCACAGGTACAGAAGTTGCTTGACACGAAGAAGGCCAACGAAGAAGCCAACTATAAGGCAAACCCGATTCGTCCGAACATCGAATTTGATGATTTCACGAAACTCGATATCCGTGTTGGTACCATCCTTGAATGTCAGAAAGTGCCGAAAGCCGACAAGCTGCTGCAATTCAAGATTGACGACGGACTGGAAACACGTACCATCGTATCGGGCATCGCAAAGCACTACCAGCCGGAAGAACTGGTAGGCAAGCAGGTTTGCTTTATCGCCAACCTCGCACCGCGCAAGCTGAAAGGTATCGTCAGCGAAGGCATGATTCTGAGTGCCGAAAACAACGACGGTAGTCTGGCAGTTATCATGCCTCAGAAAGAGGTGAAGCCGGGCAGCGAAGTAAAATAAGTGATAAGCTAATGGATATTACACTCACATTAATACAGAGTAAGATATATGAAGTCCGAGGGCAGAAAGTAATGCTGGATTTTGATTTGGCCGAAATGTACCAAGTTGAGACACGTATCTTAAATCAATCGGTAAAGCGGAATCAGAGCCGCTTTCCCGAAGACTTTATGTTTCAACTAACAAATGAGGAATGGGAAGATATGTCATCACAATTTGTGATGACATCCCGTGCCAAACGTCCGAAATCTGCTCTTCCACTAGCATTTACCGAACACGGTGTTGTAATGCTCTCCAGTATACTCCGAAGTGATATTGCCATACAGACCAGTGTTCTGATTGTACGTGCATTTGTTGCCATACGGCAACTAATTGCCAAATTTCCTGTAGATAGAGTCGGCCAGTTAGAAAATCAGATGGAAGAACTGAAAAATTATATCGAAGAGGCCTTCACCGATTATAATGATATTAATGAGGATACCCGCACACAATTGGAGCTGATCAATCAAACACTGGCCGAACTGCAAGCGCAAAAAGCAATAGCGGATAAGCCACGTAATCCAATAGGATTCAGAAAGTGAAATATGGTATAATAATATGAGTGAAGAACAGTCACTGAAACAAAAAACAGCAAAAGGGCTATTTTGGGGAGGGCTCAGCAGCAGTGTGCAACAGCTGTTAGGACTTCTTTTCGGAGTAGTGTTGGGAAGATTACTGGACCCTGCCGATTACGGTATGATCGGTATGCTGGCTATCTTTCCGGCCATTGCTTCCGCCCTGCAGGAAAGCGGATTTGTCGCAGCACTCGCCAATCGCGAGAAAGTCAGCGATAAAGACTATAACGCTGTATTCTGGTTCAGTATCTCTTTTAGTGCTGTTCTTTATATTTTGCTCTATTCTTCAGCTCCGCTGATTGCTAAATTTTATGATACTCCGGAGTTAACGTCGCTTGCCCGTTTCTCTTTCCTCAGTTTCTTTATAGCCAGTTTCGGGATAGCTCCACGAGCTCTTCTTTTCCGTAATCTCAAAGTGAAGGAGAATACCATCATTTCTCTTTCAAGCCTGTTTCTATCCGGTATTGTGGGGATTATTCTTGCCGCAAACGGATTTGCCTATTGGGGTCTGGCTATACAGACAATGACCTTTGTCGTCATAGGCACGGCACTCAACTGGTACTTTGCCCACTGGAAGCCCAGCTTCCGCATTGACTTCTCTCCCATCAGGGAGATGTTCGGATTCAGCAGTAAAATGCTGATTACGCAAGTCTTTATTATCATCAACCAAAACCTGTTCTCCGTCCTGCTGGGTAAATTCTACACTAAACAGGAAGTCGGAGACTTCAGCCAGGCCAACAACTGGAACAATAAGGGACACGCCCTCATCACCGGAATGATCAACGGAGTCACCCAGCCCGTACTGGCAAGTGTGGCTAATGACCCGCAGCGTCAGGCGGCCGTGTTTCATAAAATGCTGCGTTTCACGGCTTTTATTTCTTTCCCTGCCATGTTCGGGCTCAGCCTCATTTCCAGAGAGTTCATTCTGATTGCCATCACGGACAAGTGGCTCGCTTCCGCACGGATCATGCAATTACTTTGTATATGGGGAGCCTTTATCCCGATCAATAATCTGTTCTCCTTATTGCTGGTCAGCCGCGGGCGGTCTTCCATCTTTATGTTCAACAGTATCGCACTGAGCGTGTTGCAGCTGATCACTGCCTGTATCAGTTATCCATACGGCATCACCACCATGATTTATCTGTTTGTCGCTATCAATATCGGGTGGCTGTTTGTCTGGTACTGCTTTGCCCGGAGAGAGATTCCGCTGACGCTGTTCAGCATACTGAAAGATATCGCTCCTTATTTTCTGCTGGCAGCTTCGCTGACAATCGCAGCCCATTACATAACGTCGGGCATCACTAATCTGTATTTGTCACTTACCATCAAAGTGTTTTTCGTGGCTTCTCTATATGCACTTGTTTTGTGGAAAATGCAATCAGTCATTTTCAAGGAATGTATTCAGTTCATTAAAAAGAAAAAGATATCATGACGACACCTACCAATTACATAGCGACCTGGTTCTACAAGGAATCCAAAGAAGATGCCAGTTTCTATCCGCAGGCAGGCAAACGGGGAGATTCCGCCCTCGTCCATTCCATTTATATGCAGATACAAGTGCCGTTCTTTACCACTTTCAGGCATTATCATCCGGATGACAAGTTGCTTTTCTTCAGCAATCTGGATCAGTTTCCCGATTATCTGGAACGATTATTCAAGGAGTTACGGATTGAGACTGTTACCCTGCCTTATCTCTGCATCCCTCCCAAAGGATGGTACGGGGCATGGAGAAATCAATTCTACCTGTATGATATCCTGCGCTATATGGAGAAAAGGATGCAAGCGGACGATACGTTGCTCATCTGCGATGCGGACTGTCTCTGTATGCGTCCGTTGGAGCAACTGTTCAGCGACACACGGAAATACGGTTCCGCCCTGTACGATGCATCCGACCGACCGGACCTCAGCGTGAACGGAATCACACTAAAGGAGATGACAGATATCTATAATGACTGTTACGTAGAAAAAGAGAAGAGAGAAAAAGAGAAGGAGGCAACGAAGAAAACAGAAGCGGAAAAGGAAGAAGCAGAGCAGCAAGATACGAAAAACGGAGTCACAAGAACAGAGCTTGTCCATTATTACGGGGGAGAATTTATCTCGCTGCGTGGTGATGTAGTAGCACGAATCAACGAAGCGTATCCTGCTTTATGGAATTATAATCTGGAACGTTTTGCCGCCAATCAGCCCAAACTGAACGAAGAAGCCCACTTCCTGAGCGTAGTGGCTACGAGGCTCAACATCCACAACAATATCGCCAATCAATACGTCAAACGCCTCTGGACCTACCCCAAATACAATACGGTAGAAAAAGGAGACGAGCAACTAGCGGTATGGCATCTTCCTTACGAGAAAAAAAGAGGATTGTATCTGCTGTACAAACACTTTGTGAACCACCCCACTTTCGATGACGAAGAGGCCTTCCGCAAGAAAGCCTCCGCCTACACCGGTGTGCCGACCGTTACTTTCGGGAAACGTATCCGCGATTTCATCACCATTCTTCTTCTAAAAATAAAAGACAAATGCATATACTGATACTTCCAATGTACTATCCTGAGAAGGACTCCTCCCCGCACCGGGGATATATGTTCTTCGAGCAGGCTATGCAACTGGCTAAATCAGGCTGCCGGACAGGACTTGCCTTCACGGAGCAAAGGCCTCTGAAGAACTTCACATGGAAACGGTTCCGCAAAGAGAGTCATTTTCAGATATCGGCAGAAGATAACGGCAGTTTCGTCACCATGCGCATGCACGCATGGAACCCGAAACTAAGCACCCGCGCGGGAGGAATCATCTGGTCTCTGCTGACCGTCTTGTTAGTACGGAAGTATATCCGCACTTACGGTCGCCCCGACCTGATTCATGCGCACTTCGGCACATGGGCAGGGTATGCCGCACGACTGGTTTATAAATGGTATAAGATTCCCTATGTCATCACAGAGCACGCCTCTTCCATCAACGGCAATCAGACGACACCATCACAGGCAGTGATACTAAAGAAGGCATACAGCGAGGCACGCAAGATCATCTGTGTCGGCACGAAACTGAAACGGAGCCTGTGCGCATACGTCAGTGACCCGGATAAAGTGACCGTCATACCGAACTTTGTAGATACGAACACCTTTGCATTCAGCCCTCACCGGACGGAGAAAGAGAAACATTTCACTTTCATCAGCATCGGAAACCTGAATAAGCGTAAAGGATTCTGGGATTTGCTGACTGCTTTTCACTGGGCATTCAAGGATATGCCGCACGTCTCTTTGATCATTGCCGGAGACGGAGAAGAAATGCAGTCACTCAAAGAGCAGATTCAGTCTCTCCACCTGCAAGAGCAGGTAAAACTGACCGGCCGCCTGTCACGGGAAGAATTGTCCGGGTTGCTGGGTACTTGCGATGCTTTTGTACTGGCCTCCTTTGCGGAGACATTTGGCATCGTATTCATCGAAGCAATGGCAACAGGCTTGCCCGCCATCGGCACCGTATGCGGAGGACCGGAGGACATCATCACTCCCGAAAGCGGCTTCCTCATCCGACCGGGAAATGTGGATGCGCTCGCCGCTAAGATGAAAACATTGTACGACACCTACGAGTCGTTCGACAAAGAGAAAATCCGCCAATCTATCGTCAGTCGCTTCGACTTTCAGTTGGCAGGGCAGAAGTTACGGCAAGTTTATTCAGAAGCATTAGAAATGTCCAAGCCCCCAAAAGCATCGGAATCATGAAAGTTACAGTTATAGATTGTTCAGTATCAGGCCATCGGGAAACGTATTATAAACAGTTTGCTCAGACATGGGCGGGCATGGGGCACGAAACGTCGCTCATCGCTCCCGACGGGAAAGGTGTACAGGAGACCGTTGCCTTTCAACCTGTCTCAGCGCTTCCGCTGCTGCCGCTCCCTGCCGGAAAACCGTTGCAGAAAAAGCTGGTTGTACTGCGCAATGCAGTGATTCGGCTGCGAAATCTGTACAGGCTGCGCCGGAGTCTTCAACGGCTGAAACCTGATCTGGTCTTCTTCGCCTGCCTCGACGATATGCTGCCTACATTGGCTCCCTTATGGCTGTTCAATCTTTTGCTGCCCTATCAGTGGAGCGGCCTGCTGGTTCAGTCCGCCCTGCCGCCTTACCACCGAGGGATGCCCGATACACGCCCTTTCCTGCGAAGCAAGAACTGCGTAGGAGTAGGCATACTGAACGAATATTCAGCGAAAGACCTGGAAACATTTCAGCGCCACATTCTGCTGTTTCCCGACTTTGCCGATCTTTCGGCTCCCGCCACAAACTACCCGTTGCTGCGGAAACTGAAGGAGAAAGCCAGAGGAAGGAAAGTGATATCCCTGCTCGGTTCCATCAATTTCCGCAAGGGGATAAAGTTACTGCTAGAGAGTATCCCTTTATTGCCAAAGGATGAATATTTCTTCCTCATTGCGGGGAAATCTTCTCTCACCGCACAACAGGAAAACGACCTGCGGGCGTTCGGGGAGTCAAGGAATAACTGTCTGTTCTCATTGGAGAAGATTCCCGATGAAAGCTGTTTCAATGCCCTGATAGCGGAGAGCGACCTTATTTTTGCCGCATACAAGCAGTTCACCGGCAGCAGCAACCTCCTGACCAAAGCTGCCGCCTTCCGCAAACCGGTCATAGTCAGCCGCGGCCTCTGCATGGGCCGGAGGGTAGAGCAGTACGGAACAGGCCAAACCACCGGAGAAGACAACGCCGGAGAATGCAGCGCAGCTATCCGCTCGCTGTGTACCGAAACAAGGATGGACACTCAGGCTTTCGCCCGGTACGCCCACGAACACGAAGTGGAGAAACTAATCACATGTTTTAATCAAATCAGCAAGCATATACAATGAAAGTACTTTTTACATTCGGAGGAATCCCCCACTACCTGAATGCCATGCTCAACAGGCTACAGGCAAAAGGAGTAGAAATAACCGTTGTCAGCCCGAAGAAAGGGAATACGACCATCGGCAAAGGGGTGAAAATGGTAGAAGGAGGAACCTACAAGCATCTGACCACACCGGAGAAAAAGATGTTCTACGGAAAAAGCGCTTTCCCCGCCCTTCCCGAAATCATTGCGGAAGAAAAACCGGATATAGTGGTAGTGGGATGGCCCTACTTCCTGCAAGTATTCTTTCAGCCCACACTGAGAAAGGCTATGAAGTCCTGCAACGCCAAGCTGGTGATTCGTGAAATCCCCTTCCAGACTCCTCCCTACGGAAAGATCAAGGAATATTTCAAAGCCAATCCGATGCACGACGAAGGTATGCGCCTGCTCAGCAAGGGTATCGGCTTCTATCTGCGCCAATGGATAACGGCAAGGATACGGAAATACTGCTACGCCCAAGCCGCCGGAACGCTGAACTACTCGACAGCCGCCTACGACATCCTCCCCTCTTACGGAGTAAAGAAGGAGCAGATACACGTCACCTACAACTCGACCGATACGGAAGCACTTCTCAAAGAAAAAGAATCCGTACTGGCTTCCCCCTCCATCCTTCCCCCGTGCGACCGTCGCCTGCTGCACATCGGACGGCTCGTAAAATGGAAACGGGTAGATTTATTGATAGAGGCTTTCCGGAAGGTAGCCACCGACTATCCGGAAGCGGAACTGGTGATCGTAGGAGACGGACCGGAACTGGACAACCTCAGACAACAGGCAAACGACCTGCAACTGGCAGACAGCATCCGCTTTATCGGAGCCGTCTATGACCCGAAGACACTGGGCGCCTATATGAACGAATCGAGTATCTATGTGCTTGCCGGCATGGGAGGGCTTTCGATCAATGATGCCATGACGTATGGTATGCCCGTCCTTTGTGCCGTATGCGACAGTACGGAACGCGACCTGGTCATGGAAGGCAAGAACGGCTATTTCTTCAAGGACGGAGACGCCGATAGCCTGGCAGGTAGAATCAGAGAGATGTTCGAATCTCCCGAACGCTGCAAGGAGATGGGAAAAGAATCGGAACGGATGATCCGGGAAAAGATCAATATGGAGACGGTCAGCGAACGCTACCTGAAGGCTTTTCAAGAGATTCTTCGTCTCACTCATCTTCGCGATTCCGGTAATTAGCCGGTGAAGTCCCCAAATGCATCTTTACGTACTTCCCGAAAAAGGACTGGTTGGGGAAGTTGAACTCTTCCGCTATTTCCTTGACGGACTTGTCCGAACGTTTCAGCCGGTACTTGATATGTTCTATCGTCGTTTCATTGATCAAGTCCAACGGAGTCCTGCCACACGCTTGCTTGATGACTTTCGAAAAATGCTTCGGAGTGTAGCAAAGCGCATCCGCATAATAACTCACAGAACGGTGCATACCCTTGTCCTTCGATAATAGCTCCACGAATTTCCGCAGGGTATAATCCGCCTGTTTGATACCTTCTTTCGGGCTGTCCCCCTTATCGGGAGCATCAATTTCCTTGTGAAGCTGTCCCAGCATCTCACAAAAGAGAGCGGAGAAGAGATGTTGCATCACTTCCTTGTGATAATAATGAGGTTCATCATTGATCTTCGCCACAATCAAATCCCGATAGAACCTGAAAACAGGTTCGTCCCCGCCTTCGCTGATAGACTTCACCGGATTGTTGTGAATATGAGCGGCGGTATTCCACGTTTTCTTCTCCATTTTAATAATGCGTTGCAGAAAACGGGTAGAAAATCCCGCCAGCCTTATCTTATATTTAGGGCTCAGCATCGTACGACTGATCAGTGTATTGGGAAGACCGAGCAGCAAGTCGCCCGCCTGCAACTGATACGTCCGGTAGTTGATATCCAGCTGAATACACCCTTCCACACAGACGGCAATGAGGAAACAGTTCAGCCGGACCGTATCATTACTATACGGAATCCCGTCCAGACTGTTGACTATCGCAAAGTCATCGTCTATATAATCAAGGATATGCTGACTCTTCTTAAAGTCTTCTATATCTACTGTCATAATGTTCTCTTTTTCCATAGCCTCTCCTTTTTTACTTTTTGCAAAGTTGGTAAATAATAGGGAAAACAGAATGTCCCAAACTCCTTTATAATTGTTTGATATGTCGTTTATACGCAAATAGTTAGCCACAACAAATACAAATAACGAAAACAGGACATTCATAGAGAAAAATCGGTCACCATTGACTTGTTCTTTTCTCCTACTTTTGTTCTGATTTTAATAAAAGACAAAAAGAGTAAGTATGATTACAGTGAACAAAAATTGGATACGGCTGATAGGGATTGTCGGTTGTACAGTGTGGATGGCATCGTGCAAACAGGCACCGGATGCAGGAGTGAAATCTTCTTATGCAGTCATGCAGATAGAACCAACGGACAAAGAACTTTCTTCCTCCTATTCGGCAACCATACGCGGGCGACAGGATATTGACATCTATCCGCAAGTGTCGGGAACAATCGAGAAACTCTGCGTGACCGAAGGTCAGAAAGTACGTCGGGGACAGTTGCTTTTCATCATTGACCAAGTACCTTACAGAGCCGTGCTCAAAACCGCCACCGCCAATGTGGAAGCGGCCCGCGCCGCTACAAGCACCGCCGAACTGACTTACAAGAGCAACAAGGAACTGTATGCGCAGAAAGTCGTTTCAGAATTTAGCCTGAAGACTGCCGAAAACTCTTATCTCACCGCCAAGGCACAACTGGCACAGGCTGAAGCTCAGGAAATAAGCGCACGCAACAACCTCTCTTATACCGAAGTGAAAAGTCCCAGTGACGGAGTTGTAGGCGCATTGCCCTATCGTGCAGGCGCATTGGTAAGCGCCAACATTCCTTATCCGCTCACTACGGTCAGTGACAATTCGGATATGTACGTCTATTTCTCGATGACCGAAAACCAACTGCTCGCCCTTACCCGACAGTACGGCGACATGGACGAAGCGTTAAAGAATATGCCGGAAGTGGAACTGATTCTGAACGACAACTCAGTCTATCAGAAGAAAGGTACCATCGAATCCATCAGTGGAGTGATCGACCGTCAGACAGGGACCGTAGTGGCACGCGTAGTGTTCCCCAACGAATCACGGCTGCTTCATAGCGGAGCATCGGGCACGGTAGTAGTGCCGAGCATCTACAAGAACTGCATCGCCATCCCGCAGACAGCTACCGTGCGGATGCAGGACAAAACAATTGTATATAAGGTAGTGGACGGCATAGCGGTCTCCACCCTGATCACCGTAGCCGGAATCAACGACGGACGCGAATATATAGTGCTGGACGGCTTGAAAGCTGGTGACGAAATTGTATCGGAAGGCGCCGGACTGGTGCGCGAAGGTACACAGGTTAAATAAGAAGGAGACTGATTATGAAAGGAAATATATTTATCAAACGGCCGGTGATGGCTATCTCCATCTCCGTGCTGATTCTCGCCATAGGGCTTATCTCGCTCTTCACCCTGCCGGTGGAGCAATATCCCGACATCGCACCTCCTACGGTCTATGTGGCTGCCAGCTATACGGGCGCCGATGCCGAAGCAGTGATGAACAGCGTCATCATGCCGCTGGAAGAGAGCATCAACGGGGTGGAAGACATGATGTATATCACGTCCAGCGCTTCCAATGCAGGTCTGGCTATCATACAGGTTTACTTCAAACAAGGCACCGACCCCGATATGGCAGCTGTCAACGTACAGAACCGTGTAGCCAAAGCACAGGGACTGCTGCCCGCCGAAGTAACGAAAGTCGGCGTAAGCACGATGAAACGACAGACCAGCTTCCTGCAAATCGGCGCAATGGTCTGCACCGACGGTCGCTACGACCAGACCTTCCTTGCCAATTATCTGGACATCAACGTCATCCCGCAGATCAAACGTATCGAGGGAGTAGGAGACGTCATGAAGCTGGGCGATACCTACAGTATGCGTATCTGGCTGAAACCGGAACGGATGGCACAATACGGACTGGTGCCTTCGGACATCACCAGCGTGCTGGGCGAGCAGAACATTGAAGCCCCTACCGGCTCACTGGGCGAGAGTTCGCAGAACGTCTTCCAGTTCACGATGAAATATCGCGGAAGACTGAAGAGCGTGGAAGAATTTCAGAACACCGTTGTCCGCTCGCGTGAAGACGGCTCGATACTCCGTCTGAAAGATGTGGCGGATGTAGAACTGGGCACTATGACTTATAGTTTCCGCAGTGAAATGGACAGCCAGCCTGCCGTGCTCTATATGATCTTCCAGACGGCAGGTTCCAATGCGACCGCTGTCAATAAAGAAATTACCGCCCAGATGGAGCGGATGGAGAAAAACCTGCCGGAAGGAACGGAGTTCGTCACCATGATGAGTTCGAACGACTTCCTCTTCGCTTCCATACACAACGTGGTGGAAACACTGATTATCGCCATCATTCTGGTCATCCTCGTGGTATACTTCTTCTTGCAGGACTTGAAGAGTACGCTCATCCCGTCTATCTCCATCATCGTGTCACTGGTAGGTACGTTTGCCTGTCTGGTGGCTGCGGGATTCAGTCTGAATATCCTGAC
>OOAZ01000928.1_pt1 | contig 22832 bp, 20 predicted proteins | sample 1671221 | NCBI WGS metagenome assembly OOAZ01 (sample SAMN06348134, study PRJEB24527) | human gut metagenome | biome: human gut; feature: ankylosing spondylitis patient; material: feces | host: Homo sapiens | place: China | collected 2015-10
TATGCCGTAGTTGGCTGGCTGACGGGAAAAAACGGAACAGAAAAACCGGTAAGCTTTGCGCTTTATTTCTATAACTTCTCTACCTTCCTTGCGCGCAAGGGTCTCTACTTAGAAGATATTTTTGTACTTCCTGAATACAGACACCGCGGCATCGGCAAGAAGATGATGAATTATTTGGCGGCCAAAGCTGTGGCTGACGGATGCGGCCGATTTGAGTGGTCTGTTCTGGGTTGGAATCAGCCGGCAATTGATTTCTATGAAAGCATCGGCGCTACTGTTATGCAGGAATGGCGTATTTGCCGTCTGACCGGTGAAAAACTTGAGCAATTTGCTCAAAAAGCACTTGCAAAATAAAGAGTTTAAAAAGTAGAAGGGCGCCCATAGCGGCGCCCTGTATTATATCTACAGCCTCTTACGGCTTAGCTCAAAGGTCCGGATGAATCGGAGAGTGTTTCGCCGACTTCTTTGACGTAAAGAAGTATTTCCTAACTCGATGACGAATAGGACAATCCGAGCAGAATTGAGATAGGATTATCCTCATGCTTAAAAGCTCGATAACGGGAGAACAGCTCTCCGCATAATCGGCTGAACAACATATTTCGGAATAGCCTAATGTCATACCAAGTTTTGGCACGCAAGTGGCGGCCTCATGATTTTTCTTCTTTGCTCGGACAGGATCACGTTGTTCGAGCTCTGACGCATGCTCTGACGGAAAATCGGCTGCACCACGCCTATCTTTTTACCGGCACGCGAGGAGTTGGAAAAACCACAATCTCCAGAATTCTTGCTAAATGCCTAAACTGTGTCGGGCCGGACGGGAAAGGCGGCATCACAGCAGAGCCTTGCGGAGTTTGCGAGGCTTGTCGCGCGATTGATGAAGATCGTTTCGTAGATTACATCGAAATGGACGCGGCTTCGACCCGCGGTATTGACGACATGGTTTCGCTTTTGGAAAGAGCCAAATATGTTCCGACGAATGCCCGCTTTAAGGTCTACATGATCGACGAAGTTCACCAGCTGACTTCCGCGGCATTTAACGCCATGCTTAAGACTTTGGAGGAACCGCCCGAATACGTCAAATTTATTTTGGCCACAACGGATCCTCAAAAGGTGCCGGTTACGGTTCTTTCTCGTTGTTTGCAGTTCAATCTGAAGAGTTTGTCTCCTCAGCTTATTTCCTCCCATATGGCAGAGCTTCTAGAGAAAGAACAAATTTCTTTTGAGAAGCCGGCTCTTAGAATGCTTGCTTCGGGAGCGAGAGGCTCCATGCGCGACGGACTTTCCCTCCTGGACCAGGCAATCGCCTACAGTGCAGGTAATGTTACATTGGAGTCAGTGCGCGAGATGCTCGGTACGATTGACTCGACGACACTGATTCGTTTGCTCGGCGCCTTGGCCAACCATGAGCCGAAAGAGATCATGAAGGTGGCCGACGAAATCGGTGCCCGCAGCTTGTCTTATACGCAGGCGATGAAGGATTTGGCCGTTCTGCTGCACCGCATTGCGATGGCGCAGCAGCTGCCGGAAATTCTGACCGATGAAGAACCTGACGCGCCCGAACTCCGTCAATTGGCGAGCGTGTTTTCTCCGGACGAAGTCCAGCTCTTTTATCAGATTGCGATTCATGGACGCAACGATATGGCGCTGGCACCCGATGAGTATGCAGGTTTCACAATGGCGCTTCTGCGCATGCTGGCGTTTGCTCCTTTAGAAGGAAAGATGCCGAAAAGCCTACCTGCTGCTGTAACGCATAAAGAAGAGGCACCAGCCCTCCCAAAAACTGAGCCGGCTAAGACTGAGCTGCCGGCGCAGCAAAAAGCTCAGTCAGTAGATACTCAGCCGAAAGCTCCTGAAGCTCCGGCGGCTTCTGCAAAACCGGTTTTATCCACACAGGAGCTGGAAGGCATTCCCTGGGATCACAGTATTGCGACAGGCAAACCCGTCTTCGTTCCTCAAGGTTCGGAGTCCGCAGTTCCCAACTTAAAGAAGAAAGCGGCCGAAAAGTCAAAACCGGCAGCAGCGGCTCCGGCGGCAAAAGAAGTCAACCCTCAGCCGAAGGCGCCGGAAGCTGAGCCTTTTCCTCCGGAAATAGCAGCCGCTCCTGCTATCCCTTCGATCGACATGCCGGATGACGATGCGCCGTGGGTTCCGGAGACTGACAGCGTCCCCCCCGATGACCTCGATTGGATGGCGCCTCCGGCTTGGCCCGAAGAATATTCAGAAGAAGCCGGGGTCTCCGTGCTCCCGCCCGCTCCTCAGGAAAAGCAGAAGGAATATATTCCCGCTGAACCCGTTCAGATGAACGCGTGGCTTGAAGCCGCAGAAAAGATTCATTTGGATCCGGCGTCTCAGCCGTTAGTGACCAGCGCCGAGCTGGAGAGTTTCGACGGTCAGAATATGAAGCTCACCGTGGATTTGGAAAAACTGACAGCGCACGATATGGTTGCTAAACTTGCGGCCGAACTAAAGAAGGTTCTTGGGAGCGATGTCCTCGTCACAGTGACGACGGCACCCTCGAAATACCAGAATCTTCGTACGCTTTACGCTCAGAGATTTTTAGCAGAAAAGCAGAAAAAGCTCTCCGAGCTGAAGAAAGACAAAAGAATTCTTTCTTTCATGAAGGTCTTTAACGTCGAGCCGAAGGCAGAAGACTTGGACCTTTTAGATAAAGAAGGCAAAGTTAGAACAATTTAAATTTAAGAGGAATCAAAATGAAAGGATTTGGCGGAATGGGTCAGATGGGCCAGATGATGAAACAGGCTCAGATGATGCAGATGAACATTCAGAAAGCCCAGAAAGAGCTCGAAACTATTGAAGTCACCGGTGAAGCCGGCAACGGTATGGTTAAAGTTACGATGACCTGCAAGAACGTCTGCCGCCGCGTCATGATCGACGACAGCCTTGTCGGTGTCGATGCTGACCGCGAAATGCTCGAAGACCTCCTTCTGACGGCAATCAACGATGCTTCCAAGAAGGTCGAAGCCGAAACCAATGCCAAGATCAGCAAGGCAACCGGTGGTATGAAACTCCCGTTCTAATTCAATGGAACAAATCGGAGCAATTGCCGAACTGATAGATGCGCTGAAGAAGCTTCCCGGAGTCGGTCCGAGAGCTGCTCAGCGCATTGCTTATCAGCTGCTAAACGGCGACAGAAGTGATGCGAACCGTCTCGGAGAGGCCCTCTTAAAGGCCACTAAGACGGTGCATCGCTGTACCCGCTGCAACAATCTGACCGACGGCGAGCTGTGCAGCTACTGCTCTTCTCATAACCGCGATGACTCTCTGCTTTGTATTGTTGAGAGCGTTGCTGATTTGATGGTGATTGAGCAGAGCCTTTCTTATCACGGCCGCTACTTTATTCTGATGGGACGCCTGTCCCCGTTAAACGGCGTCGGACCCCACGAAATCGGCTTGGACAAGCTGTTGGAACGAGCCGGTGAACCCGAAGTCAAAGAAGTTATCATTGCAACTTCTTTCACCGCAGAAGGAGAGGCCACTGCCTTTGCCGTCTCGGAACTTCTCTCCAAACACTATCCCCAATTAAAACTCACGCGCATTGCAAGAGGCGTTCCTGCCGGAGCCGAAATTGAATACACGGATGTCAACACCGTGGCGCAGGCAATGCTCAATAGACGTGTTCGTGAAAGCGACTAAAACGCTTTCTTTTCGATTCGAGCAAAAATTTTTCTTCTAAGTGTTATTACTTAGTTAGATTTCCGCACAAACGAGATTTAGGCGGTATTCTTTATCTGTAACTCAATTTTACAAACGGAAGAAAAGTGACGAATACAACAGGCAACCGAAACAACACTCCGGCAATCCCGGGGTTTGCGGCTGTTTGCGTCCTTTCTCTTAACGGTCTTAGCTTGGCTTTGGGCTTGCTGCGATTGCGCCTTAATGTCGGCTAGGACTGTTTTTGTATATATCGTTTCTTATCAACTAAATTCGTAGTTCAAAGACGGTCCGCCAAGCGGGCCTTTTTTATTATTGGGGAATAAAAATGAATAAATTCACACGCCGTACCGTCATCGCAGCTGCCTGTGCTGCTGCAGCTATGACTTTCGGGCCGATGTCCTTTGCTCAGCAAGCACCGGAAAAGAAAGACGTGACGATTGCCGTGGGCGGTAAGAGTCTTTACTACTATCTGCCTCTTTCTATCGCTGAACAGCTCGGCTACTTCAAAGACGAAGGTCTGAATGTCAAGATTGTTGACTTCCAGGGCGGCTCCCGTTCGCTTCAAGCAGTTGTGGGCGGCAGTGCAGACGTTGTCTCCGGAGCCTTTGAACATACCATCTCCATGCAGGCTAAAAAGCAGCCCATGACCGCCTTTGTTCTGCAGGGCCGTGCGCCTCAGCTGGCTCTCGTTGTCTCCAATAAGACAATGAAAGACTACAAACAGCTGAGCGATCTGAAGGGCAAGAAAGTCGGTGTAACCGCTCCGGGCTCTTCTTCTCAGATGGTTGCCAACTTCATCCTCAAGAAGGCCTCGGACCTAAGGACGTTGCTTTCATCGGTGTCGGTTCTTCTTCCGGCGCAGTTTCTGCCATCAGAAGCGGCCAGATTGATGCCTTAATTAACCTTGATCCGGTTATCACGATTCTTCTGAAGAACGGTGACGCCAAGCTCGTTGCCGACACCCGTAAAGTTAAAGAATCCGAAAGCTTCTTCGGCGGCACGATGCCTGCCGGCTGCCTCTACGCACCGGTTTCTTTCATCGAAAAGAATCCCCAGACTGTTCAGGCTCTGACCAACGCCATCGTCCGTGCTGACGAATGGCTCTCCAAGGCCACTCCGGAAGAAGTTGCCAAGGTTGTTCCGGCTTCCTACTTAATGGGCAACCGTGACATTTATCTTGCCGGTTTCGAAGGCAACCGTGACGCTCTGTCTCCGGACGGACGCTTCCCGGACGGCTGCGCCAAGATTTCTCTAGGCGCCCTTCAGACCGTGAACGATAAGATCGACCCTGCCAAGATTGATTTAACCAAGGTTTATACCAATAAATTTGTTGATGAAGCCTTAAAGAAATATCCGGCTAAATAAATAAAATAAGAGGCGGAGCCTAGGCGCTCCGCCCAAGAGAAACCGAATAACAACGAATACACAGCATTCAAGATGAATCAGCCAGCAGTGGAATTTGACGATGTGACGTGCAGTTTTGTCAGCGATGACAATAAACACTACACGGCCGTTAGAGATGTGAATTTAACAATCGGAGACGGTGAGTTTGTCAGCGTCGTCGGTCCGACAGGATGCGGTAAATCAACCGTACTTAATATGGCAGCGGGACTTTTAACGCCGTCAAAAGGAACCGTCAAGGTTTTCGGAGAGGAGCTTGTCGGTTTAAATAAGCGAGCCGGCTACATGTTCCAGGCCGAGGCATTGATGCCCTGGAGAACGGCTATTGATAACGTTTCTGCAGGTCTGCAGTTTAAGGGCGTTCCTGAGAAAGAACGCCATGAACAAGCCCGTCATTGGCTCTCGCGCGTGGGTTTGAGCGGTTTTGAAGACCGTTATCCGCATGAACTCTCCGGCGGTATGAGAAAGCGTGTTGCTCTGGCTCAGACGCTGATCATGGATCCGGACATCATTCTGATGGACGAGCCGTTCTCCGCTTTGGATATTCAGACCCGCCAGCTGATGGAAAACGAAGTGCTGGCTCTGTGGTCGCAGAAGAAAAAGGCCGTGCTCTTTATTACGCACGACTTAGACGAAGCTATTTCGATTTCCGACCGCGTGGTGGTTTTCTCCGCCGGCCCGGGTTCTCATCCGATCGGTGAGTTCTATATCGACATCGCTCGTCCGCGTGACGTGGCCGAAGTCCGTGTCACACCGCGCTTCATTGAACTGCACAACGCCATTTGGGCCGACCTTCGCGAAGAGGTGCTCAAGGGCTATGAGAACCAGAGAAATCGGGTGAAATAAAATGAAAAAAGGAAGCACACCTATTCTTCAGTCAAAAACCAAGTTAGTCACCTGCCAGCTCCTTCTGCTCGTTGCAATTTTCTTATTCTGGTGGCTGATGACGAAGCCCGGCCTCATTCCTCCGTTCATGTTTCAGGATGAGAACCAGGCCGCCTTCTTTTTCGGTGAACCGGTTCAGATCGGAAAGGTTATTTGGGACTGGTTTGCTGTTAACTTAGAAATCTATCCCAACCTTGCCGTTACGCTGACGGAAACTGTTCTTGCGTTTATTTTTGGTACTGCTGCCGGTCTTCTCGTCGGCCTTTGGCTCGCACTTGCTCCGACGGCTGCGGCGATTGCAGATCCTTATATCAAGGGTTTGAACTCCATGCCTCGCGTGATCCTGGCTCCGATTTTCGGTGTTTGGTTCGGTCTTGGCATCGGCTCTAAAGTTGCCCTCGGTATCACGCTGGTCTTTTTCATCGTGTTCTTCAACGTCTATCAAGGCGTTCGAGAGGTTAGCCCGAATGTGCTGGCGAGTGCTCGCATGCTCGGCGCCAATAAAACTCAGCTGCTCCGATTTGTTTATCTTCCGAGCGCGATGAGCTGGGTGTTTTCTTCGCTGCATTCTTCCGTCGGTATGGCCTTCGTCGGTGCGGTCGTCGGCGAATACTTAGGTTCCGCAAGCGGTGTCGGTTACCTGATTCTGCAGGCTGAAAGTACGTTTGATATCAACACGGTTATGGCCGGTATTTTGGTTCTGACTGCGTTTGCACTGGTCCTGGACTGGATGGTGTCTCTGGCTGAACACCATTTCATGAAGTGGCAGCCGAAGGGCGGCAGGAGCGAAAAGCTTTAAAACCAAAATTTCTGACTATTGGGTGCTTCGGCGCCCATTTTTGTAGCTGTCGCCGGAAAGAAAAGATTTGAAACAATTTTCTTGAGTCTGTTCTTCATGAGCAACAATCTCTTGCGAGTCGAAATTTACGGCATAGAAAATTCATGTTACCCATCATCCGTATTCATTAGTGGAAACCACGACAATTAATAAATGAGTTTTCAATGTTTGGGTGAAGATAAAGTTTTAATAAATTAGATAGTTGATTGATTTATAAGGATAGTTAGAAATTTAGGTGCAAATAAATTGAGTTTCTGAAAAGTCAATGACCACAAACAAGCGATTTTTAGTTAGAAACGTGGTTAATAGAATCTCCGAATCATTCAAAAGCAAGCATCAAGACCACTTTGTGATGTTTGCTTTCTTAATTCGAGGAGGAGAAGAATGATTCGTAAGGCTGTTTTAGGAACTGTTCTTGCCGCAGTATGCGGTGCCGCTTTTGCCGCTCTGCCGAACGTTGCTGTTTACGCGACTGGCGGTACGATTGCCGGACAATCCGCGGCGTCTGATAAAACCAATTACTCTGCTGCCAAGGTCGGTGTCGACAAATTAGTGCAGGCAGTTCCTGAACTTGCAAACATCGCCAATGTCACTAGCGATCAAGTTGCACAGATTGGCTCTCAGGATATGAGCGATGCTGTTTGGCTGACGCTTGCTAAGAAGATCAATGCTGAGTGCGGCAAGAAAGACGGTTTTGTGATTACACACGGGACCGATACGATGGAAGAAACCGCTTACTTCCTGAACCTCACGGCTAAGTGCAACAAACCGATCGTTCTGGTAGGTGCTATGCGCCCGTCGAATGCACTTTCTGCTGACGGTCCTGCTAACCTCTACAACGCCGTTGCTGTCGCCGGTGATCCTTCCGCTGCCGGCAAAGGTGTTATGGTTGTGATGAATGACCGTGTTCTCGGTGCACGTGACGTCACGAAGACAAACACAACAGGCGTTGAAACTTTCCAGAGCCCGAACGCTGGTCAGCTGGCAACGATCCATAACGGCAAGGTTCTGTGGGATGCAACACCAGTGACCAAACACACGACTCAGACTCAGTTCAAGGTCGACGGTTTAGACAAGCTGCCGAAGGTCGGTGTGGTCTATCAGCACGCAGGTGTTGAAGGAATTCAGGCTCAAGCCTTAGTTGATGCCAAATACGACGGTATCGTCACCGCCGGCGTTGGCAACGGCAACCTTCATAAGTCAACATTCCCGATCATCGAGAGGGCAGCTAAAGACGGCATTGCGATCGTTCGCTCCTCTCGTGTGCCGACCGGTTCTACAACCAAAGACGCGGAAGTCGATGACGCTAAGTACGGTTTTGTTTCGTCCGGTTCTCTGAATCCTCAGAAAGCTCGCGTTCTTTTGATGCTGGCCCTGACTCAGACTAAGGATCCGAAAGAAATCCAGAAGATCTTCGATCAGTACTAAACCGATAGGTTAAGAAGGCGATAGCCTTTTCAGAGACGGCAAAACCCGGGCAACTGCTCGGGTTTTGTCGTCGAAACCGTAAGGAAACTATTCGTCGATTTCGACGTCAACGGGCTTCATCGCCGGCGTACTTTCTAAATGACGGCTGACGAGTCGAACGGTATCAATCGTACGAATGGCGTTGATGATCTTCTGCAGATGTTTCGTGTCGCTCACTAAGATTGTGAGCTCGACCTTATCCACGCCGTTTTGTTGGCTCATGGCAAAGCCCGTGACGCTCGAATGCTGCTGAGCAATCATGCTGGTCAATCTTTCAAGCGTGGCATGGGTATTGGTCAATTCAATGTCTAACTTAACCGGATAGCCGCCTTTATATTGGCTGTTCCATTGCAGATCGCGCCAATTTTCAGGGTCGGTCCTCATTCCACGCTGAACGTGACTGCAGTCCTTGCGATGAACATGAAGGGTATTGGTACCGGCGATGTAATGTCCGATGATGACATCATCCATTGCCGGTGTGCAGCAGGGCGCAAGCTTGCAGATTTGGCCTTTGAGTGCTAAGACAGGTTCTTGGCTCTGTTGGACAGTAGTCGCTGTTTCGTTCCCCTTCAATGTGTAGGGGGCGGTCAATTGATGAAGAAGCAGGAGGGAGTCCTTCTGTCCCGAGCCGATTGCATCAAGCAAAGCATTCTTATCTGTGAAACCGTTCGCCTTGCAGACGCGGGTCCAATCCTCATTGGTGACTTTTGAATAGGGTAAGTGATGAGACTTGGAAGATCTCTCCAAGAGTTTGGATCCCAGTTCGATTTTGCCTTCTTCAGAAAGGGAGCGCATATATTGGCGGATTTCAGCTCTTGCCTTACCGGTTCGAACACTGGAGAGCCAAGAAGGATTAGGCGTGGGTTTGTCGCCCTTGATGATGTTAATCATTTCGCCGTTCTTGAGTTCACGAGTAAGGGGCGCCGTTTCGCCATTAATTTCACAGCCGATTGTGCAATTGCCGAGGTCAGTATGAATTTGATAAGCGAAATCAACTGCTGTTGACCCTTTAGGCAGCTGGATAATTCTGCCTCGCGGAGAGAAGACGTAAACTCGATCGGGGAAAATATCGACTTTGATATTTTCCATGAATTCCAAGGATGTTCCGCTCTGCTTTTGAATTTCCAGCAACCCGTTGAGCCAGTCCATCGTATTGCGCTGCAGCTGGTCGGACGTGTTGCGGTCGCGGTAAAGCCAGTGCGCTGTAATACCGTCTTCACAGATGTGATGCATTTCTTCCGTGCGAATCTGGAATTCGACCATGAGACCGCCAGGTCCGATGACGGTGGTATGCAGGCTCTGGTAACCGTTAGCCTTCGGGATCGCAACGAAATCTTTGAAACGTCCCGGAACTGGTTTATAGAGTTCATGAATCACGCCTAAGGCGCGGTAGCAGTCGTCTCTTGTCGGAACTAAAACGCGGAAGCTGTGCACGTCCAGCACTTCGCTAAAGCGGATCTTGCGTTCCTTCATTTTGGAGTAGATGCGCCAAAGGGATTTGTTTTTACCTTGTACGTCGCCGCGGATTTTACGAGCAGCCAGACGATCCGACGTTTCGTGATAAATCTGATCCAGAGCGTTCTTTTTGCGCATACGGGATTCAGCTACTTTCTTTTCAAGAACACGATAGCGAATCGGGTACATGTAAGAGAAGCTCATGTCGGAGAGCTCTCTATAAACAGAAAAGAGACCAAGGCGGCTCGCAATCGGAGCGTAGATATCCATGGTCTCTTTAGCAATACGGAATTTTTTATGCTGCTTAACCGCGCCCAATGTGCGCATGTTATGAAGACGGTCGGCAAGCTTAATTAGGATGACACGAACATCGCGGGACATCGCGAGCAGCATCTTGTGAAAGCTTTCCGCCTGAGCCTCTTCATTCGAAGAAAATTTGAGCTTGTCCAGCTTTGAGACGCCGTCGACAAGCTCAGCAACTTTCACTCCGAATTTTTCGCTCATTTCGATCTTGGTAATGCCCGTGTCTTCTAAGACATCGTGCATGAGACCGGCCTCAATGGTTTCGGCATCCATGTGCCAGGAGGCAAGGATTTCTGCAACTGCGATCGGATGAGTAATGTAGGGAGCACCGGAATTACGGAATTGACCTAAATGCGCTTGGTCAGCATATCGGAATGCTTCACGAATTTTCTGAACGTCGCTATTAGAGAGGTATTGACGGCAACGTTCGGCAAGCAGATTGGCAGACGCGACAGGGTTGAGTTTTTCCTCTGAGAAGGCATCCTCCTTGGGCTCCGGTTTAGTCGCCGATTTCATGCCGACGGCTGTCATGAACAAGTCTGCGGCTTTTTGTGCGTAGCTTTTTCCTGCAGTTGCGGTATTCGGGGCCATGGTTGCTCTCCTAGCTGAGGTTTTATTTTTCGTGTTTTCTTCTGCGCTTCACCAAAAAACAAAACGGGGTTCGGCTGCGAGCCGAACCCCGACTGTGCAGATAACTTCTATTATCTTATACCGTTGAGCATTTCTAAGCCTGTGACGCCCTCAGCAATTTCACGGAGTGCGGCAACAGTCGCCTTATCCTTACACTCAATCTTAGGAGTATGACCCTGAGAAAGCTGACGAGCGCGGACAGATGCTACGAGAACCATCTGGAAACGGTTCGGGATCTTTTTTAAACAATCTTCAACTGTAATACGTGCCATTGATCTAACCTATCAAATTCAGTTCGGGATTCCGAGCTGAATAAAAATATCACGACAACGAGCCGCCTGTTTATCAAAACGGAGACGGCTTGCGGTCACGATTGCGCAGAATTCATCGAGCGCATTTTCAAAAACTGAATTAATTATAACGAAGTCAAATTCACTTGCATGAGCCATTTCGGCGCCGGCGCCCAAAAGACGTCTCGTAATGGTCTGTTCGGAATCTTGTCCGCGCTTATGAAGCCTGTCTTCCAAGGCTTGGATAGAAGGAGGCAGGATAAAAATGCTTACAGCTTCGGGGAAATGTTCTCTCACCTGACGGGCTCCCTGCCAGTCAATTTCAAGAAGGACGTCGCCTCCTTTGGCCATTGTGTCCTCAATCCACTTTTTGGAAGTGCCGTAGAAATTTCCATGAACTTCTGCAGATTCTAAAAACTCACCTCTTTCGCGGGCGGCGAGAAACTCCTCGACCGTTGTGAAATGATATTCGCGTCCGTTAACTTCACCCGGACGAGGGGCGCGGGTCGTCGTAGAAATGGAGAGTGCGATACCCGGAATTTTTGCAAGGAGTGCATTGACCAGCGAAGATTTTCCGGCGCCGCTCGGGGCGGAGACCAAAAAGAGCGAGCCTGCATTTCTCGGTTTAAAAGATTGGTTTGTCATTGAAAGACTCTTTTAAAAATAGATTTTGCAATTAATCCTGCGGCCAAATCTTACCTGTCTCAGTACGCATTTGTCGCAGTGTCTCCTTGAGTGTGAGCGTATCTTTAACAAATGCTCTGATGCCTTCGTCTAATTTATAAGATGCCATTTCCTCTTCGCACATTGCGAATCTCCATTGAGCTTCCGTTAAAGGTTCAGCACGAATTGGGCTCACCTTAGCAACGTCGAGTTTTTTTTCGAATTTCTCTTCGGAGTTTGAGAGCTCTTCGATCAGTTTAGGAGAAATGGTTAGCAGGTCGCAGCCGGCAAGCGCCACGATCTGGCCTTTATTACGGAAGCTGGCACCCATGATCTGAGTTTTTGCGCCCAAACCTTTGAGGCGCTCGAAGATTTTTCTCACAGACTGAACGCCAGGGTCGTTTTCTCCGGCGTTTGCTTCTTCATCCCAATCGGCGCCGGCTTTTTTCTTGAACCAGTCGTAGATTCTGCCGACGAAAGGCGAGATCAAAGTGACACCGGCATTGGCAGCGATTTCTGCCTGAGCAACGGAGAAGATAAGCGTCAGGTTGCAGTGGATACCTTCTTTTTCCAGCACGCGAGCGGCTTGGACGCCTTCCCATGTTGCAGCGATCTTAATCAAGACACGTTCTTTATCAATGCCTTTTTCTTGATAGAGCTCGATTAAACGGCGAGCTTTGACGATTGTCTTTTCAACATCAAAGGACAGGCGAGCGTCGACTTCGGTAGATACACGGCCTTTGACGTATTTAAGGATCTCTGCGCCGAAGTTCACAAGAACGCGATCAGCGGCGTCTTCTAAGGAAACGGAATTTTCAACTGCTTCCGTTAAGAAAGCCCGATAGGCAGGATCTTTGGAAGCTTTCAGGATAAGAGAAGGGTTGGTTGTTGCGTCTTGTGGTTGGATTTTTGCGATAGACGCGATATCCCCAGTATCAGCCACAATGGTCGTCAGGGAAGCTAATTGATCAAGCAGAGTCATGTCTTTTTATAACTTGGGTCAAATTTTTCTATTGTAAAACCCGAATATCTGTAAAAAGCGAATAGATTGTTCACATTCGGGAGAAAAGAAGAATTTCAGCTCTGCCGTGGCATTTACATCGATACCGTTGCCCCTTCGACCTCTACCAACAGAAGATCACAACTTCAATGTTGGATGGAAGAGGTGTAAGCGGTAAGGTCAATAACTTCGGTCTCGGTTTGTCTGCCGAAGTCGGCAAGAAGTTCGGTTTGACTAAGGACTTCTTCGTCGAGCCCCAGGCTCAGTTGGCTTACTACTGGATCAAGGGTAAAGACTTCTCTATGTCCAACGGTATGAAAGTCGAACAAGGTGACTTCAACAGCTGGGTTGGCCGCTTGGGACTCGTCGCCGGTAAAGACTTCAAAGATGCTGAAGGCAACACCAAGGCTCAGGTCTTTGTAAAGGACGGCGTCAAACAACAGTTTGCAGGCAAGCAGAAGTTGTATGCCAATTCGGTTCAATTTAAGGATGAACTGAAGGGAACAAGCGGCTATTATGGTCTTGGCTTCGAAGCGAATCCGAACAAGAAGGTCAGCCTTTATGGTCAGCTCGAACGGGAAAACGGCAAGCATTACACGAAGGAAATCGAAGTGATGCTTGGGCTGAGATGTAAGTTCTAGCTATTGCCTCTCGGCTCTAACACACTCGGCATTCCGCCGAGTGTGCCAAAGCTTCAAGACAAAATTGAAAAGCAAAAATTTGTAGTAATTAGAACCCGCATTTCAAACTGCCTCAAAGCCCTCAACTGGAGGTCTTGACGGCAAATTTCCTCGGGTTTGGGTTCAAAGGCCGGAATGATGATTGTTCCGGCTTAATTTTTTGACTTTTCAAACTGTCTCAGAAATTATAGAAAACTCTCCTAAAAACAAACTTAAATAATCGCCGCCTAAGAACTTTCCTCTATAGCTAAAAACAGTATTTCATCTTTCAAGTCCGCCAAATACCCGTTGATATAATCAATTTCGCTCGGTCTCAAACACAACTTGAATCGAGCTTTTTTCTAACTGCGATCGGGACCGAAACGGCGTCTCGATGGCGATACGGAGCCATAGTGCATAATCATCTAATTAATGACGCCCGACCTGAAGCAGCATTAGTGCTTGCGGACGGAGCTGTTTTTAAAGGCCGGTCTATCGGCGTTTCCGGCATGGCCGTGGGCGAAGTCGTTTTTAATACGGCAATGACGGGCTATCAAGAGATCCTCACGGATCCTTCCTATACAGGACAAATCGTTACTCTTACTTATCCACACATCGGTAATGTCGGCGTAAACCAAGACGATGTGGAATCTTCCGATGTTCACGTTGCAGGCCTCGTGATCCGCAGCGAGTCTCCGGTGGTCTCCAATTGGCGAGGCCAGCGAAGTCTGACGGAATATCTCAAACAAAACGGTATCGTGGCTATCGCTGAAGTGGATACCCGACGTCTCACTCGAATCCTTCGTACGACCGGCGCACAAACCGGCTGCATCGTGGCTGCTGCTGAGGGCAAACTCACAGATAATGAAATTGCGGTTGCTGCCAAAACGGCAGCAGAAGCACCTCGAATGGTTGGCCAGGAACTGGCTTCTAAAGTCAGCACGACTTACCGCTACGAATGGGGCGAAGGTACTTGGCGCATGGACAACGGTCTAGGGCGCCCGGGGTCCTTCCAACCCGAAGACTATCCCTACAGCGTGGTCGCTTGGGATTTCGGCGTAAAAGAAAACATCCTTCGTTTAATGGCTGACCGCGGTATTCATGTTCATGTAGTGCCGGCTCGTACGACTTTTGAAGAAGCTATGGCGCTGCATCCGGACGGCATCTTTCTTTCTAACGGTCCCGGAGACCCTGAGCCCTGTGACTACGCAATTGAGGTTGCGCAGAAAGCGATTGCTGCCAAGATTCCGCTCTTCGGCATTTGTTTAGGTCATCAGATTCTGGGTTTGGCCGTCGGCGGGAAGACCCTCAAGATGAAATTCGGTCATCATGGTGCCAACCACCCTGTGGTCGATTTAGCAACGAAACGTGTTTACATCACGAGCCAGAATCACGGCTTTATGGTGGACGAAGCGAGTCTTCCTGAGAACGTACAGGTCACGCACAAGTCCTTGTTTGACGGTTCTCTCCAGGGCTTCGAATTAAAGGACGCTCCGGTTTTCTGCTTCCAGGGACATCCGGAAGCCAGCCCCGGTCCGCACGACATTCAGCCGCTGTTTGACCGTTTCATTGCAAATATTCAGAAGTACAAAGAGTCTTTATGACAGATAAAGTTCAGACAGTTAGAGCAGCGCTCCAAGAGGCCCGCAGCGGTTTAGAGAACCTGCTTTCCAATGAAGAAATGCTTGGAAAAGTAGTCAAAGCGGCCGACCTCATGGTTGCCTCCATGCAGCAGGGCGGTAAGGTTATGTCCTGCGGCAACGGAGGCTCTTTGTGCGACGCAATGCATTTTGCCGAAGAACTCTCCGGTCGTTTCAGACAAGATCGTCCCGCTTATGCGGCAATGTCACTGGCAGATCCCTCTCATATGTCCTGCGTTTCTAACGATTATGGATACGAAGATGTCTTTTCTCGTTTTGTAGAAGGCATAGGCAGAGAAGGAGACGTTCTGCTCGGTATTACAACGAGCGGAACGAGTAAAAACGTCGTCAAAGCAGCTCAAGCGGCGAAAGCGAAAGGAATAAAAGTCGTTGCTCTCACCGGCAAACCGAATACTCCGATTTGCGAACTTGCGGATGTGGCCATCATCACGCCTGCCGGTCGTTTTGCCGACCGCGTTCAGGAACTGCACATCAAAGTCATTCACATCCTCATCGAGTTAATCGAAGCTGGTATGGCTGAACCCAATCCATCCAAGGAATAAGAAATCATGCCTAAGCGCACTGACATTAAATCGGTTCTGATTATCGGAGCCGGTCCGATTGTCATCGGACAAGCCTGTGAGTTCGATTACTCCGGTGCACAGGCCTGTAAAGCTCTCCGTGAGGAAGGCTATAAGGTTATTTTGGTTAACAGCAATCCGGCGACCATCATGACCGACCCGCAGACTGCGGACGTAACTTATATTGAACCGATCACCAAAGAAGTGGTCGAACGCATTATTGCAAAAGAAAGACCGGATGCCATCCTCCCGACTATGGGCGGCCAGACGGCGCTTAACTGCGCCATGGAACTCGCAAAGAGCGGCGTGCTCGAAAAATACAATATCGAGCTGATCGGCGCTTCTCCCGAAGCGATTGAAAAAGCCGAAGACCGTCTGAAATTCAAAGAAGCAATGGACAAGATCGGACTGAGCAGCGCTCGCTCCGGTATTGCTTACTCTTTAGACGACGCTTTAAAAGTCCAGGCTAAGATCGGCTTCCCGGCAATTATTCGGCCGAGTTTTACGCTCGGCGGCTCCGGCGGCGGTATTGCGTACAACATGGAAGAATTCATCCAGATTTGTACCCGCGGCCTTGAACTCTCCCCGACACACGAACTCTTGATTGAAGAGTCCTTGCTCGGCTGGAAAGAATACGAAATGGAAGTTGTCCGCGACAGCAAAGACAACTGCATCATCGTTTGCTCCATCGAAAACTTCGACCCTATGGGTGTCCACACCGGCGACTCCATCACCGTGGCGCCGGCTCAGACGCTGACTGATAAGGAATATCAGATCATGCGTGACGCCTCTATCGCCATTCTGCGAGAGATCGGTGTCGACACCGGCGGCTCCAACGTTCAGTTCGCTGTGAACCCGAAAGACGGTCGTCTCGTCGTCATTGAGATGAACCCGCGTGTTTCCCGCTCTTCCGCTCTGGCCTCTAAGGCAACGGGCTTCCCGATCGCCAAAGTAGCAGCCAAGCTGGCCGTGGGCTATACGCTCGACGAACTCAAAAACGAAATCACGGGCGGCCGTACTCCAGCATCTTTCGAACCGACCATCGACTATGTTGTGGTCAAGACACCGCGCTTTGCTTTCGAGAAATTCCCCAAAGCCGATAAGCGCCTGACCACACAGATGAAGTCAGTCGGCGAAGTGATGGCCATTGGCCGTACCTTTCAGGAAGCACTTCAGAAAGCACTTCGCGGTTTGGAAACCGGTAAAGACGGCTTAAACGAAATCTCGACTGATCGCGCTACGATCCACCACGAGATCAGTGAACCGGGCCCCGACCGTCTTTGGTACTTGGCCGACGCTTTCCGTTTGGGCTACACCGTCAAAGAAGCTCATCGCGCCACCAGGATTGATCCTTGGTTCTTGGTTCAGGTTAAAGAGCTTGTCGATATTGAGAACCGTCTCAAGGAATACAGCCTGCCTGAGCTCTCTAAGGAAGAAATGCTTTTCCTCAAGAAGAAAGGCTTCTCCGATCGTCGCATTGCTAAGCTTCTGAAGGTCAAGGAAGACCAGGTTCGTGCTCGTCGTCACGAACTCGGAATTCGTCCGGTCTACAAACGCGTGGATACCTGCGCAGGCGAATTCCCGACGGATACCGCTTACATGTATTCGACCTACGAGGAAGAATCTGAAGTTAATCCTTCTGATCGCCGCAAGATCATGATTCTGGGCGGTGGCCCCAACCGTATCGGCCAGGGTATCGAGTTTGATTATTGCTGCGTTCATGCCTCTATGGCGCTCCGCGAAGACGGTTATGAAACCATCATGGTCAACTGCAACCCGGAAACGGTGTCCACCGACTACGACACGAGCGACAGGCTGTACTTTGAACCGGTCACGCTCGAAGACGTGCTCGAAATCATCGATGTCGAAAAACCCGAAGGCGTCATTGTTCAGTATGGCGGCCAAACACCGCTTAAACTCGCTCGCGCCCTGGAAGCCAACGGCGTCAACATTATCGGTACGTCTCCGGATTCCATTGACGCTGCCGAAGACCGTGAACGCTTCCAGCACTTGCTGCAGAATCTCGGACTTCATCAGCCCCCTAACAGAACCGCTCGCACCGAAGAAGAGGCCATTCGTTTGGCTGACGAAATCGGTTATCCGCTAGTTGTTCGTCCGAGCTACGTGCTTGGCGGTCGCGCCATGGATATCGTGCACGACAGAAGCGAACTCGAACGCTACATGCGCGAAGCCATTAAAGTTTCTTTCGATTCTCCGGTTCTTCTGGATCGCTTCTTGGATGACGCCGTTGAAATGGACGTCGATGCCGTCTCTGACGGTAAAGAAGTCAGAATCGGCGGCGTGATGCAGCATATCGAACAGGCTGGCGTTCACTCCGGTGACTCCGCTTGCTCGATTCCTCCGTATTCTCTTGATCCGGCCCTGGTCGAAGAAGTTAAGCGCCAGACCCGCGAAATGGCTCGCGCCTTAAACGTTGTCGGTCTGATGAACGTTCAGTTTGCGATTCAGCACGCCTTCTCCGATCATCCGGAAATCTTCGTGCTCGAAGTCAATCCGCGCGCTTCCAGAACCGTTCCGTTTGTTTCCAAGTCCACCGGACAGCAGCTCGCTAAGATCGCCGCCCGCTGTATGGTCGGCCAGAGTCTGGAAGAGCAGAAGCAGCCGGTAGAAGTTGAACTCGACCACTACAGCGTTAAGGAAGCCGTCTTCCCGTTTGCCAAGTTCTTAGGCGTTGACCCGGTTCTCGGACCGGAAATGCGTTCCACCGGCGAAGTCATGGGTGTCGGCCGCAGCTTCGGCGAAGCTCTCTTTAAGAGCCAATTAGGTGCCGATTCTGCGATTCCTAAGTCCGGGCGCGTCTTTATTTCCGTCAAGGAAGAAGACAAGCCTCGTCTGCCGCAGCTCGCTAAGAACTTCACGGAAGCAGGCTATCAGCTCGTTGCTACTCGCGGCACGGCCAAAGTCATCCGCGAAGCCGGCTACCGATGCGATGTGGTGAACAAGGTTTCCGAGGGGCGCCCGAATATTGTGGACGAATTGAAAAACGGCACTATCCAATTGGTGATTGCAGTCGCAGCCGAAAGCCGCTCTGAAATCGCAGATGCTTCCGCCATTCGAATTGCCTCATTGGCTAACCACGTGACTTTCTACACGGCTATGGCAAATGCCTTGGCAGTGATTGAAGGAATTCGTCATATGCAGGATACCGAGGTTTATGCGCAGCAAGAGCTGCACAAACACCTTCAGCACTAATTTCATTCTTATGAGCGCTTTCTTTCAAGAAGGCGCAATTAACCGGGAGTAAATATGCCCTTTAATCTGAAAAATCGTTCCTTACTGAGTCTTGTGAACCACACACCCGAAGAGATTGATTACTTGGTTTCATTGGCCGAAGATCTTAAGAAGGCCAAAAGAGCAGGTACGGAACGTCCTCAGCTTCGCGGAAAAAGCATTGCGCTGATTTTTGAAAAAACTTCTACACGTACTCGTTCTGCCTTTGAAGTGGCTGCCTATGATCAGGGTGCACATACGACTTTCTTTGATCCTGCTGTTTCACAGATTGGTCATAAGGAAAGTATTAAAGACTCCGCTCGCGTTTTGGGCTCCATGTATGACGCAATCGAATTTCGCGGCTTCAAGCAGGAAACGGTTGAAGAGCTCGCCGAGTATGCGGGCGTTCCTGTTTTTAACGGACTGACCGATGAATGGCATCCGACCCAGATGCTCTGCGACTTGCTTACCATGAAAGAGGCCAGCGGAAAGCGCTGGAAAGACATCTCTTTTGCTTATCTCGGAGATGCTCGCTTTAACACCGGTAATTCTCTGCTACTTGTCGGCGCAAAAATGGGCATGGATGTTCGTATCGGAGCACCAAAGGCTTATTGGCCCTCTCAGGAATTGATTGACATGTGCCGAGAATTCGCCAAGGCTTCGGGCGCAAGGATCACGATTACTGAAGATCCCGAAGCAGCGGTAAAAGGGGTGGACTTCATCCATACGGATATTTGGGTCTCTATGGGAGAACCAAAGGAAGTTTGGGATGAACGTATCGAAGCGCTTCTGCCCTATCAAGTCAATAAAAAACTGATGGAAGCTTCCGGCAATCCGAACGTGAAATTTATGCACTGTCTGCCTGCCTACCATAACACGGAGACAAAGGTCGGAGAAGCGGTTATCAAGGCTCACCCGGAACTCGCGGGCGGTGTGGAGGTGACTGAAGAAGTATTTGAGTCTCCTGCTTCTATTGTGTTCCAGCAGGCCGGAAACCGCCTTCATACAATTAAGGCAGTCTTAGTTTCCTCTTTGGCATAAACGACGGAAGAAACGTTGCTTGGGAGAAAGCGGGAGTTCGGCCCGCATCAGGAGCAATGAGAGAAACCTCATAACTGAATGCGCTATGATTAGCGCATTCGTTAATAAACAGGCGGTCAACGACCGCCTTTAGATTTTTAGAAAATGCCTATACCTATTACTGCCCGCGGGGCAAAGATGTTGAAAGACGAGCTTCAGCGTTTGAAAACGCAGGATAGACCTGCGGTTGTTCAGGCAATTGCCGAAGCACGTGAAAAGGGAGACCTTTCTGAAAATGCCGAATATGATGCAGCCAGAGAGTCTCAGGCCTTTATTGAAGGCCGAATTTTAGAGCTCGAGAGCAAAATTGCTCAGTTCCAGGTGATTGATCCGTCCACACTTCCGGATAACGGCAAAGTTGTGTTCAGCGCCACTGTGACGATTGAAGATGTTGAGACAGGCAATCGTCAAACGGTTCAGATTGTGGGCAACGATGAAAGCGACACTAAACTCGGTCGTATTTCCGTGGCTAGCCCGATGGCTCGTGCCTTAATCGGCAAGTCGGAAGGGGACGAGGTGGAAGTACAGGCCCCGGGGGGCCTGTCGGAATACGAAATTATTTCGGTCCAATACATCTAATTGATGCATCGATAAAGGCAGTTACTCTTCGGAGATGCCTTTATTCTTGCTGGCTAAGCGGGAGCCCAGGGTTTTGCCTTTGGCTCCCACTGCTTTTACTTGGCCCTTCGGTGTCTTGCCTTTCTTCACGGTTTTAGCCCAGGGAAGGCTCTTAGCTTCCTTGTTCTTGTTCTGAATCATTTCCGTGAGGCGCTTGCGGTTGTTGCGTGCTTTGGCGCCGGTCTTGCGAGCGGCTGCCGGAGCAGCTTTCTTAACCTTCGGGGTTTCTTCGGTTTCTTCTTTTTCAGGAATCGGACGGAACAAGACTAAAAGTTTTCCGATTTGGGTAATCTTGGCGGCGCCGAGTTTGTCAGCCAGCTCTTCAAAAATGGCCGTGCGTTCTTCTCTGTCGTCGCTCGGGACTTTGACCTTGATCAAGCCGTGAGCGGTTAAGGCGCGGTCCACTTCCTTAATCACGGCTTCTGTAAGACCGTTTCCGCCGAGCAGAACCACCGGATCAAGGTGATGTGCTTTTGCCTGAAGTAAGAGGCGAGCGTTACGATCGAGCACTAATTGTGACATTATTAACTCCTTATTTGATTTTTTGAAAGTGTAAGCCTATGCCGGTATCTGAAAAGAAACTTCGCTCTAATCCTGCGTGGATTAAGCGTCACCTGACCGATCCTTTTGTTAAGAAAAGTGTTCAGGAAGGTTACCGAGCCCGTTCGGTTTACAAGCTCATGGAGATTGATGATAAAGATAAAATCATCAAACCCGGCATGAGTGTTGTCGATTTAGGCGCTGCGCCCGGGTCCTGGACCCAAATTGTTAAAGAGCGTCTGACCGATAAGGACGGGAAAATCGACGGTAAAGTTATCGCCATGGATATCCTGCCGATGGAGCCGATTGAAGGTGTCCATTTCCTGCAGGGCGACTTCCGAGAGCAGGAAGTCGCAGACAAGCTAACCGATCTCTTGGAAGGGGAGAAGGTCGACGTCGTTCTCTCCGATATGGCCCCGAACTTGTCCGGTGTTGCCGCGGCCGACGCTGCCCGCTGCCTGCTCTTGAATGAACTGGCCTTGGATTTCGCTAAAGAGAACCTCAAGAAGAACGGTTCTTTTGTTTGCAAGGTGTTTCAGGGGAGCGGCTATTCTCAGTACGTTGAAGCTTGCAAAAAAACTTTTAGAAAGGTTTCCGTGCGAAAGCCCGAGGCCTCCAGAAGTTCTTCGGCAGAAGTGTATATTGTTGCGCGTGATTTGAAATAACCGGCTGCAAGAGAAACAGCAGGTTTTCCTTCTGAGAGAAACCCTGCTGAGATTTTTTTAACCCCTTGGGAGAGGCTACTTGTCAAAAGGTTATCGTCCTATTTGCGGTAACCGCACTTCGGGCATACGCCGTTCTCATCTAACGCGATACCGCAGAGAGGACAGCGGTCCACAGTTCCTTGAGGTTTATATTCCTGAGAAGCTGCATTTACACCGCTCGTGAAAGTGATTTTGGCAATGTTGAGTTTGTCTTTCAGCAGATCGTAAGCGATCTTGATCATTCCTTCCGTGGTGAGCGTTTCCTTTGTAACGACAAGACGGCAATCGGGATAACAGGTAATGAGGTCTGTCTTAACTGGAGCACCCTTCATTCTGTTGGAGGGAGCTCCGTTTCGAATGCCTTGTGCATCGTAGACGGCAAGGATAGCGGGAAGCAAAGGATCATCCTCTCTAAGAATCAGAGCGTGGTCGAAGTTCTTCAAAACTTCCCAAGCAGTCTTTCGAATTTCGTTGCAAGGAAAGACCATATTGACCCCGGGTTCGATCGTGTCTTCAACTTCGATGGTTAAAACACCGGTATGTCCGTGTAAATACTGGGCTTCTCCTTGAAAATTAAGAAAACGATGTGCGTACTGCAAATCAAAAGACGTGATGCTTCTCATACTTTTCTCCTTAGTGAGGACGGTATCAATTTCAATTCGGTTTAATGTTTTTTCTTGGCGCACTCGGGACAGAGCCCGACAAATGTGAGGTCATGACTCTTTATCAGATATTTATTTCTTTTTCTGACTTCCTCATCTAGAGATGCCATGTAAGGCATTTCTACATCCATTACCTTGCCGCATTGCTCGCACCTCAGGTGATAGTGATTGCTGCAAATATGGTCGTAACGTTCAGGAGAACCTGAGATGTTGCGAAGTCGAATTTCTCCTTCTTCTGCTAACAGTTTTAAGTTTCTGTAAACAGTTGCACGGCTGATGGTCGGGCAGTTTTTTTGAACTTCCTGATAAACCTCGTCAGCAGTCGGATGGTTCTGCAGCTGCCTTACTGCGCTTAATACCAGTTGTCTCTGAATCGTGTTACGAGAATTAGTCATTGCCTTTAATAACATTAAATCTTGATTGATATACTATCCTAATTAGGACAAAGTATCAATAAAAAGACTTTTGCGTATTGTAATAATTTATTTCTAATAAAAACAGAAGGGCGGC
>OOAZ01000929.1_pt1 | contig 22780 bp, 18 predicted proteins | sample 1671221 | NCBI WGS metagenome assembly OOAZ01 (sample SAMN06348134, study PRJEB24527) | human gut metagenome | biome: human gut; feature: ankylosing spondylitis patient; material: feces | host: Homo sapiens | place: China | collected 2015-10
GATTGCAATACAAGTTCATCTTTGCTGTGTTTGGTAACTGCTGTTTTCATGTTGTCTGGGACAAGATATTTAGGAACTGCCCCATAATAAGACAATGCATGTACCGTACCGGCAATAAAATGTGGAAGTTTTTCATCTGGAAAGATTTCTGCATAAACAAGACTGCTAAAACCAAGTGTAGTCGTAAAAATATGAACTTTCTGAAGTTCTCCGGTAGTTGTGTCCAATAGCAGTTCCGGCTGGTCGCCGACCCAGTCAATGAACATCTTTTCGTCAGGGATCCGTTCCACGGGCATTGAGGTTTTAGAAGTACCGTAAGTATCTACCATAAAATCGCGGTACAGCTTATAAAACTGGGCGAGCTGATAACCATTAGGATGTTCTTTTTTGTAATCGATCCATAGAAAACTTAGATCAGCATGTTTCCCCATCTGAACCATCTGCTCATGTATTTTTCCAAAATCAGGCAGTGGAATATCCTTGTGTCTGAGGTTTTCTTTTGGATAGATAAGATCAACCACTTTTGAGGCAGGCATTTGCCGAAGATCATCTAGTGATAATCCAGACTCGTTATAACGTTTCATAATCAATGTGATTCCACTCCGGCCAATCCGGTAACGTTTTTGTACGGTATCATAACTGACTTTGCTAAGTCGAAGTTCTATGACACCAAGAATAGTATTGTAGTCGTGCATAATAGTTCCTCCTTTGCACTGTGATGAATAATAGTTACATCACAATAATAAAGGAAAAACGTACCGCTTTGAGCAGAAAACGCGTACCGCTAAATCAGAATGAATGTACCGACGATTTCAGAATAGGCGTACCGTTCGAGCAGAATTTGCATGTCAGGAGAAAACATTCTCCTGACATACTAAATTATATTACAAAACAAATTGTAACATGGTAAAAATGCTATAAAAAGTTGCTATTTGCCTGTATACATGATAATATCTATAATTATAATACCTTTATAAATAAGACCTTTGTTTGTATATTTTATGCGTTTTCCTTAAAACAATCAAAGGAGAAAAACTATGGATTTAAAGGTTTATCGAGAATATACAAAAGTTACCCGCAGATTTAAAGAGGCAGAGCTAGTTCTGAAGAATGCTAAAATTATAAATGTGTTTACCAATGAAATCATCACCGGAGATATTGCTATTGAGGATGGGATGATTGTTGGAATAGGAAATTATGAAGGTAAACAGGAACATGACATGACAGGAAAATATGTCTGCCCTGGATTTATTGACAGTCATCTTCATCTGGAATCGACTTTAGTTACTCCGAAAGAACTGGTTACAGTTGCTTCACGTCATGGAACGACAACATTTATTGTTGATCCTCATGAATCTGCAAATGTATCAGGATTGGCCGGTATCAATTATATTCTGGATCAGACGGAGGATGCAAGCGCAAATGTTTTTGTGATGATGCCTTCGTGTGTTCCAGCAACTTCAATCGATGATAATGGATGTACGCTTACAGCAGAAGACATGACTCAATATCTTGATAATGAGAGAATATTGGGATTAGGTGAAGTAATGGATTACATTTCGGTTGTAAATGCTGATCCGGGTATGCACCGGAAGCTGGATTTATTTAAAAACAAAGTTCGTGATGGACATGCACCATTTTTAGCGGAAGAAGATTTGCAGGCATATGTAATGGCCGGAATATCTACAGATCATGAGTGCTCGGATTTTCAGTATGCAATGAGAGAACGAAGGAATGGCATGACTGTACTGATTCGAGAGGGAAGTGCAGCTAAGAATTTAGAAGCAATTGTGAAAGGTATAGTAGAAAATAATATACCGGTAGAGGGATTTTGTTTTTGCACGGATGATAAACATATTGAAGATATTGAACGGGAAGGTCATATTGATCATAATGTTCGTAAAGCAATAGAGCTTGGGATGAATCCTGTTTCTGCTATAAAAATGGCAACAATATATCCGGCAATCTGTTATGGATTTCATAATCTGGGAGCAGTTGCGCCGGGGTATCAGGCGGATTTGGTGGTATTAAACGATTTAAATAAAATATCTATAGAAAATGTATATTATAAAGGCGAAGTAATAGAGCAAGAGGAAGAAATTGAAATAAAAAAATGTCCGGATGAGCTGAAAAATACAGTCCATGTCGGAAAATTTTCGAAAAATGACTTACAGTTAGAATCACCAACGGGGTATTTTCCTGTAATAGAAATGCAGGAGGGGCAGATTACCACGAAAAAACAGATAAAAAAATTCTCAGGGGGCAAGTGTTTATTTTTATCAAATGCACAATATCAGAAGATTGCAGTGATTGAGAGACATAAATCTACAGGTAAGACCGGTGTGGGAATTGTCAGTGGCTTTGGAATACAAAAAGGAGCAATAGCTTCCAGCGTTTCTCATGATTCTCATAATATTATCGTCATAGGGGATAACGATGAAGATATGGTATTGGCAGTACAGGAACTGATACGTACACAGGGAGGTTATACGATAGTGGCAGATCACAAAATATTTGATACTTTAGAGCTTCCTGTTATGGGACTTATGAGCGATGCCGGTTATCAATATAATAATCATAAATTAAAAAATATGATTAATAAGGCACATGAAATGGGAGTTGGAAGAGGAATAGACCCATTTATTACGTTGTCTTTTATGGCACTTCCGGTTATACCAGAAGTACGTATTACACCAAGAGGCGTTTATGATGTTTTAGGTGGCGAATTTTGTTCATACTAATTTTTGAATGTGAAGAGGGGAAGGTACTGGATGAAACCTACAGTTAGAAATATTGCTGAAAGAGCCAATGTTTCCATTGCCAGTGTATCGCTGGTATTGAATAATAAACCTTCAAGAATAACAGAAGCAACAAGACAGAAGATTATCGAGGCAGCGAAAGAGTTAGGTTATAATTTTGAAGAAAAGAAAAAAAATGAAGAATTGTCAATTGAAAATGTCTGCAATAATTTTGAAAAAAAATCAATTATTGGTGTAATACGTCCACGATATTATAATGAATTTCTGGATGCATGCCAGAAGGGAATTGATGAATACTGCCAGATTTATGGTTATCGTACTGTCACATGTACGGTGAATGACACTACAGAGCAAACTTTAGATCGCATCAGATTTTTGACAGATATCAAAGTATCGGGCTTGATTGTCGTTCCGTCAATGGACATGAATATTGAAGATAATAATGAAAAACTAGGCTGGGCTTTAAAAAATTCAGGAATACCTTTTTTATTATTAGACCAAGCTGTTGACAGAGTTTATTGTGATTTTATTACAGCAGATAATAAAAGCGGTGGTTATATGGCAACAGAGTATTTGATTCATAGTGGACATGATAAAATAGGCATGATTGTTGGTGCAAGAGAAGTATACACTTGCAGAAAGCGAATCGAAGGATATAAAGAGGCTTTGGCATTTCATAACATTTCTATTAAGGAAGAATATATTTTCTATGGGCAATATAAAAGACAGACGGGATATGAAGGAATGAAATATCTGAATAGTTTGGGGGTTCATGCGGTTTTTGCGTATGATGATGAAATAGCTTTAGGCGTTTATCAGTATGCACAAGAGCAGGGACTGACGATTGGAGAAGATATATCTATTGTAGGATTTAATGATTTATATGTAACAACAGTGCTTAGTCCTCCATTGACTACTATAGAACAACCTGGCGAATTAATGGGAAAGAAAGCCTGTGAAACGATTATTAATCGTATTACAGGCAAAGATAAAAATCCGATTAGAAATACATATTTTGCACCGGCTTTAATTGAAAGAAAATCCGTGAAAATATATAATAATGAATAAATATTCTGAAAACAATAAATGCAATTAAAAATTACTCTATTGGAAACAGTGGAGTAATTTTTTTTTACGAATCTGATTTCGGAATTTTATGGATAATGTCCAAATAACAAGAAAAATAAACTGTTAACCAAAAGTTAATCAATATAAATATGTAAAAAACAATTATATTAACAGAAAAATATACAAGTATACTAAATTAAATGAAAAATATAATGAAAAAATGAACAAAATAAATAAAAAATGATTAATAAATTTGGTTGACAAAATGGTAAAAATGGTTATAATTAGGTTAACAAAGGAAAATGTGTGAAATATCAAGCAAAACAGTTAACTATTATTTTATCAACCAAAGGAGGAAATAAAAATGAAGAGAAAGGCTTTGGCTGTATTTATGACAACTGCAGTGGTTATAAGCTCAATGGCAGGATGTGGTGTTTCAACGGGAAGTAGTAATTCAAAAGAAGAAGAGACTACAGGGTCTGCCGCTGATGATACTTCGAATACAGCAGATAGTGAGAATCAGGAATCAGAAGACACGACAACTGATGATGGAGAGGATGTAACGAAGGCATCTGATGATTCCATGAAAGACAGAGAAGAAATTAATCTGTGGTTCTGGGGAGCTGAGCCATATGCTCAGGATGCAATGAAAAAATATCTTGTTGATGAGTATAATGCTTCACAAGATAAATATCAGTTAGTTGTGGAATTTAGACCATCTGTTGATTCTGACATGACGACGGCTCTGGCGGCTAATCAGGGACCGGATATTGTTTATGGATCGGGTCCAGCGTTTGTAATGCCATTAGTCGAAGCTGGAAAACTTGAAGAAATGGATACATATGCAGAAGAATATGGTTGGAAAGACAGAATTTTAGAGCCATATTATGAGTCTGGTACAGTGGACGGAAAACTTTATAGTTTGACAAATGGAATTAGTACAATGGGGGTTTTCTATAACAAAAAAGTGCTGGAAGATAATGGATGGGAAGTGCCTGAAACAATAGAAGACATGGAAACAATCATGGATGAGGCAATGGAAAAAGGCTTATATGCATCTGTAACAGGCAATAAAGGCTGGCAGCCGGTAAATGAAAATTATGCTTCTCTTTTCCTGACACATATAGCAACTCCAGATACAGTTTATAAATGTCTGACTGGTGAAGAAAGCTGGGACAATGATGATGTAAAAGCTGCAATTGAGAAATCAAAAGAGTGGTGGGATAAAGGATACCTTGCAGGAGATGATTATGTAAATCTTAATTTCAGTGAATCTCTACAGTTGTTAGCAGATGAAAAATCACCATTCTTTATTGGACCATCTATTGCATTCCAGTGGGCGGCTTCTTATTTCACAGATGATAAGACTGAGAATATTGCATTTATACCATTCCCATCTACTGAAGAAGTTCCGGATGAGACATATACTCTTGGAGCTGCATGTACATTATCAATTAATGCGAATGTAAGTCAGGAACATAAAGACGAAGCTGCAAAAATTATTGATATTATGATGTCACCAGAATTTACGCAGGAAATGACGACTGCATGGCCTGGATACTGGGGAACTCCTCTTAAAGATTTATCTACAGTTGACACTTCTGGAATGGGATATTTATCAAAATCATTTATGGAAGTTGTACAGAAAGTATCAGAAGCAGTAGGAAAAGGCAATTTTGGTTTCTATGATAATGTATTCTTCCCGGCAGATACACAGCAGAGAATTGTAAATATTGATGAAGTATGGTTTGGAACATCCAGTGTGGATGACTATGTGAAATCTTTGAATACTGCTTTCCAGGAAGAATTTAAGAAGGGGCTGGTTCCTCCAATTCCGAAACCAGCAGGAATAGAATAAATTCTGAAATTTTTGATCTGTGTACGAAAAAAATATTGGCAGAAAAGGGGCAGATGGTTAAGGAAAAATCCTATATGCCATCTGCCCTTTTATAAATGTGTGGAGGAGGGATATCCTATGAATAAACGAAGTAAGATAAACTGGAATTATCTATTGATAGCTCCAGCTCTGATTATAAGTGTTTGCGTTATTTTGGTTCCGGGAATTATGACGATAGTTTATTCTTTTACAGACTGGAATGGACTATCACCGGATATTAATTTTATAGGACTTCAAAATTATCAGGAATTATTTTATGATAATGTGTTTTTTATAGCTATTAAAAATAACTTTATCTGGGCAATTATGTTTCTTACCATTCCGGTAGTTATTGGAATGTTATCAGCAATGTTGCTTCTGAGCAGGAAGAAAACCAGAAGTATTTATCAGGTAGCATTTCTTATTCCATATGTTCTGGCTCCATCGGTTAATGCAATGCTTTGGCTGAATATTATGTTCAGTCCGGTGGTTGGCGTAGTAGCTTTCCTGCGAAATACTTTTGGATGGGATATCAGCTCACCTCTGGCAAGTATGAAGAGTGCAATTTATGCATGTGCAGGGGTTGATATCTGGCATTATTGGAGTTATCTGACGGTTATTTATCTGGCGGCGTTGAGACAGGTGCCGACAGATCAGGTGGAAGCTGCAAAAGTAGAAGGATGTAATGGATGGCAGTTATTTAGATATGTATATCTTCCTAACATTATGCCTACTGTCAAATTAATGTTTATGATGATTACAATAGGTTCGTTTCTGTCATTTGATTATGTTAAGCTTCTCACCGGAGGCGGTCCTGCTCATTCTACAGAGGTATTAGGAACATATGCATATTCTTTTGCGTTTAGTTCTATGAAAGTTGGAAAAGCAGCGTCTGTTGGAATGTTTATCAGTATTTTTGGGTTAATAGCATCTATGATTTATGCACGTATGACCAGGAAAGAATCTATAGAATAGGAGGACTGTTAAACTATGGGAGCTGCATCAATGAAAAAGAAAATAACAGTGAATGTAATTATACATATGGTTCTTATTATCTTAGCTGTTATTTGTTTATTTCCTATATTTTTGGTACTTATCAATAGTTTTAAAGAAAACGCTGAAATTGTAAGAAATCCGTTAAGTTTACCGGATATTATTCATCTTGAAAATTATATTCAGGCATGGACTACGGGTAAGTTTGCAAAAGGATTTTTAAACAGTGTAAAACTTACGGGATGTACAGTTATTATTGTACTTATTTGCGCAACACTTGCAGGCTATGTTCTTGCAGGAAAAAGAATTAAAGGCAGTGGTGCGGTGCTAATGTATTTTATGGTTGCAATGACGGTTCCGATTCAGTTGTTCTTATTTCCACTTTACTATGCTTACGCAAAGATGAATTTGATTGGAAACATTCCGGCAACAAGTGTTATTTTATCAGCAACGTATATGCCATTGGCAATTTTCCTTATGAGAACATTCTTTCTTAATGTTCCCAGAGAACTGGAAGAGGCGGCAAGAATTGATGGCGCAAATACACGACAGGTAATCTGGTCCGTGATGCGGCCTGTTGTTTCTCCAGGACTTATTACAGTTGCAGTATTGATTGGTTTACAGTCCTGGAATGAATACCTAATTACGTCAACATTTCTGCAGGGAGAAAAGCATTTTACAGCAACACTTGGTTTTCTTTCAATGAACGGAAGCTATGGCTCCAATATGTCAATTTTAATGGCTTCAGCTATGATTCTTATAGGACCAATTATTGTATTTTTCTTATTGACTCAGAAGCATTTTGTTGATGGAATGGTAAGTGGTGCTGTTAAAGGTTAAAAGATTTATAGGGCAAATATATAAGGCGTGAGGATTGGAAATATGGCATTAGAAAATTATAAAAATGATATATATGCAGGTGTACTTGGAAAAATCATAGGAGTTTATCTGGGGCGTCCGGTAGAAGGATGGACTTTTGAGAACATTAAAAATACTTTTGGGAAAGTATCATATTATAAAAATCATAAAACAGGAGCTCCGTTGATTGTTCCAGATGATGATATATCAGGAACATTCGCTTTTTTCAGAGCTTTAGAAGATTCTGGATATAAAGAAAACATTTCTGCTGAAGAGATTGGAGATGCATGGCTTAATTACATTGTTGAAAATGAAACGATTCTCTGGTGGGGAGGTTTGTGCAGAAGTACAGAACATACTGCATATTTGAGATTAAAAAATGGAATTAAAGCACCAATGAGTGGTTCCATAGCTTTAAATGGGCAGAGTATGGCAGAGCAGATAGGGGCGGAAATATTTATTGATACTTGGGCAATGGTAAATCCGGGAAACCCTGAGCGTGCCTGCGAAATGGCCAGAAAAGCAGCAAGTGTGAGTCATGATGGAGTAGCTGTTGATGCGGCTGTTTATCTTGCAGCTATGGAGGCAATGGCTTTTGAAGAAAAAGATATCGATAAACTCTTGGATAAAGGACTTACATATATTGATAATGAAGAATTTAAGAGTTTAATAGCTGAGTTAAGAGAGAAATGTGCAAAAGCTTCTGACTGGTATGAGGTTCGACAGTGGATTGCGGATGAGCATGGATATGATAAATATCCGGGAAATTGTCCAATGATTACGAATCATCTGACTCTCCTCATGGCATTTATCATGGGCGGAGATGATTTTCAGAAGGCGTGTATGATTGCATGCTCAGCTGGATGGGATACAGACTGTAACAGTGGAAATGTCGGATGCCTGAATGGAATTAGACTGGGGCTGGATGGATTTACAAAAGGAGCAGATTTAAGAAAACCGGTAGCAGACAGGCTTTATGTAGTAACAAGTGATGGTGGTTCCTGTATTTCAGATGCAGTTATAGAGACACGAAAAATTTTAAAAGCAGCAGCCAAATTAAATGGGGAAGAAATTAAATTGCCAGAGGAAAGACTGGCGTTTGAATATCCGGGTTCCGTACAGGGAATTGTACCATATGATAAAGATTGCGAAGAACAGGTATTGACGAAAATTGAAAATTCATATGAAACTACAGGAGAATATGGATGTAGGATTTGTTATGAAGGACTGGCGAGAGGGGTACATGCATCTGTTGCAATAGATACATTTATTGACTTAAAACCTAAAGGAAAAGAAGGAACCAGTTATTTTGATGTTCTTTGTTCGCCGACGCTTTATAGTGGACAGGATATTTGTCTGGTTGTCGATGCATTAAATGATAAGAATCCAAAACTTGAATTGTTTTTCGAGTACTTTGATGAAAATGATTTTCTGGAAAATATTTACTGCGGCAAACATGGATTAAATCAGGGACGCAACATCTTACATTTGAATGTACCGGATACTCAGGGACATCCTATTTTCAGAGTGGGAATTTGCTTAACAAGTGAAGAAAGACTGGATGGAAGTATTATACTTAAATCCATTGACTGGACAAATACGCCGGAAAAATACAAGATGGGAAGATCTATGGACATGACGCCAACATTGACACCATGGACAACTACAACGTCATGGCTGAAAACATTTGTTTCGTCAGCAGATCACTTTAATCCGGACTATACGGTTACTTTTTCAATTTGTAATGCAGTAAAAAATGGAGTGGTAACAACAGGAACTTCTGATTGGAAAGATTATGCTGTTAAAAGTATAATTACTTTTTCCCAACAGGAATCGGCAGGTCTGGTTGCCAGAGCAAAAGGGCACAGAAGATATTATGGGGCAGTTCTTACGGAAAACAGTGCAATAATTTATAAACAACAGAATGAGAAAAGAATTGAGGTTGCAAGAGCACCGTTCAATTATTTAATTGACCATACCTATGAGCTTGAATTTGATGTAAAAGCAGACAACCTGATTATGAAAATTGATGGAAGCATTGTTGTAAGGGGAAAGGATTCAGAATATAAAAATGGACAGGCAGGATTCGTAGTAGATACTGGGGCTATACTTGGAGATGGCTTTGAAATTTGCAGATTATAGTGGATGACTCGGAGGAATGACAGAATGGTAGGGCGGTTTAAAAATAAGATTTATGCAGGTGTATTGGGAAAACTTATAGGTGTTTATTTAGGACGTCCGGTTGAAGGCTGGAGTTATCAAAAAATAAGAGATACTTTTGATGAAGTAAAATATTATGTTCATGACAGGGTAGGAGTTCCTCTTATTGTTGCGGATGATGATATATCGGGAACATTTGGTTTTTTTAGAGCATTAGAAGACTATGGGTACGACAAAAATATTCCGGCAAAAGCATTTGGAGATACCTGGTTGAACTATATTATTGAAAATAGGACAATTCTCTGGTGGGGTGGATTGGGACGATCTACAGAGCATACTGCTTTTTTAAATTTAAAAAATGGTATAGAAGCACCAATGAGTGGTTCTATGAAAATAAATGGAAAAACCTTATCTGAACAGATTGGAGCACAGATATTTATTGATGCAATTGCTATGTCTTGCCCAGATAATCCAGATTTAGCAGTTGAACTGGTTAGAAAAGCTGCAAGTGTCAGTCACGATGGAATTGCAGTTCAGGCAGCCTGCCACTTGGCTGCGCTGGAGGCGATGGCATTTACAGAAAAAGATGTGAATGTATTGTTGGACAGAGCGGGAAAATATGTAACAGATCCGCTTTTAAAAAGTATTGTTTCCGATGTCAGAGATATTTGCAGTAAAGAAACAGATTGGAGGAAAGTAAGAGAATATCTTGATCCGAAATATGGATATGGAGTTTGGCCAGGCTGCTGCCATATGGTTCCTAATCATGCAATGGTAATAGCAGCTATCTTGCTTGGTGGAGATGATTTTCAAAAATCAATCAGTATTGCAGCATCAGCGGCATGGGATACTGACTGTAATGCGGGAAATGTTGGGGCATTTAATGGAATTCGTCTTGGAATAGATGGAATCAATGCCGGGGCTGATTTTCGTACGCCGGTTGCGGATATGATGTATGTTGTTACTTCAGATGGCGGCTCTGTTGTTTCTGACGCAGTTATTGAATCAAAGAAAATTCTAAATGCAGCAGCCCATTTGGCTGGAGAAAGTGTTGAAATATCCAAAGAAAGATATACATTTGAATTTCCAGGTTCATTACAGGGATTTTTGCCATGTGAATTTGATCATGGATGTAAGAGTAAGGTAGATGTACGTAATAAAAATGAGAGCAGTAATGAAAATGCACTGGTTATTTCATGTGAATGTGTAGCTGATGGGGTAACAGCAAATGTATCTACACAGACTTTTATAGATTTTTCAAAGGTTGCATTGAATTTTTCTACGGTAGCTTCTCCTACACTTTATTCTTCGCAGATAGTAAAAACGAAAGCCAGTGTAGATACGGAACAGGAGGTATTTTTAACTCCATATATTTTATATTATGATATTGATAACCAAAGTCAGGTAATATATGGAGAACCTCAAAAGCTGGAAAAACAAATCAAAGAATTTAACTGGAAAGTGCCAGACACAAAAGGAATGCCCATATATAAATTGGGATATCAGATTTCATCAGTGAAAAGATTTACGGGTAATGTAATGATTCACAGTGTTAATTGGGATGGTGCACCTTCTGAATTTGCTCAGAGAGGAATGCTGATGAATTCTATTTGGAATACAAATCCGCTCTGGTTGGCTGGGTTTGCAAGTTCGGCAGCACAATTTGCAGCAGATTTTAATCAGACATATTGCGTATCACATCAGGAAGATGATGGACTGGTAACCATTGGAAGCAGGGAATGGAAAGATTATAAAGTAGAATCTATAGTCTATTTCAGCTTACATAAATCTGGGGGATTAGTTGTAAGGAGTACAGGGCATAAACGATATTATGGAGCTATTCTTACGAATTATAATACGGCACAGATATTTATGCAGAAAGATGGAAACAGAAAAATTCTTACAGAGACAGAGTTTATATATGTAGAAGATAAGCCGTATAAATTACAGTTTGCTGCATATGGAAACCAATTAAGTTTTTGGGTCAATGAAGAAAAAATTTTGTGCACAAGTGATGCTGCTTATACATGCGGAGGTGCAGGATTTACAATTTCAAAAGGAACTATGACTTGCGATAGCTTTATTGTGTTAGGAGAATGATATGAAATATATAATTGCTTCAACAGCAGTAACAGATGAGATTCATTTTGTTGATGGAAAAAGGACGGAGATAGTAGCAGGAGGTGCAGGAGTTTATGCACTATGCGGTGTTAAACTCTGGAGTGATGATGTAATGCTGGTGACGGGGGTGGGAACAGATTTTTCAGGCATTTATGGAGAATGGTATAAAAACAATAATATATCCATGGATGGTCTTATTGAAAAAGATGATAAAACACCGCATACAGTTATTCAGTATTTTGAAGATGGAGAAAGAGAAGAAACGCCACGTTATGGTGCTGAGCATTATAAAAAAATAGAAACAGTTCCTGAAGATTTAAAACCTTATTTTGCAAGTGCCAAAGGAATTTATATTTTTAAAAACAGTGATCCGTTTTTTTGGAGAAAAATAATAAAGTATAAAGAAGATTCTGATTCAAAAGTGATGTGGGAAATAGGATGTGATGCAACTTATCCGGAAAATTATGAGAATATTAAAAAGATAGCCAAACACATAGATATTTTTTCGATTAACTTAACAGAGTCCAAACATATGATGGGAACAGAAGATATTGAAGAGATTATAAAAGAATACCAAAGTTTTCAGATTCCACTGGTGTTTTTAAGAAGGGGGGCAGAAGGGGCAATTATGATTACTCCTGATGAAGCGATTATAGTTCCTTCACAGAAAAATATAAAAGTTGTAGATCCTACTGGTGGTGGTAATAGTTCATCTGGAGCTGTATTGTATGGTTTTTGTGAAGGGTATTCACCTCTGATTTGTGGAAAAATGGGAAGTATTTCAGCAGCAATGTGTATATCCCAATATGGTGTGCCTGATCGGATTACTTCCGAAATGAGACTGGAGGCCATGCGTAATGTTGAGCGATAGAATCAGAGAAAAAGAATCTGTAAAAAAAATACATGAAAAATACAGATATTATCATAATGTACCAGAAAAGGGACTTGTGATTAATAACAAACCTGCAATGACTCAGATCAATCCAGATAAAGTAGGTGATTACGTATTGCTTACCGTACGTGATCCGCTATGTGCATATAGTGAAAATCCTGCCAGAAAGATAGCACGACGCTTGGAAGATGCAGAAATGATTGGAAATTCAGGCATGTTTACAAGTTACAGTGGAAGATATAAAGGCGCTAAGATTACAGTAGTCAGTGGCGGAAGCGGATCTCCGGAAATGGAATTGATCCTTTATGATTTTATGGAATATACAAATGCAGGTACATTTATACGAGTGGGAGGGTCGGGTGGTATTGGAGATGGTGTTCATCCTGGAGATGTAGTGATTTCCAGTGGTGTTGTCAGAGAAGAAGGAATGACAAAAGCGTATATACCATCAGCGTATCCTGCGGTGAGCCATTACGAAGTGGTTGTGGCCATGGTAAAGGCTGCTGAAAAACTAAAGGCTCCCTATCATGTAGGTGTGACAATGTCTGTTGACAGTGATTTTGTAGGAGGCGGACGACCTGGAGTCGGAGGATATATGCAACCTTGGAATATTGAGATAGCAGAAATATATAATCGGGCTGGTGTTTTGAATGGAGACAGAGAATCAGCAGCAATAGTGACATTGTCAGCTTTGTTTGGAAGAAGAGGGGGATCGATTTGTTCTGTGGCCGATAACCTATGCACAGGAGAAAAATTTGAAGCTGGTGCTGGACATGATTTTGCAGTAGATATTGCTTTGGAGACTTGTGCAATATTGAATAAAATGGATCAGACAAAAAAGAAACTTGGAAAAGAATATTGGTTTCCTGAAAAGAGAGACTGAAAAATAAAAAAGAAATGGAGAAAATAAGAATGAGTAAATTTGATAATGCAATGAGCCGTCAGGTGGAGAGTCTTCCGGAACTGATTGAACAGCAATATGAGGATCTGGAACCAAAAACAAGAACCGTACTTTCTTTTCAGGAAATCTTTAATATTCAGAGAATTGTTCTGACGGGATGTGGAGATTCCTATGCAGCGGCTATGGCAACCAAACATGCTTTTGAAATGTTGACATCAATTCCAACAGAAGTTGTTCCGGCTATTGAATTAAGCCGCTTTTATTGTGAAAAGCATATGGGAATTGACTGTCGCAATCCACTGGTGATTTCTGTGAGCAATTCCGGAACAGGTGCCAGAGTATCAGAAGCAGTTCAGAGAGCTAAAAAACATGGATGTTACATTCTTGGAGTAACTGGTAATTTAGAGTCTCCTCTTGCTCAGTATGCGGATAAGGTTCTCAAGTTAGATATTCCGAAGTTTGAAAGTGCTCCGGGAACAAGAAGTTACATGGTCAGTGTAATGGCACTGTTACTTCTGGCAATTCGTTTCGGAGAAGTCAGAGGAAAATATACAATGGATCAGGCTATGGATTGTCGTAAAGATATTAAGAATCAGGGTAGCCTTTTAAAAGAACTTTTACCTGCAATGGAAGAACAGTGCAAGAAGCTGGCAGAGGATTGGAAAGATTTCCCTTGTTATGATTTTATTGGAGCTGGCTTTGATTATGCGACAGCATGGTTTGGACAGGCAAAGATGCTCGAAGCAACTGGCAAATTTGCAATGCATATTAATTCTGAAGAATGGTTCCACTTAAACTTCTTTGCAAGAGATGCAAAACATATGGGAACGGTTGTTGTAGCAAATACAACAAATCCGGCAATGAGCAGGAATAAAGAACTGTTGAAATATGCAAATGAGCTTCACAGACCGCTGGCAGTGATCACAGATGGTTCTGCAGAAGATTTCAATAACGAGCCGGCAACTTACATTAAAGTTCCGGCATCTAAATATCCAATTTCAATGCCATTAACACATTTTGCTCCGGTATGCCTGATCGCAAGCTATATTTCAGAACTGATTGGAGAAAAGTATGGCAGAGGATGCGAGGGAGACTGGGCATTCTGTGATGGCGGATATTGCGTAAAAAACAGTGAGATTATCGTAAAATAAAAGTAACGGATGGAGGAAAAAAATGGCAGTATTAAAGAATATTAAATTATCAACAACTTATAATGAAGTACATGATATTACACAGGATGTAAAAAAGGTAGTAGAAGAAAGCGATATTCAGGAAGGAATCTGTATTGTTCATAATATGCATTCAACAGCAGGGCTGGCAGTATTTTCACCGTGGGACCCGGATGGATTTGTTGATCTGGATGAAGAAATCAGAAGATTAGTACCAACAAGAATTGATTTTAAACATCAGCATGATACACCGCAGGATGCAGCAGGACATATCAAATGTGCATTACTTGGTGTAACAGAAACCTTTATCGTTCATAATGGAAAATTACTGTTAGGTGGTTCTCAGGGAATTTATTTTCTGGAGTTTGACGGACCTAGAAATCGTGAATTTTATGTAAAAGTTGTGGAAGATAAATAAATTATCCTCGATAGAGGATGGCAGTGAGGCAGATTGCCAATATCTGTCTGATAAACCTGAAAGACTGAATAAATAAAGAGAAAAAAGGAGAATATCAATATGAAGAAAATAATTCTTGACTGTGATCCAGGTATGGACGATTCTATGGCTATCATTATGGCGGCAAAATCCCCGGACCTTGATTTACTGGCTGTTACAGCAGTAAACGGAAATTATCCGGTAGACATTACCAGTAAAAATGCAAGAAAAATTATGGAACTTTTAGGAATTAATAATATTCCGGTTGCGAGAGGAATGGCAAAACCAATGGTAAGAGAATCCCCTAAAGATCCTTTTACACATGGTGAGGATGGACAGGCGGAAAACTACCTTCCAGAGCCAACCCTGCCATTATGCGAAAAACATGCAGTTGACCTGATTATTGATCTTGTAAAAGAAAACCCGGGCGAAATTACAATTATTGCAACAGCACCTATGAGTAATATTGCGATGGCAATTACAAAAGCACCGGAAATCAAACCATTAATTAAAGAAATCGTTGCAATTTCAGGAGCATTTGGATTAAACAAATATGCTTTCTTTAACGCAACCGGAGATACTCCGCAGAGTGAATGGAATGTTTATGTAGATCCTGAAGCAGCAAAAATTGTTTATGAATCAGGAATTCCGTTTGTTGCTTTAGGATTGGATGTAGCTACTTATTTTGATGTTAACTTTACAGATGATGACATCAAATTATTAGAAGAAAGTGACAGAAAAGAAGCTAAATTCCTGCGCCAGGCAATTCGTTTTAATGGAAACAGAGGATTTGATGCATATTGTACTGTAATTGATTGTATGGCTGTGGCATATGCGATTGATCCGACATTAGTTGAAACAATGAAAGTCAGAGTTGGTGTAGAAACAAAAGATGGATTAACTCTTGGAATGACAGTAGTTGACAGAAGACATCATTTTGTATGGGAAAATCTTCCGCTGATTGAGATTGGATGTAATGCAGATTATGGAAGATTCCTGAAATTACTCCTTGGATTAGTTTTAAAGTAGGAGACTGAGAATGTATAGATATCAGCATAAATTATATGAAAAAGAAGCAATATATATAGCAGGGCCAGAATGTTTTTATACATATGGATATGATGCACTTGGAGCGATGAAAGCCCGAGCAAATGCATTGGGATTTGGTGTTACACTGCCGAACACACATCCTCTTGATCTGGAAAATCCGGATAAACAGAAAAGGGCAGACAGCATTTTTGATGATCTGGATAAAGTGATGAAAGAAACAACGGTTATCATTGCTGATCTTGAAGCATATCGTGGAGCAGAGCCTGACAGTGGAACCATATATGAGCTGGGAATGGCATATGCAAAAGGAGCGAGATGCTATGGTTATACAAGAGACAAAAGAAGTCTTGCAACAAAGAATCAAAAAGCATATTTAAAAGATCAGAAGGTATATGATGAACGTGGGAATGTAATGCCATATGCAGAACTGCCATTTTCACCAACCATTATTGGTTCTACTAAAATCGTTGAAGGTGATTTTGACGACTGTCTGAAAATGCTTATGGTAGATATCGAAGAAGAATACAAATTTAAAGCAGGTCGTGCGATATGTGTGGATCATTCCTGCCATGTTACGGAAACTGATAAAAAAAGACCTCTGATTTATCTGGCTGGTTTTGAAAGATATGATTCCAATGGAGAAGAAGTTTTTGCAAGAATGAAAGAAATTTGTGCAAAATATGGTTATGAGGCAATTTCTCCATTAGACAGAGCACCGGGAGTTCAGGAAACATCATCAGAAAATCCTTATATGAAAGCTATGAACCTGTTTGACAGATTTCAGCAGCATGTAAGGAACTGTGATCTTATCATTGCAAATCTGAACGATTATCGTGGATATGAGATTAATAATGATGTTGCTTTTGAATGCGGTATGGGGTTTGAATTAGGGAAAAAACTGTATGGATATATGGATAATGCAGATAAGCTGATTAATCGTATTCCGCATCTGGGGGCAGACAAAGAATATCGCGATCAAACAGGAAGTAATGTAGAAGATTTTGATTATCCGGCAAATCTGATGTTTGGAAGTTCTATGGATATTTTTGAGGGTGATTTTGAAAGTATCATCGGAAAGGTTATTGAGAAATACGAAAGTTCAAATAAATAAATTGTGGGAGGAGAAATATTATGGGTACACCACATAACCATGCAGAGATAGGAGATATTGCTGAAAAAGTATTACTTCCGGGAGACCCTATGAGAGCAAAATTTATTGCTGAAAATTTTCTGGAAGATGCAGTATGCTATAACGAAGTCAGAGGTATGTATGGATTTACCGGTCTTTATAAAGGCGAAAAAGTGTCAATTCAGGGAACGGGAATGGGAATGCCGTCTATGCATATTTATGCCAGTGAATTAATTCAGAATTATGGTGCAAAAAAACTGATTCGTATTGGAACCTGTGGTAGTTTAAGAGAGGGTATTAACCTGAAAGATGTAGTAATTGCTATGGCATCAACTACGGATTCAGGTATGAATAAAGACCGCTTTGGAAACATTTCTTTTGCACCTACAGCAAGTTTTGAATTACTCAGAAATGCGTATGATAAAGCAAAAGAACTGAATGTACATGCAGTAGTAAGCAACATTTTTACAAGTGATAAATTTTATGATGATCATGGAAAAGAGAAAAATTCTCTTCTTGCGTCATATGGCGTAGCGGCTGTGGATATGGAAACATGTGAACTGTATACTCTGGCGGCTAAATATGGGGTAGATGCATTAACAATGCTGACAGTCAGTGATAATCTTCTGACAGGAGAGAAGTGTACAGCAGAGGAACGCCAGACCACATTTAATGATATGATCCGTGTGGCACTGGAAATTTAAAACTGGAGGAAGTATATGAAACGTCGTGTTTTTTTAGTTGTATTGGACAGCTTTGGAATTGGACATGAACCGGACGCAGCAGATTTTGGAGATGTTGGAAGTAATACTCTTGCTACAATTATGAAATCTGAATATTATAATACTCCTAATATGAAAAAACTTGGATTGTTTAATATAGACGGTGTTGAAGCTGAAAGTAAAGAAGAAAATGTCGTAGGTGCATATGGCAGAATGCAGGAAAGGTCAAGGGGTAAAGATACAACAGTTGGACATTGGGAAATTGCAGGGCTTGTATCAGAACAGCCATTGCCTACTTATCCGAATGGATTTCCGCAGGATGTTCTGGATGAGTTTACGAAAAGAACAGGCAGAAAGGTTCTGTGCAATAAACCATATTCAGGTACGGAAGTGATAAAAGAATATGGAAAAGAGCATGTAGAAACAGGTGATCTGATTGTATATACATCTGCAGACAGCGTATTTCAGATTGCTGCACATGAAAGTGTAGTGCCGGTTGAAGAATTGTATCGTTATTGCAAAATTGCAAGAGAAATTCTGACTGGAAAGCATGGAGTGGGACGAGTAATTGCAAGACCATTTACCGGTGAATATCCGAATTATGAACGTACACCTAAAAGACACGACTTTTCTCTTGTTCCACCATCAGATACTATGTTGGATGTGCTGAAAAGAAATCATTTTGATGTAATAAGTATAGGAAAAATATATGATATTTTTGCTGGAAAAGGAATCGGTAAAAGTATATCAACAAAAGGAAATACAGACGGTATCAAACGTTTGTTTGAACAACAGGAAGAAGATTTTAACGGAATCTGTTTTTTGAATCTGGTAGATTTTGATATGCTTTATGGACATCGAAATGATGTTTCCGGATATGCAAAAGCAGTAACGGAATTTGATAATGCATTGGAAACATTTATGAAAAATATGAGAGATGAAGATATTCTGATCATAACAGCAGACCATGGATGTGATCCGGGATTTAAGGGTACCGATCATACTAGAGAATATACACCCATGCTGATGTATGGAAAACTGGTTCAGGAAGGAATCAATCTTGGTACAAGAAGCTGCTTTGGAGATATTGGACAGACAATCCTTGATATTTTTGACGTAAAAGAAAATGTGCAGGGTGAAAGTTTCTGGAATAAAGTTCGTAAGAATTGAGAATAATGAATATGAATAGCCTGGATATGCGAAATGTCCGGGCTATTTTTATATAAAGCTGGAAGATAAAAATAAAAAGTGCTGAAAGGTCATATGACCTTAAGAAAATAATCTGGTTTTGCTAAAATATGCTTGTAATCGGTTGTAAACGGTATGATGATAAGGAGGGCTTTATGAGCAAAATAATGAGCAAAATCGTAATGGTATTTGTGGTTATGAACTCAATCGGAATCGCAGTAGCACTGTTTTTGGAAAGTGGTTTGGGAAGTGATTCTGTTGGGTTATTGTGTGATGGAATCAGACATACATTTTTGATAAGTTTTGGAAATGCATCATTGTTTTATAATTTGCTTATTATTTTAATTGCCTGCCTGGTGGCGAGAAAAAATATGGGCTTAGGTACAGTGGTATATGCACTTGTTTTCGGCTATTTTATTGATTTCTATAGCTGGATATTAACAGACATTCATCTTGCAGAACAGGATATGTTGATACGAATTCTAGCGTTTGCTATTGGACAATGCTGCCTTAGCCTTGGACTTGCACTTTTAATCCAGCTTAATTTAGGAATGAATGCTTTGGATGCTGTTTTATATAAAATTCAGAATCATACAAATTTTTCTTATACAATTATGCGAACAGGATGTGACATCAGTTATGTGGTTATAGGAACTGTATTAGGTGGCACATTTGGAGCAGGAACTATCTGTTCGGTGTTAGTGACTGGAACGATGGTAACTATGATAACCAATATAATAGGAAGAATACAAAAATATGAATATAAATGGAGATATGAAACCAATTGATGAAGGTGCAGGAGAAGATAAACAAAGGAAACGTTTGGCTTTTGTATTACCAAAAGAGCTGGAAATAAAAGGCAAGATTAAAAAATATGAACCAAACAGTATTATTGTTTCAAGGGGCGATGCAGCGGATAGTGTTTATTTTATTAAAGAAGGTAGTGTAACGGGATTACGAGAATATGCGAATGGAAGTACATATAACTATTTTGAACTAAACAGTATAAATGGAATTGTTGGCCTTTTGGAAATTATGGCAGGCGAGAAAAAATATGTTGCAACAGTGTATGCGGCAACTGAGGTTACAATGCTTTGTTTTAAGCCGGAAGTTATATATCAGGCGATTATGGAAAATATGCAGTTATTGAGAAGAATTGTAAATATACTGGCAAAGGATTTGTATAAACGTTCAGAAAGTGACGGACTGATGTATTATATGGAAGGAATAGATCGTGTTCGTTTTTTTCTGATATCAAGATATGAAAAATATAGAAATATTGATTGTGCGAATGAGAGCGTTTATATAAGGACGGATTATCAGGAAATTGCAAATGCAATTGGAATGAGTATTCGTACAGTTGGAAGAAATCTCAAGAAATTAAAAGAGATGAAAGAAATTAAAATTTTATACAAGAAAATATATATTACTGGAAATCAGTATGAAGTGTTGAAGAAAAAAATGGGATGTTTGTATTAATACATACGATACTTCGATTAGGAATTCATGTATCAGCAGTCATCATAAAATACTCCATTAGGCTGCTTATGTTATGCCGCAGGGATTATATGTTCCTGCGGTAGTTTATGATGATTGGTTTATGATTTGTCTGTGAACCAATGTCGTTAACTTAAAAAATTATTTCTTGTTAAACAGGCAATAATCACTTAAGTTAATGACATTGGGAGTGAACCAATGTCATTAACTTAAGCAATTTGCCAATACTGCATTGATGAAAATATCAGCAGAAGGATTTGATTATGATAAAAAATGGGATATTGATGGATCAAGATACAACGTCTTACTAAAATTTAGGTATAACAAAAAGACAAAATCAATATTTAACATTGAAATTTGTCTAAAGATGAAATATAGTAATATATGAGTTAATGCTAATGTCTATAACAAAAACTCATCGGAAGTTTAAACCTATGCTGGCGGGCAAAGGTTCTTCCAGGTCTGATCGGCTCAATATTTTGAGCGATCAGACTTTCTACATTTATCTTTGTTATCCCATCGTGAATCCTTAAGAAATCCCTGCATGTTTTAAGTGCGGATGAATAATTCGCCTGATATTCATAAGCACGATCTTCCCGATCAACAGTTACATTTATGATTATGCTGGAACTGAAATTATATAGAATAACTCTTGCCCATACTTCCTGCACAATATAATCATATTTTTTTGAGTGAAACGCTTTCAGACACAGGGAATATTTTAAATCCCGGAAAGAGTTTTCCTCCTGCCATCTCAGATGATAAAGAGCTTTGAAATCTTCAGCTTTAAACTCTTCTTCTGGAAGATTCGTAGCAATGTTTTCATAAGAGCCATCATCAAGCTGTACGCGTAACAAACGTAAAGTAAGGTCATATTCCGTTCTTTGATCATTGAGATAATCCATCGGAGCATTCTGATAAATGTACCGGTATGAAGAGAATAGTTCAGGCCTGGAATATTTGCTTACAGCTTTAGACCTCGTCAGTATAAGAGAGATATCTTCATCAAAAGCTGGCAGGGTATCAACCGGGTATCCCATCATTCCGGAAGCTCTTTTATCGTTACATCGGATAAGGAAGTACTGCCCCTTTTCAATCACATGGGCAAAGTTGTTGTAAGAAGTATAACCTCTGTCCCCAAAGAAAATGACTTTGGAGTGTTCAGGGATATCTGCAGAATCAACCATGGAACAAAAAGCAGAATACTCATTCCGCTTTCGGGCAGGCTGGACTAAAATATCAGTAAAACGCTTATCAAGTAAAGAAAACATAGCATTGATATGGATCTGGTTAAATCCTCTGGTAGATTTACCATTTGGTTCAAAATAGGTATCCTTATCTTCAGAGTTAAGAAAAATATCACAGGAAGAACCATCACAGGCCCAGAATTCATATTTACCGTTATATAGTTTTTTAGGAAGTTTCCTGTTAAAAGCAAGAAGAAGATTCCGAAAAGCATCTTCCCTGATCTTTTTACGCTGTCTGTAAAAAGCCGCTTTGGAAGGTGCATCGATAGTACGTCCGAAAAAACGGTACAGTTCTTCCCTGATACAGTCAGCTTCCATAGTCAGAAACATCAGCATATAATCTTTAAAACCGAGTTTTCTGTTTCTGATAAAATCAACTCCGGGTTTGACAGCATATTTTTCTGGTGTTTTGGAAAGATCATTGATAGCAGCAAGTAAAATAGCTTTGATAGAATCTGAATAGTTCATAAATAAATACTCCTTTGATTAAGTAATTAAAAATAACAGTGCCTAATCAAAGGGCGTTATTACTGATTGATCAGTAATAACGCCGCATATTGAGGAGTATTTGTCAAGTAATATTTTAGAAAATATCAAGTAGGTATCAGAGAGATCATTGCCTGTTTAACAAGCAACAATCTCTTAAGTTAATGACATTGGTTCACTCCGTTCACAGTAACGTAGCCAAAATTCATTCCAGATTGCCTGCGGCAA
>OOAZ01000939.1_pt1 | contig 22646 bp, 19 predicted proteins | sample 1671221 | NCBI WGS metagenome assembly OOAZ01 (sample SAMN06348134, study PRJEB24527) | human gut metagenome | biome: human gut; feature: ankylosing spondylitis patient; material: feces | host: Homo sapiens | place: China | collected 2015-10
CAGGGAAGGACATGACGCCCTGCACCACGTTGCCGTGCATCATGAAGGGAGGGATCACGTAGGTGAAGCCCTTGTTGATCATAAAGTCGCGGGCATAAGCCAGCACAGCCTCGTGCAGGCGGGCGATGTTGCCCAGCAGATAGTAGAAACCGTTGCCGGCCACACGGCCTGCGGCGTCCATATCGATGCCGTCGAAGCTCTCCATGATCTCGGTGTGGTACGGGATGGGGAAATCGGGGACCACAGGCTCACCAAAGCGCTGTGCTTCCACGTTGTAGGTATCATCCGGGCCGATGGGCACGCTGGGATCGATCATCTGCGGAATGGTGTACATGATCTCCTGAATGCGTGCGGACAGGGTCTCTTCTTCCTTTTCCAGCTCAGCCATCTTGTCGGCGTCGGCCTTGACGGCGGCATTGTTGGCATCGATCTGAGCCTGCAGTTCAGCCTTCTGTGCCTCATCGGTGCACTTCTTCAGCTGACCGAACAGGGGGCCGTTGGCCTTGCTCAGCTTGTTGCGGGCAGCCTTGAGGGCTTCCACTTCCTTCAGGCATGCGCGGTACTTGGCATCCTTCTCGATGACCTCGTCCACCAGCGGGAGCTTTGCATCCTGAAACTTCTTCTTGATGTTTTCCTTGACAGCGTCCGGATTTTCACGGACAAATTTGATATCAAGCATGATTGACTCTCCTTGCTCTATTTCGGTTCGCGCAGAGGATCCCCTCCCCTGCGCCGTTCAAAGGCGGTCGCCCGCCTTGGATCGCGTTATTCTTCGTTCTGGTACTGTCCCAGCAGGTTGGCAAAGGCCCGCAGCTGCTCGTCTGAATAGAAATGCACGGTCAGCTTGCCCTTGCCGTCGTGGTAGGCCACGTTCACCTCGCTGCCCAGCACCTGCTTGAGGCTTTCTTCCACCTCCACCGGCAGGGTGCCCCGCGGCTGGGGTTCTCTGGGCTCCTTTGCGGGCTTTGCCAGCTTTTTGCACAGTGCCTCGGCCTGACGCACGTTCAGCTGGTTGTCCGCGATGATCTGCGCCGCCTGCTCCTGCAGCTCCGGCGTGGGCAGGCTCAGGATCACCTTTGCGTGGCCGATATTGATGAAGCCGCTTTTCAGCAGTTCCAGCACGTTTTCCGGCAGGTTCAGCAGGCGCAGGCTGTTGGCCAGTGCGCTGCGGCTCTTGCCCAGCTTCTGTGCCGCCTGCTCCTGCGTCAGGCCGCAGCGGGTCATCAGCTCCCGGATGCCGGCGGCTTCTTCCACCGGGTCCAGATCCTCGCGCTGCAGGTTTTCCACCAGAGCCAGCTCCATGGCCTGCTCGTCGCTGACCTCCTTGATGACCACCGGCACATCGTTCAGCCCTGCCATGCGGCAGGCACGCCAGCGGCGCTCACCCGCCACGATGCTGTAGCCTCCCCGCGGACGCGGACGCACCGCGATGGGCTGCAGCAGGCCGTGCTCTGCAATGCTTGCGGCCAGCTCGCCCAGCGTTTCCTCATCAAAGGTCTTGCGCGGCTGTTCCGGGTCCGGTTCGATCTCACGCAGGGGCAAGGTATCTACCTTTGCGCCGGACTCAAAAACCGGGGCGGCATCTTCAAACAGACTGTCCAGCCCGCGGCCAAGCCCTCCTTTTCCTCTTGCCATTCATGTTCCCCCTGAGGTTTAATCTTCCAGAGCATTTTTCGTCTGCTCTGCGACGGGTGCACTTTTGCTGCGGGCCTTTTTGGGCTCGTGCGGGCGGTTGTTCTTGACAAATTCGATTGCCAGATCCATGTACGCTTCGCTGCCCTTGCCCTTGGGCTCATAGAAATTGATGGGCTGGCCGTAGCTGGGTGCCTCCGAAATGCGGATGGAGCGCGGGATGGTGGTCTTGTACACCTTGGAGCCGAAATACTTCTGCACCTGCTCCACCACCTGCACGGTCAGGTTATACCGCAGCGAGAACATGGTGAACACCACGCCCTCGATATCCAGATACGGATTGTACTTTTTGCGGATGGTCTTCAAGGTGCTGATCAGCTCCGAAAGGCCCTCCAGCGCGTAATACTCACACTGCACCGGAATGAGAACGCTGTCGCAGGCACTCAGGCCGTTCAGGGTGAGCAGGTCCAGACTGGGCGGACAATCGATAAAGATGAAGTCATAGTCCTTCTGCACCTCGGCCAGCGCCTTGCGCAGGCGGCTCTCACGAGCGGGCAGGTCGATCATTTCCAGACTGGCACCGGCCAGACGGGTGTTGGAGCCGATGACATCGGTGCGGTACTCGGTCTTACGGATGGCCTCGGAGGCCCGCGCCTCACCGATCAGGATCTCGTAGGTCCCCTTTTCCACGCTGCGCTTCGGGATGCCGTAGCCGGTGGTGGTATTGCCCTGCGGATCAAGGTCTACGATGAGCACCCGCTTGCCCAGCGCCGCAACGCAGGACGACAGGTTGACGGCGGTGGTGGTTTTGCCAACGCCGCCCTTCTGGTTCGCAATTGCTACAATTTTTGCCACGCACAATTCTTCCTTCCGGGAAAATTTAATTGTTCCATGTGGAACATTCGCAGTCATGCCCGCCGGTTTCCCGTCCATACAGGCACCTTAACACCTAGTATAGCACATCCAAATCGGTTTTTGAACCATCTGAAGCGTTTTTCAGCTGGATTTTTAACTTTCAGGGACGGAAAAGCGGAAATGCGGACACTTTGGGGAGAGAACTCCCCCAGTCTGCTGCGCAGACAGCCCCCTCTGGGATGGGGCCCTTGACATGGCGGCAAAGCTACCGGGTAAATTGCAAAGTTTCCGGCACGCCAGAGGCTCCCTCTCCGAGGGAGCTGGCAAAACCGTCAGGTTTTGACTGAGGGAGTTCGTCCCCTGTTCCACATGGAACAATTTTACCGTTCGGCGGCCGCAGTAGGAATGCGCACCGTATACTCGATATACCCGTCCTTCTCTTCCCGATGGGCGGTAGCGGGCACACCATTATCGGTCATCAAGCGGATGGCATGGTCGATGGTGTTCACAAAAATACGCACATCCTTGACCATGGAAACACGGTGCCTGCCTTTTGCAGGGGTGTTGAGCAGCTGTTCAATGTAGAGGTCGGTCTGCCGGGCGTTCATGCGGCGCTTGGCAATGTTGATCAAGGCTTCGCTGCGGCGGTTCTCCGGCAGACGCAGCACCGCCCGGGCATGGCGCTCGGTGAGGTTGTTGTCCAGCACGAACTGCCGCTGGTCGGCGTTCAGCTGCAAGAGCCGCAGCTTGTTGGCAAGGGTGGGCTGCGCCATGCCCAGACGTTTGGCAGCCTCGGCCTGGGTGCAGTCCCACAGCACCATCACATCCTTCATGCCCTGCGCCTGCTCAAAGGGGTTCAGGTCGGCCCGCTGGATGTTTTCCAGCAGGCCCAGCGCCGCGGTCTGCTCGTCGCCGTAGTTGCAGAGGATGGCCGGGATGGTGGTCATCTTTGCCAGCCTGCAGGCACGGAGCCGCCGCTCCCCTGCCACCAGCTCATAGCCGCCATCCGACAGCTTCCGCACCGTGACCGGCTGCAGCAGGCCGTTCTCCCGGATGCTCTGCGCCAGTGCCGCAAGCTCCTGCTCGCTGAATTCCCGCCGTGCCTGAAATGGCGACGGCCTGATCTGGTCGATGGGCAGGAAATAGATCTTGCCCGCCTGCTTTTTGCGTTCAAACATGAATGTACTCCCCCTTCGCAGTTTTGCCGGGTCTGTTTTCCACATTTTCCCGGGAAAGCGTGGAAAATCTCAGGCTTCAGCCACAGTGTACCACACAAAGAAAGACCCTGCCAGACAAATCGTTCGGCAGGGTCTTTCAGAATACGTTCATTGCTGCGTTATTTCAGCGGACTTTTCGCGATTTTACCGCCGTTTCTGGGGTAAGCTGTCGGAGTCTGCGAAATCTTTTTGCACAGGATCAGGGTGCGGGTATCGCCGCCCGGCAGGTGCAGGGTGCGGGTCTCCCTGTACTCACCGCCCAGCTTTTTGATGGCACCGCGCGCTGCGGTCAGCTCTTCCTCACCGGAAGAGCCCTTCATGGCAAGGAAGTTCCCCCCTACCTTTACCAGCGGCAGGCAGTATTCGGCCAGCATGGGCAGGGCAGCCACAGCCCGGGCAGATGCCAGATCGAACTGCTCACGCCACACCTTGCGGGCGGCTTCCTCGGCGCGCTCCTTGGCAAACTCCACGCCGACCAGGCCCAACTGGGCGCAGGCGTACTTCAAAAACTCCACCCGCTTGCCGGTGGGCTCCATCAGGGTCAGCTGCAGTTCCGGCTTGTAGATCTTGGTCACGATGCCCGGAAAGCCTGCGCCTGCGCCCACATCCACCATGCGGCCCGCCACTTCCGGCTGGCTGGCAAAAAGCAGACTGTCGAGGAAGTGCTTATCCTCGATCCCCTCGGGGTCGGTGATGGCGGTCAGGTTGACCTTCTGGTTGTAGTCCACCAGAATTTCGGCAAAGGCATCCAGCTGGTCCAGCTGGGTGCCGGTGAGGGTGATGTTCCATGTGGAACATTTTGCTTCCAGACGCTGTTTGTCGATCATGGGTGTTGTCCTTTCTTTCATTCACCGGTCAGCTGGACGAAAATGGGCTCGTGGTGGACAGCAGGCAGGAAGGTTTCCAGCACATCTGCCGTGCGCAGCTTGAGCGAAGAGGTGTTGATGCAGGGGTGGCAGCCAAGGTACTCCCCTTTCTTCACATCCTCATCCATCAGCAGCTGCACCTTATTTTCGGTGTCGTTGGCAAGCCCCATGATGGAGGAGGAGCCGGGCGTACAGTCCAGATACTGCTCCATATCCTCGGGCGAGGCAAAGCTCAGGCGGGCAATGCCCAGCTGATGGGAGAGCTCTTTGGTTTTGAAGGGCTTGTCCCCGGGCATCATGAGCAGATAAAAGTTCGTCTTCTGCCGGTTGCACAAGAACAGGTTCTTGCAGACGGTGGCATTCAGGCAGGCATCGATCACATGGCAGTCCTCCATGGTATCGGCCTTCATCCAGCCGTGGTCGGTGCGCCAGAATTGGATGCCCAGCTTGTCCAGCAGGTCATAGGTGCGGATCTCTTTTTCCAGCCGCCCGGTGCAGTCGGCGGGACGGCCCTCGTAAAGCTTCAGTTCTTCCATTTTATTTTCCTCTCGCTGCCAGCGCAATGCTCAGCTGCGCCACATCGGAGGGCGATACGCCCGGGATGCGGCCCGCCTGACCGAGGTTCTTCGGCCGGATGCGGGCCAGCTTTTCGCGGGCTTCCAGCGTCAGGCCGGCCAGATCCGCATATTCAAAGTCGTCCGGGATCAGGGTCTTTTCATGCCGGGCCACGTCCCGGATCATCCGGTCCTGTCGGGCAATGTAGCCTGCATACTTGATCTCGGTCTCCAGCCGCTCAGCCAGCATAGGGGTGATCTCCTCGCCACAGCCGATGACACCGGCCAGCAGCGGATAGCTGATCTCCGGGCGGCGCAGCAGTTCTTCCGCAATGCCGCCCTCGGCAGCAGGAGCAAGACCGGCCGCTTCCATGGCGGTGCGCAGGTCGGCGGTGCGCAGATGCGTCTCGTGCAGGCGGCGGCGCTCCGCTTCCAGAATGCTCTGGGTGTGCTGGTACTTGGCCCAGCGGTCATCCTGCACAAGGCCGTATTCCCTGCCGATGGGGGTCAGCCGCTGGTCGGCGTTGTCCTGACGCAGGGTCAGGCGGTACTCGCTGCGGCTGGTCATCATGCGGTAGGGGTCCATGACCCCTTTGGTGACCAGATCGTCCACCAGCGTGCCCAGATAGCTGGTGTGTCGCGGCAGGATGAGCTGCTCTTTGCCCAGCGCATTGCGGGCGGCGTTCAGTCCGGCCAGCAGGCCCTGGGCGGCGGCTTCCTCGTAGCCGGAGGTGCCGTTGAACTGACCCGCGCCGTACAGGCCCCGCACCACCTTGCTTTCCAACGTGGCTTCCAGACTGGTGGGGTCTACGCAGTCGTACTCGATGGCATAGGCCGGGCGCATGATCTCGATGTGTTCAAACCCTTTGATGCTGCGGTAGAAGGCATTCTGCACATCCTCCGGCAGGCTGCTGGAGGCTCCCTGCAGATACATCTCCTCGGTGTTCTCCCCGCAGGGCTCCACAAAAATGGGGTGGCGGTCCTTGCCTGCAAAGCGCACCACTTTGTCCTCGATGGAGGGGCAGTAGCGCGGGCCAACGCCCTCGATCATGCCGCCGTAGAGCGGGCTGCGCTGGATGTTGTCCAGAATGATCCTGTGGGTCTCGGGGTTGGTGTAGGCGATCCAGCACTCCACCTTGTTGTGCATGGGGGCGTCGGTCAGGAAGCTGAAGGGCTGCAGCTCGCTGTCCGGGTCGCCGGGCTGGCATTCCAGCTGGCTGAAATCGATGCTGCGGCGGTGCACCCGGGCAGGGGTGCCGGTCTTGAACCGGCGCAGCGGCAGACCGGCGGCCTTCAGGCTGTCGGTCAGGGCGTTGGCGGCGTGCATCCCGTCCGGGCCGGAGGCATACCATGCATCACCCACAAAAATTTTGCCGCCCAGATTCGTGCCGGTGGCAATGACCACGCACTTGGCGCTGTATTCCCCGTTCAGCTGGGTCACGACGCCCTTCACACGGCCGTTCTCGGTCTCAATGCCCACGACCTCTGCCTGATGGATAGCAAGGCCGGGCGTCAGCTCAAGGGCGTGCTTCATATATTCGTGGTAGCGCTTGCGGTCGGTCTGCACACGCAGGGCGTGGACAGCCGGGCCCTTGCCCCGGTTGAGCATCCGGCTCTGCAGATAGGTGGCATCCGCAGCAAGGCCCATCACGCCGCCCAGTGCATCCAATTCACGTACCAGCGTGCCTTTTGCCGTTCCTCCAATGCTGGGATTGCAGGGCATGTTGCCAATGGCATCCAGACTCATGGTAAACACGGCCGTTTTTGCGCCCAGTGTCGCGGCGGCGTGGGCGGCTTCGATGCCAGCGTGGCCGGCACCGATGACGATGACGTCATAATCTCCTAAGTGGTTCATATACTTTCGGGTTTCCTCTAATAAATGATTTAAAATGCCCTCCGCTTCGCTCTGGGCATTTTCAGCGGAAATATATTTTTTAAATTTGTAAATCCGAAAAGCCTGCGGGCTTTTCGGATTTACTTTTTCACGGGAAAGGGTCGTAACGGGAAACGGCAGCTGCTGCGCTTGCTCCCCTAGGGGGAGCTGTCGCGCAGCGACTGAGGGGCTTTGAATCGGCGGAGCCGGAAAAAACGGTTAAAAGATCTTCACGCCGAACAGGCGTGAATCTTCAGTTTTTTCCGGTGCAGCCCTCCTCTTTGGGGTTAAAAGGGGCGAGCAGCCCCTTTTTCGTGGCTCCAGCGCGTCGAAATCGCTGGCACTTTTCTGGTTCTCTTTTGGTGTCAAAAGAGAACATACCCGGCGGCGATGCATTTTGCAAAAGGCATCAAACTTTAAACACGCGACTACGCTCTGCGCAGGAAGCTCTTCGTCACTTTCCTACGCAGAAACGTTCAAACACCTGTTCGATCACGGCTTCCGAGGCGTTCTCGCCGGTCAGGTCGCACAGGGCGGCCAGTGCATCGTCCACACAGACAGACACCGCGTCCAGCCCAAAGCCGCCTGCGGCAGCATCCAGTGCACCGGCCACGGCATCCCGCGCACGCAGTGCGGCGGAAAGCTGACGCTGGCCGGACAGGCTGGCGGCATGGGCGTCGATCTGGCTGGTGCCCAGCAGCCGGGCCACCGCAGCGGAGATCACCCTGCGGCTCCCCTCCTCCTGACAGCACACCGGCAGCACCATGGCAAAGAAGGGTGCGATCAACTCCGGGTCGAATCGCGTCGGTTTATCCTCTTTGTTGATAAGTGCAATGGCCGGACGGCCCTCACAGCGCTGTGCAAGCGCCAGATCTTCCCTTGTGGGCGGCTCGGAGCCATCGAACACGGCAAGGATCAGGCCCGCTTCCTCCAGCTTCTTCCAGCTGCGGCGGATGCCCTCCGCTTCAATGGCGTCCTCCGTCTCCCGCAGGCCGGCGGTATCGAACAGGTTCAGCCGGACATCCCCCAGCTGCACCGCCTGCTCCACCACGTCGCGGGTGGTGCCAGCCACCGGCGTCACAATGGCCCGGTCGAACCCGGCCAGCAGGTTGAGCAGCGTGGACTTGCCTGCGTTGGGCCGGCCCACGATGGCGCAGTCCACGCCCTCGCGCAGGATGGTGTCTGCCTGATAGTTCCGGATCAGGCTGTCCAGTTCTTCCTTTACCCCGCTCAGTACCCGGTGCAGGTGGTCATCGTCCAGCTCCGGCACATCCTCCTCGGGAAAATCCACCCATGCGGCAAGGTGTGCCTGAATGGCGGTGAGTTCCTGCTTTTGAGCGTCGATCTTTTTGGCCAGCGCACCGCCCAGCGCCGCATTTGCCAGTGCGGCCCCCTGCCGCCCGTCTGCCGAGATCAGGTCCATGACCGCTTCGGCCTGGGTCAGGCCCAGCTTGCCGTTCAGGAAGGCGCGGCGGGTGTACTCGCCGGGAGCGGCAGGCTGCGCACCGGCGGCAAGGCAGGCTTCCACCAGACGGCGGGCCACCGCGTTTCCGCCATGACAGGAAAGCTCCACCACATCCTCGCCGGTATAGCTGTGGGGCGCACGGAAAAACAGGGCCACCCCCTCGTCAAAGGCTTCGTCCCCTTCCCGGAATGTGCCGTACATGGCCGTATAGCCTTTGGCCTGTTCCACTTTTTTTGCGGCGTTGGCAGGGCAGAACACCCGGGCCGCCACCTGATAGCTCTCCGCACCGGAGAGCCGCACCACGGCAATGCCGCCTGCGCCCGGTGCTGTTGCAATTGCTGCAATGGTCGCTTCCTGCATGGTTTTTTCTGGCTTCCTTTCCGCGCCCGCTCTGGCCGCTTGCTCCCATCTGCCCACAGCAGCGAGACCAATACAGTTTCATTGTACCACGAAATGCTGCGGAATGGTACTGTTTTTTCAACCAATTCCCGGGAAACGGTTGAAAATCCGCCCGTTTCTTACGCAAAAAAAGGGACTTTCCGTCCCAACACGGAAAGCCCCTTTTTACAGGAAACTGATTTTTAGAACTTGGCGATATCTGCCGTGGTGATGGCCTTGCCGGGCAGCGTGCGTGCATCGGCATTCTCATTCAGGGCCAGCTTGCCCTCGCGCAGCAGCTGCACAGCCTTCTGGTGATCGGCGGCCTTCCAGTTGTTGCCCACGATCTTCCAGTTGTTGTTCACATGCGGCTCGATGGTGCCGCCCTTCACGGTGCGGATGTACTCGCCCAGCAGCTCGCGGATGCCGCCCACATCGCCGCGCACATCGATCTCCAGCAGCTTGGGCAGATCCTCACCGGGCAGGAAGATGTCCGCAGCCGTCAGCAGCTGGGTGGTGGCGCGGTAGTTGTTCACTGCCACAACAAAGGTGTCGGTGTCCTTCACGGCCTTGCCATTCGGCCACTTGAGGTTCTTGATGCGGTGGCCCGGCTCCTTGGAGACGTCCAGCTCATAGTTGACGCCCTCAAAAGCATCGTACAGGTAGTAGCGCACCGAGGGGTCAAAGGCGATGGTCACTTCATCCGGCTTCCATGTCTTGAAGAAGGCTGCGGACCACTCCATAAAGCGGCGCAGCTGCTCGCCGGTCATCTGCAGCTTGTACAGGGTGTTCTGGTAGGTGTAGATGCTGGCCATATCGCACTTGCGGATGGTGCCTGCGCGCATCTGGGAGGTCATGGAGGTCAGGGCCGTTGCGGAGACCTGCGCACCGGTGTAGTACATCTGCACTTCGTTGATGAAGTCCAGCAACGCGGTGTCCTGCACCATGGCCTGCGGCAGGCAGTCGATCTCGTTTTCGGGAGCCAGATCGCCGCCCTTCAGCTCGCCGATGGGGGTGACAGCGTCTTCCTTGGCGCGGGTGTCGTAGGGAGCCAGCAGAGCGGTCAGCTCCGGATCGGGCTCGTACTCCTTGATCTGCAGGTTCTCCGAGGTGCGGTTCACGACCTTCCACTTGCCGTCCAGCTGGCGCTCCAGATAGACGTGGATCTCGGACAGGGTGGCACCGGCGTTCTTGTTCTCCACCACCAGCACGTTGTTGATCATCATGTTGGGGATGCTCCTGTGGCCGTGGCCGCCCACGATGACGTCGAACTCGGGGCAGGCATTGGCCAGATCGGTGACGCCGGAGCCATAGACGCCGTACTCGTTCTCGGTATCCATGTGCATGACGCCGATCAGAACGTCCACCTGATCCTTGATCTTATCGATGATCCTGCGGCTCTCGTCCACAGGGTTGGTGACCTTCCAGCCCTCCAGATTCTTGGCATCCCAGCGGTTGATGTTGGGGGTAACCATGCCAATGACGCCGATCTTGACGGTGCCCTTTTTGATGATGGTGTAGCCGTCGGCCAGCGGGGTACCGTCCGGTGCGTAAACGTTGCCGGTGAGCACCTTGGCCTTCTGCTGTCCCATGACCTTTTTCAGCACATCCATGCCGTAGTTGTACTCATGGTTGCCGGTGGTCCAGATATCATAGCCGATGGCATTCATGGCAGCGACCATGGGATGCAGGTCATCCTTCAGGAACAGCTCTGCGGAGTTGGCCTGAATGGTATCGCCTGCATCCACCACCAGCGTGTTCCGGGTGCGGCACTGCTTGATGGCGGTCGCCTGCTGGGCCACACTGCCGGAAGCATCTGCCTTGTTGGCGGCGTAATCCCAGGGGTCGAACTTGCCGTGGGTGTCGCTGGTGGCAAGGATCTGCAGATCCATGCTCCACAGGGACTTGATGTCACAGGCGGCTACAGAGGGTGCCATGCAGCTGGCGGCTGCGATGGTCGCGGATGCCCCTGCACCACGCAGGAAGCTGCGGCGGGAGATCTTGTTCTGAGCCATAGTTGATTACCTCTCTTTTCATCATTCTGTCTGTTCTTCACGAACAGAACGCTCTTGACTACAGTATAAATCCTCGACCAATTGTTTTACAATTGCCATTTGAGAGAAAGATTTCGGCAAAAAACAGTCAAATCCTCCAAATTTTGAGAAGAATGACTTTTGACAGGCTCCGTATACCGCAGCTGCCACCCGGCCTGAAACCAGCTTGGCGTCAGTTTTGGGCAAGATCCTTTTTTGCGTGAAAAAAGGTCTCCGGAAAATCCGCAGATCTTCCGGAGACCCTGATTTCAAAAATAATTCCGCAAAATTACAGCTCGATCTTGCCAAAGCTGAAATCGGCAAAATCATCCACCCGCTCGGTGCGCTTGGGTGCTACCGGTGCGGCATTCTCGGCATCGCGGGGTGCATAGGTGCGCTCCGGCACGCCGGAGGGACGGGGACCGCGGGGTGCACCATTGCGGCTGCCGCGGTAGCCGCCACGGCTGCCATTGCGGTCGCCGTGGTCGGAACGGTTTCCGCCGCGATAACCGCCGCTGCGCGGACCGCCGGGACGACGGCCATTGCCGCGTCCGCCGCGGGGACGGCGCTCCCCGTAGGTATTCTCGGTCTGTGCATCGGGTGCGGTGGAGTAGATGACCACACGGCGGTCACGGCCTTCGCCCTTGCTCTCGCTGCGCACGCCCTCCATCTTGCTGATGGCAGAGTGGATGATGCGGCGCTCGTAGGGGTTCATGGGCTCCATGGCAAAGCTGCGGCCGGTGCGGCGCACCTTGGCACCGATGCGCTGTGCCAGTGCGGTCAGGTCGCTCTCGCGCTTGTCGCGGTAGCCGGCCACGTCGAGACCCAGCTTGATGTAGTCGCCCTCGAGGCGGTTTGCCACGAGGCTTGCCAGATAGGACAGGCTCTCCATCGTCTCGCCGCGGCGGCCGATGAGGGCGCCCATCTTCTCGCCGTCCAGACGGATGATGGTAGCCTCACCCTTCTGCACAGCGCTGAACTTGACGTCCTGTACGCCCATCTTCTCGATGACTTCCTGCAGGTAGTCCACAGCGGCCTTGACCTTGGCGTTCTCCTCGATGTTGATGGGGACTTCCACCTCTTCGCCCTCGGCGGCGGGAGCAGCCTGCTCTTCGGCAGGGGCAGCTTCCTCAGCGGGTGCGGCAGGCTCTTCCACAGCAGCGGGAGCTTCAGGGGCAGTCTCTTCGACGACAGGCTCAGCCACAGGAGCAGCCTTCTCCTCCACAACGGGAGCGGGCTCCTCAACGGGGGCAGCAGGAGCTGCCACAGGCTCGTCCGGCAGCTCGACGCTGACGCGGACCTTGGCGGGAGTGAGCTTCAGGCCCAGAAAACCGGTCTTCTGGGGCATTTCCAGCACTTCGTAGCTGACGTTGATGTCGTCCTTTTCCACGCCCAGCAGAGCGCAGGCGTTGGTGCGTGCTTCATCGACCGTCTTGCCGGTCGCTTCCTGCGTACGGATCATAACCGTCAATCCTCCTTTTTGTTCTGCAGCTCGCTCAGCGGGACAGTGCGCTCGTCCTTGTAGCGCTCAGCATCCTGCTGGCGGGCATACTCGAGGCGGCGCTTGTTCATCTCGCTGGCGGAGATGTTCTTTTCCACGACCTCACCGGTCTTCTCGTCCTGGACCTTGATGGTGGTGCTCTTCACGCCGCGCTTCTCTTCCTTCTTGCGGGAAGCGATCTCGGCCTTGACCTGCTCCTTCATCTTCTCGGGGTCATAGATCTTGCGCATGACCTGGGTCTGGACGGTCATCACGATGTTGGAAATGACGTAGTACAGAGAGAATGCGCAGGGAACGGTAAAGCAGAAGAAGACGTACATCAGAGGCATCATATACATGGTCAGCTTCATGCTGCCCTGCATCTCCTGGCCGGAGGCCTTCATGCTGATGTGGGTGGAGATGAACATGGTGACGACAGCCAGGATGGGGAAGATCAGCAGGGGCAGGTTGTCTGCTGCCAGGCTGTACTGCGGCACACGGGTCAGGTCGATGCCGAAGAAGTCCATGTGCTGGCCGAACTCGGTGATGGTGTTCAGCTGGTCTGCGGTGAACACAGAGGTGACGGTGGACTCACCGGCCAGCACCTGTGCGATGATATTGGTGTCGCGGGTCACCTGAGTGAAGCTGATGCCCAGAGCGGTCATGGCATCGCCTGCGGCGGTGATGGCCTCGGCGCCGATGTGGAAGATGCGCTGCAGCGGGCGGTACACGACCTCGATGACGCCGAACATGACGAGGAAGTTGACTAGCATGGGCATACAGCCGGCGGTGGGCTTATAGCCGTACTCCTGCTGGAGCTTGAGCAGCTCTTCCTGCTGCTTTTCGGGCTTGTCCTTGTACTTTTTCTGGATGTCGGCGATCATCGGCTGGAAAGCGGACATCTTGGCCATGCTCTTCTGCTGGTTGAGCTGCAGAGGGATGCTGAGCAGGCGGATGACGATGGTGAAGATGATGATGTCCCAGCCGTAGTTCGGGATGAGGTTGTAGATCCACTCCATCACATAGCCGAGAGGTACACCGAGGATGTACAAAATATTCATGTCTCTGTCCATTCTGCCCCGCCTGTGGTGCGGGACGGTTATTTTTATCGTAGGACACGCCGCCCACAGTTCAGCACGTCACAAGAAGCAATTATAATAGCTTTTCCTCTCAGCCTCCCCTCGCCAGGGGAGGTGGCACGCCGCAGGCGTGACGGAGAGGTCTTCCCCGCTTCAGCGCTCTTCCAAAGAGCATCGGCGAAGAGGTTTTCCACTTATTTTTCGTGTCTGGTGGAAAACAGAGCCGAGGCCGAGAGATGCCGGGCCGGATTTTTCCAGCGGCCCTTTTCCGGCACAGGGTCGTAGCCCCAGCGGCCCAGCGGATTGCACCGGGCGATGCGCCATGCCGTCAGCAGCAGCCCTTTGACGCAGCCGTGGGTGCGGATGGCCTCGATGCCGTACTGGCTGCAGGAGGGCGAAAAGCGGCAGTTCCGCCCCAGCCCCGGGCTGATGAACTTCTGGTAGAGCCGGATGAGCCCGCAGAGGGCTTTCTGAAAGATGCTCACGCCTCGGGCTTCCGGACCGGCGGCAGGGTGGCTGGGGGCTTTGCGCCCGGCTGCTTTGCCTTATCCGGCAGGCCGGCCTGGGCGAAGAGCTTTGCCACGATGGCGCTGAGCTGCCAGCTCTTGAGCCGGGGGGTCATGCCCCGGGCCACGAAAACGAGGTCGTAGCCGCCGATGTTGTAGTCGAGATGCTCGTCGATGGCGGCCTTCATGACGCGGCGGGCGCGGTTGCGCTGCACGGCGTGGCCGATCTTTTTGGTGGCCGTCAGGCCCACCCGGGTGCGCTTGCTCCGTGTTTTGAGCACGTAGAGCACCAGCGCCTGGTTGACATAGGACTTGCCGCGGGCATACACGCGGCCAAACTCGCCGTTGCGGCGGATGGGACGATAGCGCATCCTGTGCGCCTCCCTTCAGGTGATGTGGGAGCACCGCCCGGAAAAAAGCAATGCTCAGTGTTCAGTATAGCAAAAAAACGCCGACATGAAAAGCTCATCCGGGCGTTTTCTCTGCCAAATCTTTGACAGTTTTTTTAGGCAATGCGACTATTCACCGCAGCTTTCCGGCCTTTTTCCCGAATGCCGGGTAAAAAAATAAGACCGCCAATCCAATATCAGCGGCCTTTTTGCGCATATTCCATTCTGCGCCGGACCTGATGCATACTGCTCAGGATCAGACGGTCAGGCTCTTGCGGCCCTTAGCACGGCGTGCGTTGATGACCTTGCGGCCGTTCTTGGTGCTCATGCGGGTCAGGAAGCCATGAACTTCCTTGCGCTGACGCTTCTTGGGCTGAAAAGTTCTCTTCATGGTGTATTTCCTCCGTAAAAACTCGTCCCCGGTATGGGGTCTATTCTGGTCCCAAAATGGGGACAGGCTTGCAATTCAACAGTATATCGCACACTATGGCCTTCTGTCAAGCATTTTTTTCGCTTTCCTTCAAACTTTTTTGAAAAACCTCTGTGGAGAAACTTTCAACTTTTTCACCCATTTCCCGTGGAAAACTTTTTATCCACAATATCTTGTGGCTTTTCTCCGCCTTGGACACAAGGCCGTTTCCCAGACGCAGGTATGTCTTTTTTATGTATTATAAATTACCTTATATAATATAGACGCAGGGGGATTTTTGTGGTATACTAACCTGGTATCAGCAGCATTGTTGAAAACTTCAATGGAGTGGATGTTTTATGGATTCTTTCAAGGACGTTTTAGAAGCCGCCCAGGCCTATTGCAAAACGCAGATGGCCGAGCCGACTTATAATCTCTATATCGACGGCCTCGAGCCCATCAGCTTTGAGGACTCGAGCCACATCACCCTTTCGGTGCGGAACGATTTTATCTGCAAGATCGTCACGGACCGCTACCTTGGCCTGCTCAAGGAAGCCTTTAAGACCGTGCTGGGCTTTGATGTGGACATCACGCTGGTGGTGCCCAGCACCCCGCCCCACGAGGTAGTGCTTGCCCAGCAGTACGAGGCCAACCCCGCCTCCCCCCAGGGCAACTATGAGTTCACGTTTGAAAACTTCATCAAAGGCCCTTCCAACCAGTTTGCGTTTGCTGCGGCGCAGGCGGTTGCCGCCAACCCCTCCGGGGCCTATAACCCGCTGTTCATCTACGGCGGCTCCGGCCTGGGCAAGACCCATCTGCTGACGGCCATCCAGACCGAGATCAAGCGCACCCACCCCGACTTCGTCATCATGTATGTCACCTGTGAGCAGTTCACCAACGAGCTGATCGCGGCCATCCGCGCCGGCAGCACCGAGGACTTCCGGATGAAGTACCGCGTGGCCGACCTGCTGCTGGTGGACGACATCCAGTTCATCGCGGGCAAGGAGTCCACCCAGGAAGAATTCTTCCATACCTTCAACTCCCTCCACGATGCCCACAAGCAGATCGTCATCGCGTCCGACCGCCCGGCCAAGGAGATCAAGAGCCTGGAAGAGCGTCTGCGCACCCGCTTTGAGTGGGGCCTGACTGCCGATGTCCAGCCGCCGGATTTTGAGACCCGCGTGGCCATCGTCAAGCGCAAGGCCGAGCTGCTCCACCTGGATCTGCCCGAGGACGTGGCCGAGTTCATTGCCAACCACCTGAAAAACAACATCCGCCAGCTGGAGGGCGCTGTCAAAAAGCTCAACGCCTACTACATGCTGGAGGGCATCCAGCCCGTCATCAGCGTGGCACAGAACGCCATCAAGGACATCCTCAACGAGACCCAGCCCGTGCCCGTCACCATCGAGAAGATCGTGGGCGAGGTTTCCCGCACGTTCAACGTCTCCCCTGCCGACATCCGGGGCACCAAGCGGAACGCCAACGTGGCCTCCGCCCGCCGCGTGGCCATCTACATCCTGCGCGAAGTCACCGGAATGAGCATGGAGGAGATCGGCCGGGAGTTCTCGGGCCGTGATCATTCCACCATCGTCTACTCCCTCAAGACCATGGAGCGGGACATGAAGAACGACCAGCATCTGCGGGAGACGGTCAGCGACATCATCAAAAACGTCAAGGCCTGACACCCGCACGGGCTTAAAAGTCCGACTTTTAAAGGGGATAAAACCCAAAATATGGGGAGTTATACGCACAATTGGTGCAAAACAGAACAAGATATAGTGGATTTGGGCCGAATCTTTCCACTCTTTCCACGGAGTTTTCAACATTCAACGCTCAGATTCCACATGGGAAGTGGAAAGAACCCGCGGCTTCCCCATTTCAACATTTCTTTCACACCCGATTCACAAACCCGTGGAAACCGAAACCCCGGCATCCCGCCAAGACATTCCGGAGTTTTCCACAAGTTCCCCACTCCCTACTACGGTTACTACAACAAGTTCAATATAGATCGAGAGAAAATGTCCACCGCTTTTGGGGCAGATTTCTCCGATATCATCCGAAAAAAGGAGAGAAACCAAGTTGAACATCATCTGCGACAAGACCCTCCTGAGCGCAGCCATTGACGGCGTTTCCAAAGCAGTCACCCTGCGCTCTACCATTCCCGTACTGGAGGGCATTTTACTCAAAGCCGAGGGGTTCCAGCTGACTCTGACCGGCTACGACCTCGAAATGGGCATCGTGACCACCATTGAAGCGAACGTCAAAGAGCCCGGTGAGATCGTGCTGAACGCAAAGCTGCTCAGCAGCATGATCAGCCGGATGCCTGCCGGCCAGATCACCATTCAGTCCGCTGACAACGGAAAAACCACGATCCAGAGTGGTGTTGCCCAGTTTGAGATCCAGTCCATGGCCGCAACCGACTTCCCCGAGCTTCCCAATACCGGCGCCGAGGAGACCCTGACCATCCCCACCGGCGTGCTGCGGGACATGATCGACCGCACCCTGTATGCCGTCAGCCAGGACGAGAAAAAACCGGCCCATACCGGCGAGCTGTTTGAGATCGAGCCCGACAAACTGACCATCGTGGCCCTGGACGGCTACCGCCTGGCCATCGTCGAGCGGCCGGTCACTGCCGTCAAGGACATCCGGATCATCGTGCCCAGCAAAACCATGACCGAAGTGGCCCACCTGCTGCCCAACGACGACGAGGAGCTGGTGCACATCTGCGCCAACCGCCGCTATGTCGTCTTCATGACTGCCGGTTACACCATCATGAGCCGCCTGATCGAGGGCGAGTTCCTCAACTACCACAATGTCATTCCCTCCGGCAGCCGGACACGGGTGACTTTGGACACAAAAGAGTTCATCGAGACCATCGAGCGCGCCTCTCTGATTATTACAGAGCGTTTAAAAAATCCCCTCCGCATCAGTTTTACAAATGGTAAAGTCGTCGTCCGCTGCCAGACCAACCTGGGCCGCGTCGTCGATGAGTTCCGCGCCGAGTGCGAGGGCGAAGAGGTGGAGATCGGCTTCAATAACCGTTACCTGCTGGACGCGCTCCGCAACGCCCGGACCGAGCAGGTCAAAATGGAGATCAGCGGCCCCCTGAGCCCGGTCAAGGTCCTGCCTGCTGAGGGCAATGACTTCCTGTACCTGGTCCTGCCCGTCCGCTTCAAGAACGATTAAGAGGCAACATTATGCAGAAAATTCTCATCCATACGGAATTTATCAAACTGGACGCCCTGCTGAAATACGCCGGCCTGTGCGAGACGGGCGGCGAAGCCAAAGAGCTGGTGCAGGGCGGGGCCGTCAAAGTCAACGGCGAAGTCTGCACCATGCGGGGCAAAAAATGCCGCGCGGGCGATGTGGTGGAGCTGGATGGCCAGAGTATCGAAGTCGGGCAGGGGCAGTAAATGCGTCTGCTCTCACTTGAAGTCCAGAATTACCGGAACATCGCTTCCGCCAGCCTTACCCCCGGCCGGGAGCTGACCGTCATCTGCGGCAACAACGGCCAGGGCAAGACGAACCTGCTGGAGGCCATCTGGCTGCTCACCGGCGGCAAGAGCTTCCGGGGCGGAAAGGATGCCGAGCTGGTGCGCCGGGGCGAACCCTTCGCGGTACTGGAAGCGTCCACCCAGCGTGCACAAAAAGACGAACAGGAGCCGGATGACCCGACCCGTGTCCGCCTGACCATCGGCACACCGGATTCCCCACGCCCGGGCCGGACAGCCTCGGTAAACGGGGCACCGCCCAAGCGGGCCGCAAGCCTGGCAGGCAGTTTTCCGGCTGTCGTCTTTGACCCCGGGCATCTGAGCCTGGTCAAGGGCGCGCCGGAGGGGCGGCGAAAATTTCTGGACGCTGCCCTCTGTCAGCTTTACCCCGGCTACCTGACCATCTACCGCCGCTATGTCCGGGCCTTGCAGCAGAAAAACGCGCTGCTGCGCCGCTCTTCTACCGCGCCGGAGCGCCCCTATGCGGAAAAAGCAGCCCTGCTGGAAGTGCTGAACAATGAACTTGCCCTCCAGGGTGAGGCCATCCAGCAGCGGCGGCGGGCGTACCTTGCAAAGCTGGCTCCGCTGGCCTGCGCCAATTATGAGGAGCTTTCCCGGGGAGCCGAACGGCTCACCCTGCGGTATGCGGCTCAGTTTGAGCCGGGCGGTCTGGCGGCTCGGCTCAAAGCCCGCCAGGCCGAAGAGCTCCGGGCCGGGCAGAGCCTTTGCGGCCCCCACCGGGAAGATCTGGAGTTGCTGCTGGATGGCCAGCCCGCCAGAGTGTTTGCCAGCCAGGGACAGCAGCGGAGCGTCGTCCTGAGCCTGAAAATGGCGGAGGCGGCAGCGGCTGCATCCATTACCGGGGAACACCCGGTGCTGCTGCTGGACGATGTGCTCAGTGAGCTGGACGATGGCCGCAAGCAGTATCTGCTGACCCGGATGCGGGAAAAGCAGACATTCGTTACCAGCTGCGACGACACCGCGTTCCTCAAAACGGACGGCGAGGTCTACCGGATGAACGGCGGTGTCCTGAGCAAGGCATAAGACCTGGCTCGTGCGTCAGCGCCTGAGAGGGCGCATCAGAAAAGAGGCTTGTATGTATCTTCATCTGGGGCGGGATTATGTCCTGAACGACCGGGACGTCATCGGCATCTTCAATCTGGAGACGACCACCATCTCTCCCCGGGGGCGGGAGTTCCTCAATTACGCCCAGAAGCATGGGGCGGTGGTCAGCCTCTCGGATGAGCTGCCCCAGAGCTATGTGCTGGCCGATGCCCCGGTGGACACGGTCTATCTTTCGGAGCTGTCCCCCGCCGCGCTGAAACGGCGTGCGGAACGGCCCCTGCCCGAGGGCGTGGAAGCCATCCGGGCAAAAAAATGATTATACAAATAGTTATCAACACGCGGAGCGGATGCTCCTGCGTTTTCAGTTTGGTTTGAAAAATCTGAAACAAAAGGGAGAAAGGAAATGGCAGAGGAAATTATCACCAGCACCAACGCGGAAACCGTCACGGACCACGAGTATAACGCCAGTGAGATCCAGGTCCTGAAAGGCCTGGAAGCGGTGCGCAAGCGCCCGGGCATGTATATCGGCTCGACCGGCGAGCGCGGCCTGCACCATCTGGTCTATGAGATCGTGGACAACGCCATCGACGAGGCGCTGGCCGGTTACTGCAACCACATTGAGGTCAAGATCCTCAAGGACAACATCATTCAGGTCACGGATAACGGCCGCGGCATCCCCGTGGATATCCAGGCGGATACCGGCCTGCCCGCTGTCACCGTTGTTTACACCATCCTCCACGCCGGCGGCAAGTTCGGCGGCGAGAATTCCGGCTACAAGGTGGCCGGCGGCCTGCACGGTGTCGGCGCTTCCGTCGTCAACGCCTGCTCCGAGTGGCTGACCGTCGATGTCCGCCGCGACGGCCACGAGTACGAGCAGACGTTCCGCCGCGGCGACCCGGACGGCCCCCTTAAGACCGTCGGCACCGTGGACCCTGGTGTCACCGGCACCCGCGTCACGTTCAAGCCGGACCCGGAGATGTTCAAGGATACCACCGTTTACAACTTTGAGACGCTGGAAAAGCGCCTGCGGGAAGAGAGTTTCCTGAATGCGGGTGTCAAGATCACCCTGACCGATGAGCGGGAGCTCTACACCCCCGTGCTGGAGGACGGCCAGGAGGGCGAGCCCTGCTACCGCACCGAGGTCATGTGCTATGAGGGCGGCATCAAGAGCTTTGTCACCTACCTCAACGAGAAACGCAACCTCGAAGTGCTCCACCCCAATGTCATCTATCTCAAAGGCCAGACCGATCGCGGCATGGCGGAGATCGCCCTGCAGTACAACTCCAGTTACAATGAGCTGGTTTTGAGCTTTGCCAACAACGTCAACACCCCGGACGGCGGCACCCACGAAGAGGGCTTCCGCACCAGCCTGACCCGCGTGTTCAACGATTACGGCCGCAGCCACGGCCTGCTGAAAGACAAGGACGAAAACCTCTCCGGCTCCGATGTCCGCGAGGGCCTCATCTGCGTCATCTCCGTCAAGCTGCAGGAGGCCGAGTTTGAGGGCCAGACCAAGGCAAAGCTGGGCAATACCGAGATCCGCACCCTTGTCTCCAACATGGTCTATACCAAGCTGATGGAGTTCTTTGAGGAGAACCCCGGTGTGGCCAAGGCTATTTTTGAAAAGGCCACCCAGGCGGCCCGTGCCCGCGCCGCGGCCAAAAAGGCCCGTGAGCTGGTCCGCCGCAAGAGCGCGCTGGAGACCAGCCGGATGCCCGGCAAGCTGGCCGACTGCCGCGAGAAAGACCCCTCCCGCACCGAGATCTTCATCGTCGAGGGTGATTCCGCAGGCGGCTCCGCCAAGATGGGCCGTGACTCGGCCATCCAGGCGATCCTCCCCCTGTGGGGCAAGATGCTCAATGTGGAAAAAGCCCGTGCCGACCGCATTTACGGCAACGATAAGCTGATGCCTGTTGTGCTGGCCCTGGGCTGCGGCATTGGCGAAGAATTTGATATCACCAAGCTGCGCTATGACAAAGTCTTCATCATGGCCGATGCCGATGTCGATGGTTCTCACATCTGCACCCTGATGCTGACGTTCTTCTTCCGCTATATGCGCCCCCTCATTGAGCAGGGCCATGTGTATGTTGCCCAGCCGCCCCTGTTCAAGGTGCAGAAAGGCAACACCATCAAGTACGCCTACAATGACGCCGAAATGGCTGTCCTTTCCCAGGAAATGCCGGGTGCCAAGATCAACCGCTACAAAGGCCTTGGTGAGATGAACCCCGAGCAGCTGTGGGAGACCACCATGAACCCCGAGAACCGCGTCATCGTCCGCATCACCATTGAGGACGCGGAAAAGGCCGACGAGGCATTCACGATCCTGATGGGAGATCAGGTCGAGCCCCGCCGCCGCTTCATTGAGACCAACGCCCAGTACGCAAAACTGGACGTTTAACCTGTAGAAATCCACGGAGGAACAAATGGAAGAAGATTATGTGATGATACCGGGCAGCGGTACCAAGATGATCATTCGGGATGTCAAGAAAGAGATCGAGACAGCCTTTCTGGATTACTCCATGTCGGTCATCGTGGCCCGTGCCCTGCCGGACGTGCGGGACGGCCTGAAGCCGGTCCACCGCCGCATCCTTTACACCATGCATGAGCGTGGCAACGATCCCAGCCACCCCTACCGCAAGTCCGCCGACACCGTTGGTGCCGTGCTGGGCTCCTACCACCCCCACGGCGACGCGTCGGTCTACGACGCAATGGTCCGTCTGGCACAGGATTTCTCCCTGCGCTACCCGCTGGTGGATGGCCAGGGTAACTTTGGTTCGGTCGATGGCGACCCCCCGGCTGCTTACCGTTACACCGAGGCCCGCATGAGCCGCATGGCGGTCGAGATGCTGACCGACATCGACAAGGACACCATCAACTGGGACCCCAACTTCGACGAGACGAAGAAAGAGCCCAGCGTCCTGCCCTGCCGCTTCCCCAACCTGCTGGTCAACGGCAGTCAGGGCATCGCCGTCGGTATGGCCACCAACATCCCGCCCCACAACCTCAGTGAGGTCATCGACGGCTGCGTGGCCTATATCGAGGACCCCGACATCGATCTGCCCGGCCTGATGGAGCACATCAAGGGACCGGACTTCCCCACTGCCGGCATCATCATGGGCCGAAGCGGCATCCGCGCCGCCTACGCCACCGGCCGCGGCAAAATTACTCTGCGGGGCCGTGCTGCCATCGAAGAGACCAAGAATGGCCGTACCCAGATCATCATTACGGAAATTCCGTATATGGTCAACAAGGCCCGCCTCATCGAGAACATGGCCGACCTCGTCAAGGAAAAGCGCATCGAGGGCATCACCGGCCTGAACGATGAGACCAACCGCAAGGGTATGCGCATCGTGG
>OOAZ01000975.1_pt1 | contig 22261 bp, 17 predicted proteins | sample 1671221 | NCBI WGS metagenome assembly OOAZ01 (sample SAMN06348134, study PRJEB24527) | human gut metagenome | biome: human gut; feature: ankylosing spondylitis patient; material: feces | host: Homo sapiens | place: China | collected 2015-10
AAAGATTGGATGAGTTGGTGACTAATGCAGCCAAAGCTGGAGCAGAGATGGAAACGGGATTCAAAAGAAAAATTTTCGATGCTTCACAGGTCGTGAATGAATTGTCGGAGAAGATAACATTTCAACGTGGAACTATCCAACAATTGAAAAATGAATTGTCCGGTCTTAAAGACAAGTATCGTGAAGCATTAAAACAGGACGGTGATACTTCTTCCTTAGAAGTTAAAATAAGGTCTACAAATGAAAAGTTGAAAGAGCAAAAAAGTTCTTTATTTAACCTCACTCAGGAGCAGGCTAACGCTCGACTATCAGTAAAGAAACTCCGGGATGAATATGCACTTTACAATAATGATGGGAAAAAAGTGGTAGAAACCAACGAAGGCATTGCAATTTCTTGGAAGAAGGCGTTGGCAGTTATTGGTGGTGCGGCGACATTGAAGCAACTCGGTTCTGAAATGATTCGTGTCCGTGGGGAGTTTCAATCTATGCAAACAGCTATTGAGACAATGGTTGGAAAGGATATGGCAGGGCGACTGATTCCACAAATCAAGGAACTGGCTAAGATTTCTCCACTTACTATGTCAGATATGGTTGGAGCAGAAAAGATGATGCTTGGCTTCAATATACAGGCGGAGGATACCATCAAGTATCTGAAAGCCATTAGTGATATTTCTATGGGAGAATCCGGTAAGTTTAATTCGCTGACTTTGGCATTTTCACAGATGTCCGCTACTGGTAGGCTACTTGGAGGTGATCTTAATCAGATGATAAATGCCGGATTCAACCCGTTACAGATTATTTCCGAAAAGACCGGAAAATCTATCGCAACTTTGAAAGATGAAATGTCCAAAGGTGCTGTTTCCGCTGAAATGGTTCAACAGGCATTCATTGATGCAACCTCGGCCGGTGGTAAGTTCTACCAGATGTCCGAGAATGCCTCCAAGACAATTAATGGCCAAATATCAATGATGCAGGATGCTTGGGATAATGCCTTAAATGAAATAGGTAAGTCAAGCGAAGGATTTATCATGTCCGGTATTCAAGCCACCACTTCATTGATTCAGAATTATGAGACAGTAGGTAAGATCCTCGTAGGAATGATCGCTACTTATGGAGTCTATAAAACCGCTCTTATCACAAATATTACGCTTACTCGTGGTTGGGCGGTTGCTGCACGAACAGACGCTGTAGCCAAAGGAATACAAACTATTGCAACAAAAGCACAGACTGTCGCTCAACTCGCACTAAACTCTGCAATGAGAGCTAACCCTTATGTATTAGCAGCTACTCTAATTATGGGAGCTACGTCGGCTATGTGGGCTTTTCGCGATTCGACTACAGCAACAGAAAGGGCGATACGCAGACATAGGGAAGAACAGGAGAAATTCCAAGAAAGCATTAAACAAAGAAAAAACCAAATCAATGAGCTAATTCGGATTATACAAGACGAAACAGAGACAGAATACGCACAGATAAATGCTTATGAAGAATTACAGAAATTATCTCCTATTTTGACGGATGCCTACAGTCGTGAAGAACTTGCCACATTGGCACTCGCCAAGTCGCAAAAACTTCTTAATGAAGAAAGAGACAAACAGAATTATGACAACATTATCGTCAATGTAAAGAAATACACTGATATAATAGCAAAGTCTCGTGCAGAAGCTAAAAAATTAAGAGATGCAGCAAAGAACGAGGAAGCCCCTGAAAAGGCCGCAAACCTGAATTTTCTTGCGTCAGGGCATGAGATGGCAGCGAATAAAGCCGAGCGTGATTTAACTGAGTGGAAAAGAGACTTGGACGAATACAACCGGTTGAAAAAGCAAGCGGAAGAAGACGCAAAGCCAGTTGAGGTCAAGCTAATGGAAGCAGAGAGCAACCACGAGCAGATTAAGCAAGAATTTCTCGCCGCCAAAATGGCTTTGGAGCAGGCGCAGGAGGAGCTTAAAAAATCACCTTTCGCGACTATCCCGATTGGCATACAGCTCCGGTTCAACCAAGCGCAAAACGCATTTAATAAGTCGAGCGAAACGATTTCGGGCTTGAAAGACAGTCAGCAGGACAGTGAAAAGACGTATAAAGAAGCCTACGAGGAAGCCGAGGAAAATTGGAAGGCGAAAACGAAAGCCGTTCAGGATGCCAAGAACAAATCCAAGGCTGAATATATGAAAGCTGTTAAAGAACTTGAAGAAGCGGAAAAGGCCTACAGAAGCCTTGGTGGAGTAACCGGAAGCGCATTAACCAAGCAGGAAAACCAAGCCGAGAAACTTCGTAAGCAGACCGATAGATATAATGCCCTCCTTAATAAACAGGCATTGGAACAGCAACGTTCAGCCGAAGATTTGCAGATGAAAGTTGATGAAGCCCGAATCAAAGCTATGGATGAAGGTTCTGCCAAGACAATCGCTGAAATGGAACTCAACTTTGAAAAGGAGATGCAGGCTATTGACCGACAAAAAGAAGATGCTTTGCGGAAGAAAGTTGAGGATGCTCGCGCTGCATGGGAAGCTAATCCGAAGAATAAAGGCAAGTCTTTTGATGCCACCGATATAAAGCTATCTGATGATGAGCAAAACTATTATGATGAACTATACAAGATAGCCATTATCAGTAATGAAAAAATATATAAGGATTTGGCAGAGCACTATTTGTCTTATGCCGATGAACGTCTTGCCATTGAAAAGAAATTTAATGATGATATTTCAATATTGCAGGAAGCCCGTAAGAAAGCGGAAGCCAAAGGTGATGCCAGTGAAATAGCCCAAATAGACCGAAGCATTGAGAAGCGTACAGAAATCAAGAATGAAGATATATTCAAACTTGATGCTGAACAATTCAAGAAAAATATGAATTGGGAACAAGTCTTTGGTAATCTTGACAAGGTTTCTACTGATACTTTGAAGAAGTTGAAAACTAACCTTAAAGACTTTATATCATCTCAAAAGGATTTATCTCCTGAAAACCTTAAAGAACTGGTAGATGCTATCGAACGGATTGATGATAAGGTTTCAGAACGCAATTCCTTTGAAGCTATGTCTGTTTCCTTTAAATCCCTTAAAGATGCCACTGATGCTCAACGTGAAGCGCAGGAAGCGTATAACAAAGCTCTCAAAGAAGGTACAAACGAAGAAAAGAAAAATGCAAAGGCTACCCTTGAAAGTGCAAAGAACAGCAGGCAGAAAGCCCTATTTGATGCTACAGATGCCTTGCATAAAGGGGTTGACGAAATAGGGCAATATGTGGATGCAGGTAATCAGGTGATTGGTATCATGGAAACGCTTGGCATGAAAACACCTGAATGGTTGGAGGGTACAATGTCCGGCTTTGGAGAGATGTTGAACGGTCTTGGTAATATCGACCTAATGAAGCCAATGTCTATTGTTACCGGCAGTTTGCAAGCAATCAAAGGAGCATTGACAAGTATCACATCATTAGGTGGTGTAATCAATTGGAACGGGAGTAATGCTAAAGAGGTACAGGATTCCATAAACCGCCTTACAGACCGTAACGAAGCCTTACGTACTTCCATTGAGGACTTGACGGATGTAATGGAAGCCAGTAAGGGAACAAAATCTGTTGCTGCATATACCGATGCTAAGAAATTACAAGAGGAGACAGAAGAAAATTATAAGAAGATTGCGCAAGAACAAGCAAGATATTCCAACTCCCATCATAGCTGGAACTATTATTGGGGTGGATTTAATCAAGATGAAATAGCTCGTTTAAGCAGTCAGATTGGTCGGAATTGGAACGGTGATATATGGTCACTTTCTCCCGAAGAAATGAAAATGCTACGCAGTAATGTTGATATGTGGGAGAAAATTCAGAATACAGGGAAAGGTAATTATGGGGGTCGCCTGACAGAAAAGTTAAATGACTATATCGACCAAGCCGGAAAGATGGAAGAACTTACTAATAAGCTGTATGAAGGTCTTACCGGAATATCATTCGAGTCTATGTATGACAGCTTCATTGACACTCTAATGGATATGGATGCAAGCGCAGAGGATGCAGCCGACAATATTGCTGACTATTTTATGCGTGCAATGCTTTCCAATAAGATTGGTGAATTGTATAGCGAGAAATTGAAAGCATGGTGGGAAAAGTTTGGCAAGTCTATGGAAGATAATGAATTGACTGAATCGGAAAGGGAAGCTTTGCAGAATGAGTATATGCAATATGTTGAAGAAGCCATGAAGATCCGTGATGAAATCGCTGCAGCAACCGGATACACAGGAAGTTCTTCTTCCTCTTCCCAAGAAGCTTCAAAGAAAGGTTTTGCCACCGCTTCGCAAGATTCAATAGACGAACTTAACGGACGCTTCACCGCCTTGCAAATTGCCGGAGAAGAAATAAAGAATCAAAGTGTAGCTCAATCCCAATCACTAAATATTCTAACGATGAAAGCGGATGCACTTATTTCCATAAATACGGAAACGAGAAATATTGCTGATGATACGCGTGATTTGATAGCAAGTTCATATCTCGAACTAGTTCAAATCTCCGAGAATACCGGAGCAATAATAAAACCAATCCAGCAAATGCAGAAGGATATAGCGGAAGTTAAAAATAACACAAAAGGATTATCAACAAAATAGTTAGTTATGGCAGACTTATTAATAAATGGCAGAGACGCTTTTCAAGTATGGGGAGTCAGAATGGGAGATAATTTTCTTAATTCGCTTGGGACACCAGTCCCCATGAAAGAATTTATTGAAAATAAGTCCCGTTTGGAACACGGTAAACAGATAATAACCATCGCCCCCAAATTAGATGAGAGAGAAATTTCTTTGGCTTTTACCATAGAAGGCAATTCCCCATCCGATTATCAGTCAAAGAAGAAAGCTTTTTTTGAAGAATTGTACAAAGGTGTGATTGATATTCAGATTCCGGCTAATAGTAACGATGTCTATCATCTGATTTATCTGGGTAAGAGTATCACCTATGCGCAGAGTTTAGACAGAGCCTTTGGTAAATGCTCGATGAAGTTTTGTGAACCAAACCCAAGTTTAAGAACCTAAATTCCAACAATAGGGTAATTGTTGTATATGCGAGTGCTCAAAATTGGGCACTCTTTTTTTTATCTCCGAACTTTGAAGATGTTATGGTAGACATCAAAGACATATCCGGCAATCTCCGTTTTTCGACACCAATCAATGAGGGTTCGAAAAGACACTTCCTGTTGATGAAAGAGGACTATATCACATTGAAGTTCTCTCTCGACAATCCTGTGTACTTCCAACTGGGAGACGGAGTAGATAATGAACTCGGAATCTTTGAACTTGTAGACCTGTATAAACCCTCCTACAATACAACTACTGGTGCCTACGATTACGAACTCCGCCTTGACGCTTACTATTGGAAATGGAAGAACAAGAAGTTCTTTTACACACCGGAGACAACCGGACGCGAAGCAGGATGGAACCTCACCGCTACCCTTGACACGCATTTAAATGTTTTTCTTGCCAACCTGAAAGCACTCGGATACAAGTTCAGAAAAGAAGAGTTCACATACGAGATTGATAATACGGTAGCGAACACTTCCAAGCTCGTTTCATACGATAATGTGAATCTGATAGACGCTCTTACCCAAATGGCGGAGACTTGGGAGTGTGAATGGTGGATAACGGAACACGTTATTCATTTTGGTCGTTGTGAATACAGCTCCCCTGTAGATTTCAAAGCCGGTGATTTGACAGACACGGAGAACGTGAATGTCAACTCCATGCGGAGAAGTGACAGTCAGACCACATACGCGACCCGTGTTTATGCTTTCGGCTCCACCCGTAACGTTCCCGCCAGTTACAGGAAAAGTCTGATATTTGACGTGAAGAAAGTCAAGGGAAGGGATATATCCGATACGGCAAGACCGTTGGATATAAAGTTCTTTCCTTCAAGAGATTTAATCGCTAAAAAAACTGTAAAAGGGGACATTAACATTGATAAAGTTATTGCCCAAGGAAGTCGACAATTTAAATGCACTGTAATAAGTTCATTAGCCAAGGGAACTTATTCAGTATTAACGACTTCTGTCCCATTTATGATTAGTGGAATAACAGGTACAGGTTCAAATGAGTACTATCCTCCTAAAGGGACGTATAATTATCAGCTAGATTTATGCTATACGAAGTCTGGTGTATCTCATACAGTGTGCAATGCCAATGGAGAGCACCGCATTACTGATAATACGATAAACGGATTCAAGGATACACTTAATCTTCCTTCTTCCATCGACATTGTGGAAGACGCTGACAGTTTGGAAGCAGTACTGACAGTGAATGTACAAACAGACGCGGAACCTCGTGGCGTTTCTGTATATATTTCGTTTAGCTTGGCATTGGAAAACAAATCAAACTCAGCAAATACTTCTGTGACGTTCCTTTCCGGTTCCAATGCCGGACAGATATTTGATGCTGTCTATAACCCGGATTTACTCACAGGAAACGATTCGAATGTTCTTCGTCTTCCCGAAGGTGTAACAGCTTCTTTGAACGACCGATATACGATTGGCAACATCATAAAAGGCAAGGTTCCCGACAACTATTTCAGCAAGGATGACAAGGAACTGACCTTGAACGGTGTTGTCCAGAAACGCCTTATGCTGCCGGAAGGTATTCCCTATGTAGACGCTTACAGATACAGCCCCACAGGGGAACGAATTGACATAGGAGATGAACGTTACGACAACCCCGACAACGTGGAAATGCCTGTAGAGGAAGCAATTGAGGAGATAGTCATATTTGAGGATGAATATCCCAAGTATATTGGTAGTACTACGGTAGTTCCTGATCCTACTTGGGAGGATGAAAAGGTTGATGACAAGCCAACCGGCAATAAATATCCTATCTACACCTTCAAGGATAACGGACTGAAGAATTTTACTGAGGATTTCCGTTTGCCTGAAGAGTTACACCTAATTTTCCAAACGGGCAAACTTGCCGGACTGGATTTCGCCCTTAATCTCAAAGAGAGCGACAACACGGGTACAACCTTTGAGATAGTCCGAAACGAGGACTACGGGCGTGCACTTCCTGATGATGTGTTATTCCCGCAAGCCGCCCATATGGAAGACGGTGAAGAAGTCCCGGCAGACACATATGTCCTTTACGGCTTCGATCCGGCATTCATCTCTGAACAGATGATGCCGGAATCAGAACAAGAGTTGCTTGAAACTACCAAGAAGTATGTAAAGAAGTCCATGATTGACCCGTCCACCTATGATTGTGAGATGGATGCTGATTTCATCTACAATGAGGGTAATATTCGTACATACGAAGTCGGAGCTAAAGTCAACCTGATAAATAAGGCATTTTTCCCGGAAGGCAGACAATCAAGAATCATCGGTTTCGAGTGGCCGTTAGATATTCCATACGATCATCCTATATATACAGTCGGTGAAACAGCCGCTTATTCCCGTATCGGTGAGATAGAAAGCAAGCTTGATAATCTCACATACAAAGGACAGACTTACTCCGGTTCCGTAGTCGGTAGCGGTGGTGCAAGTATCTATGTGATAGGGGTAAATGATAAGACTCTCCCATCTGACCGTAATGTGTTCTCATCCAAAAAGTCCCTTGCTACCTTTCTGAACAAGACACAGGAGGAAACAATGGATTATCTTATCCGACTGCTTGGCGGTGTCATAACCGATAATATAGAATCTCAGAACTTCATAAGCGGTGCGCTTGGTACTGGATTCCTTGTCAAGCGTGACCCGAAGACCGGACGTTCGTATGCCGAATTTGATGAAATATATGTCCGGTTGAAGGCTGTGTTTGAATCTTTGACAATCAAGGAACTACAGTCGGTAGGCGGTGAGATACTTCTTACACTAGCCAGCATTGAATGTACGAAGGTCGAGAAGATTTCCGTAGCATCCGTGTATGATTCAAGCGGGGCACGTCTCTACGACTCGGACAACGCAGCCCTGTATGTTCCCGTAGCGACAGGTGGCGTGTACCGTTGTTACTTCACTGCCGACGATGGTGAGAAAGCCATCATCAACCAGTTCGCAGCCGGAGACATGGCGCAATGTCGTCAGTTTAACATCAAGGCTGGAGTTTATGAGAATGTAGCTAACCGCTACTATTGGCGGTATGTTTTATCTGTCGGCGAAAACTATATTGACCTGTCGGTAGATGACTGCGAGGAAGGCAGCGATATTCCGCAGGCAGGTGACAAAATAATCCAACTTGGTAACAAGACAGATCCCGCACGTCAGAATGCTATCCTTTTGTCCGCCTATGGGCTTACCGCTCCAACCATACAGATGTTGCAGGGTATTGATTCTTATACTTTGGAAGGAAAGGCTGTCAAGGAAGAGGGATTCGACCAGGAGACGCAGCAGTTCTATTCAAATAATTACGGACGCAGTTATACAGGTTCGCGAGATAAAAGTAATTATATCCAATACACTCCTGAAAGAGGAGTTGAAGTCAGGGGTACTGTAACACTGGAAACCCCAGAAGGCAAAGTGTGGCGTGTTGACAGCTCAGATGGTGTAAACTATATCGGAGATTTGAATGGAAAGCATATTGAACTGAATCCTAACACGTGCGACATGAAGATATATAATGACGATGGAAAGATTGTCAACGTGTTTGAGGGTAATAACTACAGGTCGGTTGATGATTTATACGCTGGAAATATTCCATCAGTAACCATTATAAACAACAGACCATTGCTTACAGTTCCCGGAAGCGACAATACTGTAATGTCTGATGAAAAGGAAGTGAATATCATTAAAGAGGATTATTTTTACGCGGATTCATTGTTGACAATGAATTTCAATTTTTCCTTTGTTTCCCAAAATTATACTGGGGCTACAGGTGCGGCATCATGCACTACAGGATACGAGCTTCACCTGCTCTCTTATACGGATATCAATTCTGATCCAATATTGGACTATATATTAAGACAGGACGAACGGAGCGAACCCGGAACTACCACTATCCATTATACCGAACAGACAAAAACAATAAATCCCGGATTGTATTATAGGCTTGTATTCAAGTTATATGCTTCTGTATCCGCCAACGGTGTTTCCTCTATGGCGGAAGTTACCATAATTGACATATCCGTTTCCTTTTCAAAGAGCGGATACATATCACGTTTCTTTGCGAACGGAATGTCTTTAGGTACATCAACAGATAACATATTTGCCGTTTTCAACAAGCGCAATGCGCTCTTGGGAAATTATATACAAGCAGAAATGCATAACAAGGATGTTGGATTTAGAATTTTAGCACAGAAACTATTAGCAAAGCAGAACCCTCACGGCTTTTCCAATGAGATTCCGTGGGGGATGGTTCCCCGAATAGTCGCAAGCGGAAAGGCAAAATGTTCAAGCTCATTCGCTTCTTTCGCGCAAGCGACAATATTCGATAACAGCTCATTGTCCATTTCCAGACATTCCAAAGGGAGGTTTCTGATAACCTTGCCATCGGAATGGAGCAAATACGAACTTGATAAGAGTGGGTATGTGATGGTTACCGGATATGGCTATGTAGAAGGCGGTTCACGCCCTGTGAGTGCCACTGTGACAGATTTCATAGCCAATTCCTTCTTTGTTGTTCTAAGTGATGGTGGAGCTCCTTGTGATGCGGATGGCGGTTTTTATTTTGAAATAAAAGTATATTAAAGCAATGATATTATGGCAGAAGAAACTAAAACATTAAGGCATACAGCCGAAGAGATAGACAATGCTATCGACAAGCTACCTGCTGCGGGTAATGCGGCAGGAATTTACAAATCTTCCCTGTCTTTCAGTTCCATCGTAAATGACGGTAACGTAACCCAAGACCACCTAACCGAAATAAATTCTATTTATGCGGCATGGAAATCCGGTAGAATGGTATATGTCCTGGACGAAAAAGGTGGGTATTACAATTTGGGAGTGCTAAACATGCAATTGGCAGAAGATAATTCAAAGTGCTCATTCGTGGCATTAGACCAAGATGGCGTATTATGCTATTATTCCTGCAACCCGTCTTCCGGTGTTACGGGTAAATGGTCTGTTACTCCTATTGGGAAGGATTTATTCGCACTGATTGAGCATACTCATAAAGCAAGTGATGTGACAGAGGAGAAAAACAAGCGTTTCGTGACTGATGAGGAAAAGGATGAACTAAGCACTCTAAGTACTACATACGCTAAAGCCGATCTCTCCAATGCCATGACTGTTTCCCTGAACCAGAACGGTTATGCTAAGTTTAATAACGGTCTGCTGATACAGTGGGGGTATTTTAGCGCTGGTGCTTCAAATAATCAGTCTATAAATTTCCCAGTATCTTTTAAATCTTGTTTTTCCCTAGCTTTTTCTAGCACGACGGATAATACGGATAATTCTATATGGTCTGTGAATTATGCAGCTATATATGCTTCATATTTTACGGTTTATAGAAGATACGCAAACGCGGGAAGTGTATCCCCTTCTTCGCAGTCATTCAGATGGATAGCAATAGGAAGTTGGAAATAATTAATGATAAAAGGTTATGACGGTAAATAAAAAAATGTATTGGAACAACTCAATTTTGTATTATAAACTCAAAAACAGATAAAGCTATGATTCTATTAGTACTATTATCATTCATTCTCATCGCAGGCTATGTTTATGCGATGATTAAGAAAGGGAAAGAAATCCCTTATTCAATCAGTGCCACCTATTATGCGCTGACACACAAATTCTGGTTCGCTCTGTGCATGATTGGCTCCGGTGTTCTGCTTCTTCCGGCAGCTTTGGAATCAAGTACGGAGAACAGCCAGTTTCTTGTATTCCTTTCGGTTGTCGGGATGGTTGTGCTCGGTGTGTCTCCCAATTTCAAATCGGAGCAAAAGGTTCCTCATGCAATAGGTGCCGCCATGTCTTTAATCTTCTCCCAGATATGGGTAGGCTGTAACAGTTGGTACTGGCTTCTATTATGGTTGGGATTCATTATTTACATGGTTGTCTCCATGAAGAAGCATTGGACGGGTAACTTCATCTCCGATTTCATAAAGAGAAAGCCTATGTTCTGGATTGAGGTAATTTCATTGTTGACCGTTTATCTTACTTGTTTGGCGTAACATGGAACATTTCAATCAGATTATAGCACTGATAGGTGGAATAATTGCCACTGTCCTGCTCCCTCTTATGACTGCTTTTCAATTCTACGATTCCAAGAAACGCAAGGAAGCAGCCGCCGCCAAGAAGGCGGAAGCTGAGAATATAACCCAGTATGCAGCCGAGTGGAAAGAATTGTACGAGAAGAAAGAAGCCAAAGTTCATGAACTGGATACCAAGATCGACCAACTTTATGTTGAGAAGAATGAAGACCGCGAGCGCATACGTGACCTACAGTCTAAGAATGTAAAACTCGAACTCGAGAATCAGGCATTGAATTTCAAGAAATGCGAAGTCAGAGGATGCAAGGAGCGTAAGCCGCCCAGTGATTATTAAAACATAATTATATGAGCTGGATAAATGAAAGTAACCGTATCAAGCACCTGCTCTACGCCATCCCGGCAGGTGCACTGTTAACCATCCTGTTTGCGGCAGGACTGGCTGTCGGCATGGAGTTCAAGGACCGTGCATACGGCAACGAATGGGACTGGCTCGATATTGCCGCCACGCTGATAGGCGGGTTCATCGGACAAGCGATTCAAATTGGAGTATTAACATTGATATTATAGGAGGAAATAAATATGAGTTTACCAAGAGGACTAAGAAACAATAATCCGGGCAACATCCGCATCACAAAGGACAAATGGCAGGGATTGAGAGAAAAGCAGGAAGATAAGTCGTTCTTCCAGTTTACGGAAATGAGATGGGGCTACCGTGCCCTTATCCGCACTTTGCAGAACTACCGTAAGAGACACGGCTGTCAGACGGTGGCAGATTTTATCCATCGGTGGGCACCGGAAAACGAGAACAATACAGCCGGATATATCAGCCGTGTATGCAGTAAAATGCAAGTCCCGAACACATACGTCCCGGACATCAACGACAAAGCGACCATGTGTGCTTTCGCTGCCGCTATCTCACGTGTAGAGAACGGTATTCCGGCTGTCATGGCAGACATAGAAGCCGGATGGGAATTGTTATAAATTAAAAAAGAGGAACAATCATGGCATTAAAAGATATTACATTCAATCAGGTAGAAGATAAATATGTAAGCGACCCTATACAAGTAAATCAAGAAAGCATTGGCTTGCAGCTTGAATTTGAAAAGGGAAGCACGCTACAGTTTTCCATCAGCTACGATAGCGAAAACTTCCAGTCGGTAGAATCCCGTCCGTGTGGTAAGGTTTTCGCCCGCCCTATCGTTGGTCTAAAGAAAGGTCAATATATCAAACTCGAATCTACACAACAGCCCCTCAAGGCTCAATACTTTGAATCTGAAGAATAATGGAAGCGATAGGATTAAATCCGATTAGGCTTGACCGGATAGGGCTTGATCCTATCCGCGTCAATGCGATTAAGTTGGGCGTTCCGGGAGCAGCTTCTGGTTCCGACCGTCCTTACATAGACCCGGAAGTATTAGCTTCTTTGGTCGCTGTCTGTATTTGTGACGGCAAGAGCAACGACGACCCTGACAGGGCTGTAATCAAGAACTTGGTTGACCCGGACAATCCGTTTGTGATTAGCAATGCGGCTTACAAGCTGAATAGCGGGTATGGGAAGTATGAAGAAGATTTTACTACTTGGAAAAAACAGGAAAATGTTATAGTTACTCATAATAAAGTAAGTATTACCCCTGAATACAACCAAGGATGGTTAGTTTATATACCATCAAACACGAAAAGTATCAATAGTATGAAAGTTAATATCATAGGTGTTCCTAATGGGGGAATATTAAGATATTATTATACTAAAGATAGAACTGATACAAATAGCTCCAGTATAAAGATTGTTGAAGATGGAATATACACATTACCTGGAAGTGTAATAACTGATACAGGGATTACAGTAGGGTTTAACCGTAACGAAATAGGCTTAGACTGGTCAAAACTTACTATCACCCAAATCCCCTCTTTTGAAGGCGCCTTCGTCACTGACGGTAAAGACGACTTAATCACTTCCACCAAGACGGTTAAGGAAATGTTGGGAGGAAGCAATGAGATTACGGTGGTGAGTATGATGGCTAATTTGGATTCAAGTCAAATAATGTGTAATTCTAATTTTAGTAATACTAATGGATATAATGTAAGAAATACACTTGAACCTAATGGAGTAATCAGTATGTTAGGTTATACCGATAAAAATGGTACGACTAACAACCTTAATTTAATAATGGGTGATAAGAACTCTATTAAATTAGTTGATAAGGTAAATTTCAATTCTGATTATGTTTTTCATCCTTCATCTTATAATGCATACTCTTTTAAAACTGCTTGGTACTGGACTATCATCGCCAACAAGGTACTGACCACCGACCAAATCAATCAGGTAATATCCTACTTCAATTTGGACAAGCATGTTAAACCGGATATCATCTACGACACCATCCGGCAGGGCATCACCAATGAGAACCACGCTTCTTTCAACGATGAGCTTGTGGACTTCTCCGGCAACGGGCATAATATGAAGATTTACAACTCTGCGTGGAACAAAGAGAGCGGTATCAATGATGAAGGGGCTTGGCAGACTGACGGAGTAAGCGATTACGGAAATGTTGAGAATCTTCCAATTTTGAAAGATTATACGGTTGCTATCGAAAGACGGTGGATTACTTCCCCTGTGGATAAAAATCAATGTTTGGCATTCAAAGGTCATACAAATGACTGGGGTGCTTTTGCTTGTGAGTTTAGTAATGCTGGACAACTTAGAAGCTATACGTTTAGTCCTAATTATAACATTCTGCAAAGCTATAATGAAAAAAGTTTAGTATATCAATCTAAATATTCATATAGCGGTACTCCTATTGATGCGAAATCAACAATAGATGGGTCTACCCTACGGTTGTGCCTTCCTAGAGGTGGTTTTCCTTTCTATGCCAACGTTGCTATTAAAATGTTCTTGCTTTTCCCTTACTCCCTTTCCGAGTTCCTATTGGAACGCCAGTTAAAGAGGTATAAGTTGGGTACGCTGTATCCGAATATGGTGGAATGGAGACCGATTATTAGTAGTAATATCCCTTATGATAAGATAGAGTTCTTTGATGAACAATGGACTAAGAGAATCTATCCCGGAGATTATGTTGAGATAGGAGCTACTATTAAAGCTAATCTATATTTAAATAATTATGATATAAGTACTATTACTAGTTTAACTTCCAGTCAATTTGAGAGTGTGTATATTGACCGTAAAGGACAATATTATGATGTAGTTCTAAGTGGTATTAAGAAGTCTCCACAAAAGATAGACATAACCATTGACGAGTACATCAGATACGAGAATATTGTACAGCCTTATCCAGCAATAATTAATCTAAAACAAGATGGTAAAACTATCACTTGGGGAGATAAGTTGAAAGTAGGCAGTGATATAGTCTTTGTAGGAAGTGCCAACCTTTTACCGGAGCTATATACTGTATCCGAGACACGGTATAATGGTGTAACGCTTTACCCAAACACTATCATAAAGGTAGAGAAGTCTATGGTGTTTGATAATGCACGTACCTACCTAAAAGCTAATGAGCCGAGCTGTATCCTGTCGCCTAATAGGTTGAGGATTCCAAATTCTAGCTACAAGATACTAGGCTACATTCCGGACTTGACAGGTAAAGGTAATCATGGTAGATTGAATAACTTCGCCTACACGGAAGAAAGTGGAGCAAATGAGGACGGTAGTATTCGCTTTGATGGAACGGATGACCATATCATTATTCCTACTATTAAGCATGGCGGTAAAGCTTTACTTATGAAGGTGAACTGGAGATATAAGAATAACATCGCTATGGTATATGACCAACGTATTAATTGGGGTGGACTTGGAATTTCAATTTCACGAGACCAATTACCACTTGTTGCTTATAAACCATATAATAAAGTCACTTATATAGATGGAATAAGGAATGAATCTGTATTAGTTCAAGATTTAGAAGGTATCACTCATAATATTACAGGTATTTACGATAATTTAAATTTAAGTGATGAGAGAGACGTTTGTATTAGTAGAACTTCCGATGTTTCAAATAGTGGCTTTGCAGATATGTCTATGTACGAGTTTATGCTCTTCCCCGATGTGCCTAATGAAGAAGAAATAAAGGAGCTAAACGAGGTTATGGGTATTGAGAATAACATTGAAGTAAGTTAAACAATTAAATAGTAAAGCAATGAAATACGCAGTAGTAACAATCGAATGGCTAGCCCAGCACGGTCTGTTGGCTATCCCCACAATGAGAAAGAGTAAAGACGGAAGTAAGGTAATCCTCCACGAAGAGTATTTGTCCCCTTACAAGGACGAAGAGTTTCCGAGATACTATTTTGACAGCCCGGAACTGAACGCCCTTCTGTCAAGTGATGAATGGTTATGGACGGAAGAGGAACGCCCGGCAGGCAGTGCGCAGTTTATTCAGGTGGCGGCAGCGCAGAACCTTTTGAATGTGACCAAAGCCGGAATCCAGGCAATGAACTTGACAGACAACGAATCGTTGAAAGTGAAGTCCATGTATCCGTATTGGAACGAGTTTATCAGCAAATCACTAACAACCGGAATGAAAGTGCAATATAATGATGGACTGTACCGGGTTCGTCAGGACATTGCTGTCGTCTTGGGGAATCAACCGCCAAGCATCAACACCGCAGCTCTCTATGAGGAAATCAACGAGACCGCTGCCGGAACAAAGGATGATCCGATCCCATACAATAACAATATGGCATTGGAAGAGGGCAAATACTATTCGCAGGACGGAGTTACCTATAAGTGCACCCGTTCTACCGGGCAAGCGGTTTACAACTCACTAAAAGACCTTGTAGGTATTTACGTTGAAGTAGCATGAGAACCCTTCCTTATATACTGATTTGCCTGTTGCTTGGCGTACTCGTGTGGATACAGTGTAATCCGCACGATCCGTCAACGGTTTACATTAAAGGAGATACCGTACATATCCGGGACACAGTAAGAGACACAATCCCTAAGCTGGTAAAAGAAACTCTGAAACGTACCGATACGGTATATCTACCTATTCTGATAGATACAACGACTGACAGAACCGTAGAAGGCGATTCGATTCCGGTACTGATACCGATAACAAGCAAGGAGTATAAGACCGATGATTATCGGGCGGTAGTCAGTGGATATAATCCTACTCTTGATTTCATGGAGGTATACAGAGATAAGGAAATTATTACTTTTCCTACTATACAGAAGAAAAAACGCTGGGGATTGGGATTGCAGGCTGGATATAGTTATCCAAATGGATGGTATGTTGGGGTTGGAATGAGTTATAATTTATGGCAATGGTAGTTATAGAATATGTGTTTATGTGTGATAAAACTTAAAGTGTTGGTAGGTATTTTGTAATAATCAATGATTTGTGTAAATATACTGTTTGACAATTGGTTTAAATGGAATGATAATCAAGATATATTTTACTAATAAAAACTATACGAAAATAATTGGTGATTGTTTTTCTAAAATATTAAAAGAAAAAGGTTACATTTGCATTGCATATTATTAGAATTAAAGGCTAAATAAATGAAAAAAGGAGAAGGCATACAATTAACAATTGAAGGATTTGCTGAAGATGCGGATAGAAATTTGTCAAAGATGCATCTTCCAGAAACAATGACAGAGCCTTTTGACCCCAATGAGATTCGTATTGTTCCACAAACGTTATCTATTGATAATGTGATTGCTCGTATTAGAAATGATGAAATAGATCTTAATACGGAGTTCCAAAGGAAGGCTAATTTATGGAAAAGTGATGTACAAAGTCGTTTAATAGAATCCCTTATGTTAAAACTTCCTTTACCTGCATTTTATTTTGATGCTAGTGAAGATGATCGTTGGTTGATTGTTGACGGATTACAGCGACTATCTGCTTTGAAAAATTTTGTTATAGATGAGAATTTGCCATTGATAGGATTAGATATATTAAAGGACTATGATAATAAGGGGTTAAAATTTAATGATTTACCTCGAATTATGCAAAGGAGAATTATGGAGGCAAATGTAACTTGTTTCTTAATAAGTCCTGGTACGCCTAAAAAAGTAAAGTATAATGTTTTTAAAAGAATTAATACAGGCGCATTGTCTTTGAATGATATGGAAATTCGGAATGCACTAAATCAAGGACAAGCTTCTACTTTTTTAAAAAAAATAACAGAAGATGCTGGCTTTCGTAAACTAATTCCATTACCTAATGAAAGGATGGAAGATCGTGAGTTGGTTTTACGGTGCATAGCTTTTATACAAACAAACTATTTAAAATATGAAAGTCCTTTAGGTGCTTTCTTAGATCGTGCAATGGAGAAATTGCAAACAACTTCATTAGATGAGTTGGAGAATATTGCGAGCTCAATATTGCGAGGCATTGAGATTCATACTAAAATTTTTGGAAAAGATCGTTTTAGTAGGTCTGTGATTTCTGCCACTATTCACCGGCGTCTAAATAGTGCTTTATTTGAAGTATGGGTTGTAATGCTATCAAAATTAACAGCGTTACAAATAGAAAAAATCTACAACAATCAAATTTCATTAAGAAATGAGTATAAACAGCTATTTTTGGATAAATCATTTAATGATGCTGTGACAACATCAACAGCTAGTAAAAATGCTGTAATTAATAGATTTACGAAAATAGAATCTTTAATAAAAAAACATATTGTATGATCACTAGTATATTTTTAAAGAATTTTAAAGCATTTAGTGACGTTGAGATTAATTTATCTCCTCTCACTTTATTCTGTGGTAAAAATGGGATGGGAAAATCTTCTTTAATACAAAGTTTATTAATACTGAGACAGTCTTATATGGCTGATAAATCTTTGTCAAGACTTCAACTTAATGGCGATTTGACAAATATTGGTTATGGAAAGGACTTGTATAATATTGAAGGAGACGGAGATATTGTATTTGATATTGTTTCTGAAAAAATTAGACACCTTTCATTGTTTTATTCTCTTAAGTCTGATTCTGACATATTGCAGCTTATAAAAGGAAATGCTGATTCTTTTAATATTGGTAATTTGTCGTTGTTCAATGATAAGTTTCAATATCTGAATGCTGAACGTATTACTCCTAAACGTACATATGAAGCGTCTCCATATGCTGTTGAAGTTTTAAGGACTTTGGGGGAAAAAGGACAATATGCAGTACATTATCTTGATAAGTATAAGTTTGATACAATTCCTAATCTTAACTTGAAACATCCCAATGCTAAATCTAATACTCTATTAGATAATGTGAATGCGTGGATCAGTGAAATAACTTCGGAAGTACGTGTAAAGCCTAGATTTCATCCAGATTTAAAAATATCTACATTAGGATATGAGTTTATTAATCAAAAAGATACAACGCCTGAATTCACATCCGTTAATACAGGGTTTGGCATTACATATGTACTTCCAATAATAATTGCACTATTAAATGCCCAAAAAGGAGATTTATTAATATTTGAAAATCCTGAATCTCATTTACACCCCAAGGGGCAAGTTATGTTGGGAAAATTAATATCGTATGCAGCAAATGATGGGGTTCAAATATTAGTAGAGTCTCACAGTGATCATATTTTTAATGGTATGAGAGTGGCTATTAAGGAAAAAAGGATATCGGCAAATAATTTTTCTGTATTTTTCTTTTCTAGGGCAGAAGAAGGACATTCAATATATGTTGAAGAACCTTTAGTGGATAGCGATGGACGTTTATCTTTTCAACCTAATGACTTTTTTGATGAGTATGCTAAACAATTAAGTCTGTTGATACAAAAAGATTAACTGGTTATGGAATATATGTTAAATGAACTGTCATTAAATCATGTACAAACCAAAATGCAAGTATATGGATTAATGGAAAATTTTGTTCATGCTGCTGTTTATGCAGAACAAAAACTTGGATTAAGTAATTTACGTATAGATACATCTTTGGGGAGAAACTTATTTGATTTATCTTTTTTGAGTAATTATTCCATTGGCGCATGGTTGGGGGATTTTAAAGTGAGTAAGGACTTAAAAGATAAGTTCCTTATCATTATTTCTTCTTCACCTTTGATTACTGATTGTAAATTAGAAAAGCGATTTGAAGAGGAAAATTGTTATTTTAATGACAATTTGGGTCAAGGTCTTAAGGCTGCTTTGATTTGTAACACGTTATGTATTAATTTCCTGACAGAAGAATGTTGGAATACAAATAAGTTATCTGTTATACATGAATATATTGAGAATAATGATATTATAAAATGTGAAGAACAAATTTGTTGTTTTGGAAATAAATATCATGTTGAATCACATCTTGATTGGTTGCGAAAGCAGAAATTTGAAAAGTTGAAAGATGGAAAAGAACTTTGGGACAATAAAAATGCTTTTTTCCCTAATCTTATTTTTTGTAATAGTGTCAAACAAAATTTAAGTAAGATAGGAAAGTCTATAGATTTAGCTAATATTATTAGAAGATTGCAAGTGCTGGATGAAGTAGCTATAGAATGGAAAGCTGGTAGTTTTAATTATGAATCAGTTAATAATGCCAAGAATATAGTAATTCATCCTGAAAGTCAAATGACATTAGACAATTATTCTGCTGTCAGATGTTTTTCATTGCCTAATGGAGAGAGGATTGTATTTTCTTTACATGTAATCTGTGGAAATTTGCGGATGCATTTTTATCCCGATAATCAAACAAGAGAAATATATATAGGCTATATAGGTCCTCATTTAAGGACGTGGTTGTATTAAGTATATTTCTATTTATCATATTCCAGCTTGACAAATGCGCAAGAATCTCGGATTGTGGGAAGTACCTTGATTCGATGATATTGAAGAATAATGTTTGATTTAAAGTACCCATATAGAGGTGATAACGTGATAATGTTGTATATAAAGGTTAAAATACTGACTGATTGATGATTTATTGCTTTATTTATTTGTTTTTTCTCTATTTATTTACAAAATTTGCAACCGTATTATACAACAATGCGCCATAATCATATTAACAAATGAAAACTTCTACCTATACACAAGAAGCATTGGTAATAGAAAATCCCTCTAAAGGACTATTAGACTTTGTAAATAAGCTGAGAGATAGAAAAATATCTCAGCAAGAAAAGTTGCGCAATAAAAAGACTTTCACTATTAAAATCAATGCATAACATTTTTAGATGGATATTTCTGTTTCCATTAATTCTAAATTAAATGACGAATATCGAATAATATTGTCTCCTTTTAACTTGGATATAATACCTTATGAAGTACAGGAGCTACTTGGAGACGATATAGAAATTGTGGATGTCACCCTTGAGAGAGTAAAAGGGATTAATCCAACAGATATTGGAATATTGCTAAAGATTTCAAACATCATTGGAGAAATTCTTAATGACAATGGGAATCTGATATTATATTTTTATTGTGATGATATGCACAATATTTCAAGGAGAGAGAACAGGGAAGTAAGCCCTCAGAAATTCAGAAGTGATCTATTCTCAAGAATGTTTGATAAATATATACTATCAAATGGCATTACCAATATGATAAATACGCCTATTGAAATTAAAGCAGATAGACATATTTATATTCATCTAATATCAAGAGATACTCATTTAAATTATGTAAACGCTATAAAAAACGCAATAATGGGAATGGCCTCAAAGTAAGTTGGAATACTTGGATTTAATTTTGCTTTATTATTTTTTTTGTAACCTGTTACGATTATTCAAACAGCCAGTACATTATAACAAGAAGGCAGCCGAATAAGCTGCCTTTTCCTACCCTTTCATCATCATAATATCCGCCCTCATCTCTATGTAATCCTTATATTTATCCGGGTTGTTCACGTAGTCTATCACCCTGTTTATGGCTATTTCCGCCTGCTTTTGCTTTACCTTTGTATAGTATCGGATGATTCCTCGATTCTTGTCCGAATGACCGAGACAATAATCTATCACTCCGTCTGGAATACCTAGTTCGGAAGCGAACTGAGCAAAAGTTTTGCGTGCGGAATAAAAGCACAATGTCTGTTTGATTCCCAAGTACTCTTTTAATTCCCTCATGCAAAGATTGATGTATTTTTGTAAATTAGAGTAGGTATAAGAATACCCCAAATCCAAAAATCCTTTTTTATTTATGTACTTACTGATAATTGCTTTCGCTTTACTGTGTATAGGTATCGTTATGACCGATTTTCCAGTCTTAGCATGAACAGTCTTGATTCTTTCAAAAGAAAGTACATCCACCGACAAATCGACAGATAATAAATCTTTCAAGTTGATACCGCACAAATAGAAAGAGAGTAAAAACATATCCCTACCTAAATTCAATCGTTTTCCTTCAACTTCCGTTCTTTGTATTTTCTGAAATTCTTCTATTGAAAGGTCGCATTCTTTAGGTTCGGCTGTTGGTATTTTCGTGTACGCAAATGGATGTACGTCCGTTTTAAGAACACCTGTCTTTATCAGTTCGTTTATCCGGGCTTTCAGATGCGTAAGCCTTAATCCAATGTTTCCATTAGCATACCCTTTCTTTATCATCCACTTTTTAAAATGCTCTACCAGTAAAGTATTAATTGCAGGAATAGGGACATCTCCTTCCGCATTAGTAAACACCCGTACAGTCTCTTCATTCATTTTAGCATAACTTTCCCTACCCTCTTCCCTAATTTCATTTATGCGCTGTTTCCAGAACTCTAAAAACGAAATATGTGAAGGACGTTCCTTGGATATTATAATCCGTTTTATCTGAATTGCAGAAAAATAGTCTATGCATTCAATAGAATTGAATTTCTCTTTGTATTGTGAAAACACAAATTCAAGCCTTCTATTCATGACGTTCGCGTCCTTCCGGTAAGCGACTTTACCGTTGTCAAATTCCGCAATATCATCTAACAGAAACTCTGTTTTGATGTAGGCACGTTCTTTCTTTTGGGAGATGCAGACTAAGATGGGAAGCCTGCCATCATGTTCCTTAATGGAACTTAAAACTGTTAATCTGATTGTTGCCATAATTGAATAATCAAAACACAATTCTACTATACAATTTTGTGCAAATATATATGCAGATTTATGTTTTTTTTATTCGGAATTGAATTTTCAGAAAAGAAAAACGCTGATTAAACAATTAATAATCAGCGTTTTATTTGAGAGCCGCTAGCCAGACTTGAACTGGCGACCTACGCGTTACGAATGCGTTGCTC
>OOAZ01000993.1_pt1 | contig 21970 bp, 19 predicted proteins | sample 1671221 | NCBI WGS metagenome assembly OOAZ01 (sample SAMN06348134, study PRJEB24527) | human gut metagenome | biome: human gut; feature: ankylosing spondylitis patient; material: feces | host: Homo sapiens | place: China | collected 2015-10
TTCGGGCGTTTGTATAGGCTTTTTTGAGAAACTCCGAACTTTCTTGCCATTTTGTAACCTGAAATGTGGTCTGTGCAACTGCAAACAGGGGTTTTTGCGGGTCAGAGGGGCCTTTCCACGCCTTCAATTCGGCCAGATCGGCAAAAACGAACACCTCTCCGCGGGTGTGACCCACGATCCCCTGCACCTCCGGGTGGGTCTTATCGCCCGCCACCAGCAGCACTGCCCCGGCCTTTTCGGCCTCGGCGGCGATGCGCTGGATCTTCTGCACAAAGGGGCAGGTGGCGTCATGGTAGCGGATGCCGCGCACCGTCAGCTCGTCATAAACGCTGCGGGGCACGCCGTGGCTGCGGATGACTACCTCGTACCCGGCAGGCACATCCTGCACGGTGTCCACCACCTGTGCGCCCTTGCGCTGCATATCCTCCACCGCCTGCGGGTTGTGTATCAGCGGGCCCAGCGTCGCGACCCTGTGCCCCTCTGCCAGAAGTCCATAGGTCAGCTCCACGGCGCGGTTGACGCCAAAGCAGAACCCCGCCGTTTTGGCAACTCGGATCTCCATCTTTTACGCTCCCATCTTTTCCCACGCATCCAGCAAAGCCTGTTTGTTGGCACGCAGCTTTTTGGTATCCCGCCGGCCTTCCATGGCAAACTGGGCGGCAGGCATGGGATCGCCGTAGATCACCCGCACTCTGCAGAACAGATGCATTTTTCCGTCCGGCGTATCGTACAGGATGCGGCAGGGCACCACATCCACCCCGGCTCCCGCCGCAATGACGAACAGGCCGCTCTTGGGCGGCAGAAGCTTTCCGTCCTTTTCGCGGGTCCCCTCCGGGAAGATGAGCAGGGTCTTGCCGTTTTTGCAGGCCTCAACGGTCTGCTCGATGGCAGCCATCTCATCCTTTGTGCCGCGCACGCACACCGCGCCGCAGCACCGGAAGAACCATGTCAGGAAGCCGTTGATCTCGAACAGTTCCTTCTTGGCAAATACGACCATCCGCCTGCTCCACCGGGTGACTACGATGAACACCGGGTCGATGGCGGAGACATGGGTCGGCGCAAGGATGCAGCCTTTGGTCTGCACCTTTTTCAGGTTCTCGCGGCCCTCTACGCGGATACGGAAACCGATGTGCCACAGGATCCACGCAAAGGGTACTAAGATGTAATATAATATCATAGTGTCGTTTTATTCCTTAAATTTATACGATTCTCGATTTCGCAAGTGGGCCGAAACCGGACAATGCAGCAATTTTTGAAAATGTCGTTTTTTCGATACGACTTTTCTGGTGAAAGCGTGTTCTGGAAACGACCGCAGTCGTTTCCAGAGCACAAGAAATAAAATAAGCTTCCGATCAATATGCCCAGAGCGAAGCGGAGGGCATTTTAAATCGTTCAGCCGGCCTTCTCCGCAATGATCTTCTTCATGGCGGCAAGGCTCTGCTCGAAGTCCAGCTCCGAGGTATCCAGCAGCACGGCATCCTCCGCCTGCTTCAGGGGTGCGGCGGCACGGTGGGTGTCCTGATAGTCCCGCTGCTTCACATCGGCCAACACCTCTTCATAGGGAGTATCGATGCCCTTGGCCTGATACTCCTTCCAGCGCCGGGTGGCGCGGGCTTCCGGCGTGGCGGTGAGGAAGATCTTCACCGTAGCGTCCGGCAGCACCACCGTGCCGATGTCGCGGCCGTCCATCAGCACATCCTGCTTTTTGGCCATATCCCGCTGCAGTTCCAGCAGAAAGGCGCGCACAGCCGGGTTTGCGCCCACGGCAGAAGCAGCCATGCCTGCGGCCTCGGTGCGGATGGCGGTGCTGACGTCCTCTTCCTTTAAATAAATGTGCTGCTCCCCCTCAATGGAGGCCAGCCGCAGCTTGATCTGGGGCAGCAGTGCGTTGACCGCTGCGTTATCCTTGGGGTCCTTGCCCGCACGCAGGGCATACAGGCCGATGGCGCGGTACATAGCACCGGTATCCACATAAATATAGCCCATTTCAGCCGCCAGACGGCGTGCCAGCGTAGATTTGCCTGCACCTGCAGGCCCGTCGATTGCAACAGATACCATTTTATATCTTCTCCTTTTTAAGCGGAAAAATATTTTAAATATTTACAAATCTGGACAATCTGCGGATTTTCCAGATTTGATTTTTCACAAGCGGGGCCGCAGCGGCCAACTGAATCTGCTGCTCGTTCCCTTCGGGAACAGTTGCGCAGTGGTCTGTGAGACTATCCCGGCAACAACCCTTTTGTGAAAACGTATTTTGAAAACGACCGCAGTCGTTTTCAAAATACAAATCAAAAAAATCTATTCCTATAAATATGCCCAGAGCAGCGCGGAGGGCATTTAAAATTGTTTTATCTGTAATTACAGATTATTTGCAAAGCTCTGTGCGGTGCAGAAGGCGATCTGCAGATTGTAGCCGCCGGTATAGGCATCCACATCCAGCACCTCGCCCGCAAAATACAGGCCCAGCGCCTTTTTGCTCTGCATGGTTTTGGGGTCCACCTCCCGCACCGACACGCCGCCGCTGGTGATCACGGCGTGGGCAAGGTCGCCCCGGGCATCAATGGACACTCGCCAGTGCTTCATCAGCTGCACCAGCTCCCGCTTCTGTTCCCGGGTGATCTGGTTTGCCCTCGTGGCCGGGTCGATGCCCCAGCGTGCCACCATCACCGGCTGCATGCTGGAGGGCAAAAGCTTTACCAGCGCCCCCTGCGCCGCGTGGTTTGCCAGCAGGGCAAAGTCCCGGGTGATGCGGTCGTACAGCTGCTCCTCGCTGAGGGCCGGCTTGAGGTCGATCTCCGCATGATACCGGTGTTTTTTCATGTCCCCCAGATGGCTGGATGCGCTCAGGGTCAGCGGGCCGCTGATGCCAAAGTGGGTGAACAGCATCTCGCCCTGCTCGTCAAAAATGGCCTTGTCGTCCTCGAACAGGGTCAGGGTGACGTTTTTCAGGGCCAGACCCATCATTTTTTTGCAGTCGGCGTCATGGCTCACAAGGCTGACCAGACTGGGCACCGGCTCCACAAGGGTGTGCCCGGCCTGCTGCGCCAGCCTGTAGCCATCGCCGGTGGAGCCGGTGGTGGGGTAGCTCACGCCGCCGGTGGCCACCAGCACCGCGTCTGCCCGGTACTCCCTGCCGGAGGTGCCCCGCACGCCGATGCACCGCAAGGCCGGGCCTGCCTTTTTCTTTTTGGGGTGGCGCGGGTTTTCCGGTGCAGCGGGAGCTGCTTCCGGCTCCGGCACCACCTCTTCCAGCAGCAGCTTTTTTGCGCCGTCATGGACGATGTCGGCGTCCTGCGCGTAGCGCAGAAGGGCCTGCCGGATCTCCTCTGCCTTGTCGGATACCGGGAACACCCGGCGTCCGCGCTCCACCTTCAGCTCCACGCCCAGACCCTCGAACAGCTCCATGGTCTTTGCGGGCGGGAAAGCCCCCAGCGACGAATACAAAAAGCGCGGGTTGGTGCGCACATGGCGCAGAAACTCCTCTGCCGGGCAGTTGTTGGTCACATTGCAGCGGCCCTTGCCGGTGACAAGGATCTTCTGGCCGGGCTTGTCCATGTGTTCCAGCACCGTCACCTGATGCCCCTGACGCACAGCGGCACCCGCTGCCATCAGGCCCGCCGCGCCTGCACCTACGATCAACACCTTCGCCATCTGTTTTCCTCCAAATTTCCCTATTGTATCGAGTATATCATACCAGAACCGGCACGCAAAAGCAATGTTCTGCCGTATTTCTGCCAATTACAATAACTGGGCAAGGATGCTGTTCTGCACAATGAGGCCCGCCGGGGTCAGGGCAAGGGTGTGGCCGTCAAAGCTTGCATAGCCTGCCCGGACGCAGTTTTGCACAAAGGCCAGCTGTGCAGTGGAAAATTCTTTGCCGTAGAGCCGCTTATAGGCGTCCAGCGAAAGCCCCTTGCGCAGGCGCAGCTGTAAAATAAGGTAATCCTCTGCGCCGCAGCTGCCGTCCATCACCGGGGCGGCGGCATCGTTCAGGAACGCAGCGGTATCCGGCGGATAATAGAACCGCCTGCCGCCCATGCAGGAGTGCGCTGCCGGGCCAAGGCCCAGATAGTCGCCGCAGTCCCAGTAGATGAGGTTGTGCCGTCCCTCATAGCCGGGCTTTGCAAAGTTGGAGATCTCATACTGCCGGTAGCCGTGGTGTTCCAGCTGCTCCACCGCATAGAGGTAAAAATCAGCCGCCTCGTCGCCGGTGGGCAGACCCTCGGGCGGGTGCTTTCCAAAGGCCGAATCCGGCTCGATCTTCAGCAGATACGCGGAAATGTGGGTGGCTCCGCCGTCCTCGATCAGTTCCAGCGTTTCGTCAAACTCAGCTTCGGTGTAGTGGGGCAGTGCCAGCATGATGTCGCCGCTGATGTTCGCAAAGCCTGCCCGCCGGGCGGCGGCAAAGGCAACCCGCGCCTGCTTTGCCGTGTGCGGCCTGCCCAGTGTGCGCAGCTGGGTGTCCCGGGCAGACTGCACCCCGAAGGAGATGCGGTTCACTCCCGCCTCCCGGAAGCCCGCAAGGCTCTGTTCGGTCACCGTCTCCGGGTTCGCTTCCAGCGTGATCTCTGCCCCGGGCAGGGGCCGGGCCGCATCGATGAGCCGCTTTGCCTGCTCCGGGCGCAGCAGACTGGGGGTGCCGCCGCCAAAATAAAGGGTGTCCGGCTGCAGGGGCCTCTCCGGTGCAAAGCGGTCAAGCTCCCGCACAAGAGCCTCCACATAGGCATCCGGTACGCCGCGCTCACCGGGGTGGGAATAGAAATCGCAGTACCTGCATTTGGAAAAACAGTAGGGTATGTGTAAATAAAGTCCAAGGGACATACAATATCACAGCCTTTTTCATGAAACGTTCATTTCTATGCAGTATACTATATTCCGTAGACCGGAGCAAGAAAAAAGTATTCCGGCAGAAAGAGACTGGAGGAGTCCCTATGGATTACAATTACAATGGTTACGATCGGGGCTATACAGAGCCTGCTATGACCTCGGCTGACTATATGAACCGCACCTACCGCTGGATGGCGGTGGGCCTGCTGATCACCTTTGCAGCCGCCTTTGTCACAGCTGCCACCCCGCTGCTGTACGTGGTTAATTCGCTGTATCTGGTGTTCACCATCGCTGAGCTGGTTCTGGTATACGTGCTGAGCTCTCGGGTGCAGAGCATGTCGGTGGGCGGCGCAAGAGCCACCTTCTTTGCCTATGCACTGCTCAACGGCATGGTGCTGAGCTATTATTTCCTGGTGTTCGATCTGGGCACTCTGGTGCTGGCCTTCCTTGCCACCTCGCTGTACTTTGGCCTGATGGCCGTCTACGGCACCACCACCCACCGGGATCTGTCCGGCTGGGGTCCCAAGCTGATGATGTGCCTGTTCGCGCTCATCATCACCGGCTTTGTGGGCATGCTGTTCGGCATGAGCTTCCTTACCACGGTGCTGTACAGCGCTGTCGGTCTGGTGGTGTTCATGCTGCTGACCGCCTACGACACCCAGAAGCTGAGCCAGATGTTCTCCTACTACGCCTATGACGGCGAACTGGCCGAGAAGGCTTCTATCTACGGCGCACTGACTCTGTATCTGGATTTCATCAACATCTTCCTGTATGTTGTGCGTCTGCTGGGCATGAACAGCCGCCGCCGCAACTGATTTTTGATCTGCAAGGGCTCTCCCGAAAAGGGAGGGCCTTTTTTGTTTGGTAATATCATTTAGAATACCCTCCGCTTCGCTCCGGGTATCAACACAGAAGGCCACAGCGGGAAGATGCATTTTCCGGCTGCGGCCCTTCCCGTGAAATAGCATTTTCTCTAAATATGCCCAGAGCAACGCAGAGGGCATTTAAATAAAAGAATGCATAAAACCTGCCCTGCTGTCCCACACTAAGCCCAGAAGCAATGCGTACACAATGCAGCAGATGGGAGTAACGACAATGGAGCAGATCAAAAAGTTTTTGCGCAGCAGGGGCTTTGCACTGGCACTGCTGGCCTGTCTCGTCGCAGCCGCAGCGGCGGGAGTGTGGGCAGTGCGCACCGTGCGGGATGAACTGAAAAAGAGCTACGACGACCTGACGACCCCGCAGGAGGAACCTGCCCCGGAGCCGCAGCTCACCCTTGACCCACAGGAGGACGATGTATGGCAGCAGCCCGTGACCGACGCCGCAGAATCTGCGGCAAACGTACCCAAGCCCGAACCGCCCGCACCCTCTGCGTCCTCTTCTGGGGCGCGGTCTGGCTCTGGTTCGGTGCACGAACCCTCCGCACTGCAGGGCGCATCCTCGCCTGCCAGCAGTTCAGTTGCGCCTGCCTCCACGCAGCCCGTCTCGGGCAGGGTCTTGAACGCCTACAGCGGCGATGAGCTGGTGTACAGCAGCACCCTTGGCGACTGGCGCACCCATAACGGCGTGGACTACGCCTGTGCACAGGACGCACAGGTGTGCGCCCCTGCCGCCGGCAAAGTGACTGCCGTGGACACCGATGGCCGCTGGGGCAGTGTGGTGTGCATCGAGGACAGTGCCGGGCGCATCTGGCGGGTGTGCGGCACCGCCGACCCTGCCGTGCACACCGGCGACGAAGTGAGCGTGGGGCAGACTCTGGGCCGCGCAGGCAGCATCCCCAACGAATGCGCCGAGGAGACGCACATCCATCTGGAAGTAATGCAGGGCGACACCTACCTCGACCCGGCAAAGCTGCTGGGCTGACCCTCCTTTTGCATCCTCTGCGTATTTTTCTGTAAAACATTCTCAAATAGTAAAGGGCCGCTGCACATCATCCGGTGCAGCAGCCCTTTTTATTTAAAGCCTTTTACAGCGCTTCCAACTCGATCACCGGCCAGCCCAGCAGCCGGATGGCCTCCCGGTCGTGGGTGGCAAGCAGCACCGGCTCCGTCCCGCAGCGGGTGCGCAGCAGCGCCGCAGCGGCGGCAAGGGTGTCCGGGTCCATACCGGTAAAGGGTTCGTCCAGCAGCAGGGTGTCGCTGGGTGCCCACAGGGCCCGCAGCAGGGCGGTGCGCCGCTTCTGCCCGCCGGAAAGCCGTGCTGCAGGCAGGGCCAGCGCCGCAGCATCCATGCCAAGCTGTTGAAAATCCGTCCCGATTTGCTCTTTGTATTGTTTTTCACTGCCGGACAGCACCAGCGTCACGTTCTGGAGCGCCGTCAGCTGCGGGCAGAGCCTGTCCTCCTGAAACACTGCCGCGGCCCGGCCCACGCCCCGCACCCGGCCTGCAGTGGGCGTGTCCAGCCCCATGAGGATGCGCAGCAGGGTGGTCTTGCCCCAGCCGCTGGGGGCCCACAGCACCGCCGGGCCGTCCACCGTGAGGCAGAGGTCCTGGAAGAGCGTTTTCTCTCCGAACTGTTTTGTCAGATGCTCAATGGTCAGCATTGCGGCACCTCCCCGGTCACAGCGCGGGTCACGCGGTCCAGAAGCAGCAGGAACAGCTTTTCAAACCCGGCGCTGAGCAGGATGATCACAAACGTCCATGCGAACAGCTCCCCGGTGGAAAGGGTGATCTTGGCCCGGTAGAGTGCATCGCCGATGCTGCCATTGGGCAGGCCGATCACCTCAGCGGCTACGCCGCTCTTCCAGCAGATGCCAAGGGCCACGCTGCACCCCTGCCGGAAAGCCGGCAGCACCGCAGGCAGCCACACAGCCCGCAGACGGCGGGCAAACGGCAGGCGGAACACTTTTGCCATTTCCAGCAGCTGAGGGTCTGCGCTCCGGATGCCGGTGCGCACCGCGCCGTACAGCACCGGCAGCACCATCAGAAAGCTGATGAGCACCGAAAGCGATGCTCCCCGCACCCACACCAGCGCCAGAATGATGAAACTTGCCACCGGCGTGGCCTTGACCAGCTGCAGCACCGGTGCCAGCAGCACCTCTGCCGCGTGCCACGCCTGCGCCGCCGCAGCCAGAAACACGCTGACTATCACGCCCAGCCCGAAGCCCAGCAGGATGCGTCCGGAGCTGAAGCCCACCCGCTGCCAGAACTCTGCCTGCGGCAGAAGCTGCAAAAGGGTGCGCAGCGCCTGCACCGGCGAGACCAGAAACACCTCCTGTCCCACGGCCATGGCAGCGCACTGCCACACCGCCAGCCAGAAGGCGGCAGCAGCCAGCCGCTCAAAAAGTTGTTTGTGTTGGTTCATGGTTCTTTCCTGCTCCTGACAGTCTGAAGTGGCTTCCGCTCTGCGGATCGTATAAGTATCATACCACATCTTTTTCCAAACGCCAATGACCGGTGCACCGCAATGCATCCAACATCGTCATGCCTGACGTTACATTTCTTCACGTTTTTAGTTCTTGACATGAAATGTATAAAACGATAAACTGAATTGTATCAATTCCTGTCATCCTTGATGCAGGAAAGAAACGAGGTGTCTGTCCTATGCAGAAGCTCTCCGGCAAAAGCCTGCTTTTGGTCAGCTTTACGCTATTTTCCATGTTTTTCGGAGCCGGAAACCTGATTTTCCCGCCGCATCTGGGCGCGCAGGCCGGTACCAGTCTCTGGCCTGCCTTTGCGGGCCTTGCCGTCAGCGCCGTCGGCCTGCCCATCGCAGGAGTCGCGGCGGTGGCCCGGGCGGGCGGTCTGGACAGGCTTGCCGGCCGCGTCCATCCGGTGTTCGCCACGGTGTTCACCATTCTGGTGTATCTTTCCATCGGGCCCTGCCTTGCCATCCCCCGCACCGCCAGCACCTCCTTCCAGATGCTGGTGCCGCTGATAGGCGGCGGTTCCGGGCTGCAGCTGGCCTACTCGGTGCTGTTTTTTGCAGCGGCCTTTCTGGTGGCACTGCGGCCGGAAAAGCTCACCAACTGGCTGGGCCGCATCCTCTGCCCCAGCCTGATTTTGCTCATCGTGGTGCTGTTTGCCGGGTGTCTGGCCCACCCACTGGCCGCGTACTACGGCGCGCCCAGTGCAGAATACGCCGCGCTGCCCACCGTGCAGGGCATCCTGTACGGCTACCAGACCATGGACACTCTGGCCGGGCTGAATTTTGGCGCGGTCATCGCGCTGAACATCCGGGCCCGGGGCGTCACAGAGAGCCGCGCCGTGGAGAGCGGCACCATCCGGGCCGGACTGCTGGCGGGCGGGCTGCTGCTGGCCGTTTATGCCATGCTGAGCCATGCCGGTGCCCAGACCGGGGCGGTATACCCGGGCCTTGCCACCGGTGCCGAGGTGCTCACCGCTCTGGCACAGCAGCTGTTCGGCCGGGCGGGCCTTGTGCTCATTGCGGCCATCTTTGTCATTGCCTGCTTCAACACCTGCGTGGGCCTTATCGCCTGCGTGGGACAGTATTTCCACCAGCTGCTGCCCCGCATCCCCTACCCTGCCCTTGCCGCCTTTTTTGCTGCGGCCAGTATGCTGGTGTCCAACCTTGGCCTTGCCGCCATCATCCGGCTGTCCACCCCGGTGCTCAACGCCATCTATCCCGCCGCCATCGTGCTGATCCTGCTCTCCTTCCTGCCGGGCCTTGAGCAGCGCCGGGCCGTGTACCCGCTGTGCGTGGGCCTGACCGCCCTGCAGAGCATCGCGGCTGCCCTGCCGCTGGGAGTCCTGTCTGCCGCTGCCAATGCTCTGCCGCTGGGCAGCATTGGCTTTGGCTGGGTGCTGCCCGCACTGGCCGGGCTTGCAGGCGGGCTGCTCCTCAGTCGTTTTTCCCATTGAGCCCTGCCGCCCACATCCTGAATACAGACCAAAAGGGGCTGGTGCACATCTTCCGGTGCACCAGCCCCTTTGCCGTTACTGCAGCTTTTTGCGTTTTTCGTAGTCGTTCAGGGCGTCCAGTGCCTCATGCGCCATGGGCACCAGCGCCAGCATATTGAAAATGGTCATCAGGCCGATGCCCACGTCGCCCAGATCCCACACCACCGTGTAGGCCTGCATTCCGCCGATCACCAGCATGACCAGCGCGATCAGCTTATATGCGGTCTGGCTCCACCAGTTGTCGCCGCACAGGTAGGCCACATTGCCCCGGGCGTAGTACAGAACGCCCAGAAAGGTGGAAAAGCTGAACAGCGCCAGCGTGACCGCAATGAACACGATGCCAAAGCTGCCCAGATGGTACTGCATCGCCTTCTGCAGAAGGTCCATGCCCGCCAGCCCGGCGGTAAGCTCCTGCGGCACCAGCAGCATCAGGAACGCCGTGCAGCTGCAGATCACCACAGTATCGATCAACACGCCCAGCGCCTGCACAAAGCCCATCTTGACCGGATCGTCGCACTCTGCGGCGGCAGCTGCACAGGGGGCCGAGCCGCTGCCCGCCTCGTTGGAGAACAGGCCGCGCTTGACGCCGTTCATCAGCACCGCACCAAAGCCGCCCGCCACGGCCTGCCGCAGGCCAAAGGCCTCGGTAAAGATGCGTCCGAGCACCGCCGGGAGCTTGGGCAGGTTGAACAGCACGATGCCCACGGTGATGACAAAATAGCACACCGCCATGATAGGCACCATCACGTCCAGACTTTTCACGGTGGCGTTCCGGCGCAGCACGATGACCGCTGCAATGGCCGTGAGCACCAGCGTTGTAGCCAGCGGCGGGATGTGGAAGGCATTTTCAAAGGCAGAGCTCACCGAGTTGGAGATGACCTGACTGATGCCGCACCAGCAGATGAGGCCGGACGCCGCGAACAGGGCCGCAGTCACAGAGCGCTTGAGCTTTTTGCCGCGCTTGCGCTCAGCCAGCACATGCAGGTAATAGGCAGGGCCGCCGCGCCAGCCGCCATACAGCGGATCGGGCTGGCGGTACTTCTGGGCAAGGGTGGACTCGATAAAGGAGGTGGATGCGCCCAGCAGGGCCGTGACCCACATCCAGAACACAGCGCCCGCACCGCCTGCGGAAACAGCGGCCACCACGCCCACCAGATTGCCCATGCCCACGCGGGTAGCGGTGGAAATGATCAGGGTCTGGAAGGAGGAAAGGCCGTCCCTGCCCTGCTTTTTTTCACACACGGCAGCGAGCATATCCCGGAACAGCCGCACCGGCAGAAGACGGGTGCGGCTGGTGAACCAGATGCCCGCTGCAAGCAGCAGTACCACCATGAACGAAATTCCGATGCCGCCGCCCAGCGGAAGAATGAACAGATCGCCCCACAAAAGGCGATAGACGGATTCGATAAGATTTACCAGCAAGGCAGATTCCTCCTGTAGATCAATGGAATGAAGGCGATAACTTCATTATAGTACAGTACAGAAGAATTGTAAAATCTAAAATATTGATAGAAATAATCGATGGAACAGGATAACTTGACAAATCACATAGCTTCGATTATACTACAAACAGAAGGGGCGCTGACTGCAAAGGTCAGCTTTCCATCCCGTTAGTCAAAAAGATTGACCGCTCGAGTTGGGGAACTGTGAGGCGGTCAATCTTTTTTGTTATCATCGCTTTTCATCTGGGAAAACTTTGCCATGACCTCAACGGTCAGACGGATCACATCCACGATCAAGCTCAACAACGCGAGAATGAACGTGAGCAACGCGAGAGTCTCCAGCAGATTCATTCGATATCCCTCCCTTCGCCTTCAAGGCTCCGGGCAGGGTACTTTCAAAAAAGTTTCCTCCCGGACCTCTGCTTGTTCTATGTAGAAATAGAAAAACCAGCGATACGGGATCGAAAGCATGACCACCAATTTTGCAATCAGCGCCTTATTGTTATTTTAACACAATCTTTTTGGAATTACAACACAAAAGCCGCCCGGCGGTCATACCGGGCGGCGGAGGAAGATGCGCGCTGCAGCGCGCAAAACAGAAGATTTTTACAGAATGTCGATGTACTCGCCGGCCAGCGCCTTGTTCATGCTGCGCACAGCACAGAACTTGCCGCACATGCTGCAGGTGTCGCTGTGGTCGTCCTCGGGCAGGCGGGCGTCGCGGATGGCCTTGGCGGTCTCCGGGTCCAGTGCGCAGGCGAACTGCGCATCCCAGTCCAGCACGCGGCGGGCATCGCCCATCTTGTCGTCGATGTCCCGGGCGTGGGGGATGCCCTTGGCGATATCAGCGGCGTGGGCAGCGATCTTGGAGGCCACGATGCCCTGCTTCACATCGTCCACGTTGGGCAGAGCCAGATGCTCGGCGGGGGTCACATAGCACAGGAAGGCTGCACCGCTGGCGGCTGCCACGGCGCCGCCGATGGCAGCGGTGATGTGGTCGTAGCCGGGGGCGATATCGGTGACCAGGGGTCCCAGCACATAGAAGGGTGCGCCCATGCAGATGCTCTTCTGCACCTCCATGTTGGCCGCCACCTGATTCAGGGGCACATGGCCGGGGCCTTCCACCATCACCTGCACGTTGTGTGCCCATGCGCGCTTGGTCAGCTCGCCCAGACGCACCAGCTCCTCGATCTGGCACACGTCGGTGGCGTCAGCCAGACAGCCGGGACGGCAGGCATCGCCCAGCGAGATGGTCACATCGTGCTTGGCGCAGATCTCGCAGATCTCGTCAAAGTGCTCGTAGAAGGGGTTCTCGTTGCCGGTCATGCTCATCCACGCAAACACCAGAGAGCCGCCGCGGCTGACAATGTTCATCTTGCGCTTGTGCTTGCGGATCTGCTCGATGGTCTTGCGGGTGATGCCGCAGTGCAGGGTGACAAAGTCCACGCCGTCCTCTGCGTGCAGACGCACCACATCGATGAAGTCCTGTGCAGTCAGCTCTGCCAGATCGCGCTGGTAGTGGATGACCGAATCGTACACCGGCACGGTGCCGATCATCACCGGGCACTCGTGGGTCAGCTTCTGGCGGAAGGGCTGGGTGTTGCCGTGGCTGGACAGGTCCATGATGGCTTCGGCGCCCATGTTGACGGCGCTCATCACCTTCTGCATTTCCACATTGTAGTCCTTGCAGTCGCGGGAAACGCCGAGGTTCACGTTGATCTTGGTGCGCAGCATGGAGCCGACGCCCTCGGGGTTCAGGCACTCGTGGTGCTTGTTGGCGGGGATGGCAACCTTGCCCTCGGCGACCCACTGGCGGATCTCCTCGGTGGTGCGGTATTCCTTTTTTGCCACGATCTCCATCTGCGGCGTGATGATGCCCTTGCGGGCGGCATCCATCTGGGTGGTATAAGTCTGCATACGCTCTGTTCCTCCAAATGACAGTTTATCTCTGAACAGCAGGGTGCTGGTCATACATTGATGCGGGGGAGTCTGCGTGCCGGGAGCTTTCTCCTCGGACACGAATCGGGCCATTCCATCGCCCGCCCTACTGCCTGCGGCAGCAGGGTCCCACCCCAGCGGACGGTCCTCGGAGAAACTCCCGACCCGCAGGCAAGGGTGGCAGGCAAGTAGCCGCCATTCAGAAAAAGCAGAACGTTCTGGATGCCGGCACCTGCGCAAAATACGTTTTTCATGTTGGTTTTCTCCATGAATTTTATAACGCGGCCCAAGGTGGTGCCCCCGGTTTGCCGCGGGATCGGTCAGATGATCTGCTCGGAAAGCGCCTTCAGCTCCCGGCACTCGGTCTCGATGTCATCTGCTGCAAAAATGGCGCTCACAAGGGCCACACCGTCCACGCCGGTGCCCTTGAGCTGCAGGATGTTCTCCTTGTGGATGCCGCCGATGGCCACCACCGGGATGTCCACGGCGTCACAGATGGCCTTCAGGGTCTCGTGGGGCAGAACGTCCACATCGGTCTTGGTATGGGTGGCAAAGGCCGCACCCACACCAAGGCAGTCTGCGCCGTGCTTCACAGCTTCCTGCGCTTCCTCCACGCTGTGGACGGAAACGCCGATCATCATTCCCTCGCCCACACGGGCGCGCACCTGCGCTGCGGCCATATCCTCCTGCCCCACATGCACGCCCTCGGCGTGGCAGCGGATGGCAATGTCCACGTTGTCGTTCACAAAGAACGGCACACCGTAGCGCTGGCACAGAGCATGGATCTCCACAGCCTCTTTCAGAAAAGCTTCGTCGTCCAGCTCTTTTTCACGCAGCTGCACACAGGTGACACCGCCCTTCAGGGCGCTTTCCACCTGCTCATAGAGGGACTGTTTTCCCACCCATGCGCGGTCGGTGACGGCATACAGAAGCATGTTCTGCTTATCGCACTTCATAGTTTGCTCCTTCTTCCAGCTGATCCGGGGTCATATTGTAAATAGCATCGATGATGTAGCTGCGGTAGGTCGCGTTGCCGTCCTGCGGGGTGAGCCGCTTGTGGGCGATCTCGCCCGCAAGGCCCATGGCGCACACTGCGGCTGCAGCAGCTTCCAGCGGATGGCCGGGGTTGGCGGTGACGAAAGCCGCCGTGAGGGCCGAGAGCTGGCATCCGGTGCCGGTGATGCTGCTCATCATGGGATTGCCGTTACGGATGACATAGGCTTTTTGCGCATCGGCCACGATGTCGATGGCACCGGTGATGGCAATGACGGCACCGGTCTGAGCCGCAAACTTTTTGGCAAAGGCCACGGCAGAATCCAGATTTTCCTCAGTGACTTTATCAGCCACATCGGCATCCACGCCCTTGGTGGTGCCCGCGCCGGAGGCCAGCGTTTTGATCTCCGAGATATTGCCGCGGATCACCGCGAACTTCACGTCCCGGAGCAGGCGGTAGGCCGTATCGGTGCGCAGGCGGGATGCACCCGCACCCACCGGGTCCAGCACCACAGGATGGCCCAGCGCGTTAGCCTTTTTGCCCGCCAGCAGCATGCTGGTGATGGTGCGGCTGTTCAGGGTGCCGATGTTGATGTTCAGTCCGCCGCAAATGGTGGTGATGTCCTCCACCTCGGCAGCATCGTCAGCCATGATGGGCGAAGCACCGCAGGCCAGCACCATGTTGGCGCAGTCGTTCACAGTGACGTAGTTGGTAATGTTATGGATGAGCGGGCAGGTGCGGCGCAGGTTCTCGAATTCTGTTTTGAACATTCGGGTGCGCCTCCGTCAGGAAAGACTGTTCTGCATGGAGCGCAGTGCGCCGGAGCGCTGCAGGCTGTACACCAGCACGCCCGCAATGATGGAACCCACGGCGGTGGAGATGAGGAAGGGCACGATATAGGCATAGAACGCGATATCACCGGCGCTCTTGCCCATGAGGAAGATGGCCACAGGGTAGGCGCACAGACCGCCCAGAATGCTGGTACCGAACACCTCGCCCACCATGGTGGCAAAGATGTTCTTCGTCTTAGCGTACACAAGGCCGCACAGCAGGGCACCGAACATGCTGCCGGGGAAGGCCATCAGGCTGCCCAGACCCAGCAGGTTGCGCAGCAGGGAGGCCACAAAGGCCACGCCCACGCCCCACCACGGGCCAAGCAGCACAGCGCAGGTCACATTGACCATGTGCTGGATGGGTGCGCATTTGCTGCCAAACATGGGGAAGCTGAACACGCTGCCCACCACGCACAAAGCACACAGCATACCGGCCAGCGCCAGCTTTTTCACAGAGAGATTTTTCATAAGGCAAGGCTCCTTTCTCCTGCGGGAGCAGCAAAACCGTACAGCGCCCCCGCAAACAGCCCGTACCTGACGGCACAGGCAAGATCTACAAGCGGTCGAGACTTTCTGGTCTCCTCTCACGCCGGAACACGGCTTCCCATCGCTGACGATTCACGGCACTCAGGGCGCTCCCCCTCAGTCCGCTGCGGCAGTCCCCCCGCAGAAAGGTACAAGGCATCCTCCTCAGAACAGTAAAATAAGCTACAACAAAAAACAGGAGACCCCCTTCTGCGGGGCCTCCTGCAAAAAATCATATGGATGACTTCCTACGGCGGCATTATCCGCATCAGGTAAAAGGGTCGAAGTTCGGGTACTTCCTCTCAGCCCGCTGTCACGAGCTCCCCTGTATTTGATTGTGACTGTATTCTACACCCTTTGCACCAAAATTGCAAGAGGGAGGGGCGACGATTTGGAATGGCCGCCGCGTGTGCTCTGGCCATATTCAGCGGAATTGTTATTTTAATTTCACGTTTGTCGCACTCTGCGGAGTGCTCCAAACGCTATTTTCACAAGTGGGGTCGCAGAGGGAAACAGCATTTGCAGTCTGAAAGCGCTATTTTATCAATACGACTCCTCTCTGTGAAAATGCAGATTCGGACAGCCCGCAGGCTGTCCGAATCTGCTCTATAAAAATTTTTTCCGCTATCTATGCGCAAAGCGAACGCGGAGCGCATTTTTGATCGTTATGCCATGCCGCCGGATAGTTCGCGTCTTTACAGACCAAACCCGCCGTGCAGGAGTCTGTACGGCGGGTCTGGCTATGAGGAGAATATTATGAAAAAGCAGAGAAAGTCGGTTTAACCCATGGTCACCTGCACCTGCACCGTGGTCCCGGCAGCAGCCAGCGGCAGCACATTGCCCGCAAGGGCTTTGCCGTCCACCGTGATGCTCTGCACACCGTGCTGCACGGCGGCGGTGTTGTCCACTGCAATGTGATACACTGCGCCCCGGTAGCGGCGGGTGACGGTGTAGCCGGTCAGGGTGTGGGGGATGCAGGGGTCTACCCGCAGGCCGTCCAGCGTGGGCTGGATGCCCAGAATGTACTGGCTCACATTGACGAAGGTCCATGCAGCCGTGCCGGTCAGCCAGCTGTTTTTCGCCTCGCCGAAGGTGGGCGCATCCTTGCCCGCCACCATCTGGCTGTAGACGTAGGGTTCGGTGCGGTGGATCTCGGAAATATCCTCGATGTAGGCCGGACAGGTCTTGCGGTACACCTCAAAGGCCCGGTCTCCATGGCCCAGCATGGTTTCGGCGCAGCTGATCCACGGATTGTTGTGGCAGAAGATGCCTGCGTTCTCCTTGTATCCCGGCGGATAGCTGGAAATTTCGCCCAGATTCAGCTGGTAGCTGGTGTAGGCGGGCTGGTGCAGCACCACGCCGTATGGGGTGTCCAGCCGCTCCTCCACGCTCCGGAGCGCCTGCGCGGCCTGCCCGGTCTCCCTGCCGATGCCTGCCATGACGCACATGCCCTGCGGCTCAATGAAGATCTGTCCCTCGGTGCACTCCCTGCTGCCCACGGGGTTGCCAAAAGCATCGTAGGCGCGCCGGAACCATGCGCCGTCCCAGCCTGCGGTCAGGGCCGCCTGCTCCACGGCGTCGATGCTCCGGCGGGCAGCTGCGGCCTCATCGGCAAGCTGCAGGCGGTCGCACAGCTCTGCATACTCGCGCCCGTACTTGACGAACATGCCCGCAATGAACACGCTCTCGGCCACCGGGCCCTCGCTGGGACCGGTGATCTGGAAGCTCTCGCCCGGGTGCTCCGAGAAGCAGTTCAGGTTCAGGCAGTCGTTCCAGTCCGCGCGGCCAATGAGCGGCAGGCCGTGGGGGCCAAGATGGGTGCAGGTAAAGCGGAAGCTGCGGCGCAGGTGCTCCATAAGCGGCTGTGCCTTGCGCTCGTCGTTCTCAAAGGCCACCTGTTCTTCCAGAATGGACCAGTCGCCTGTCTCCCGCAGATAGGCGGCGGTGGCGGCAATGAGCCACAGCGGGTCGTCGTTGAAGCCGGTGCCCACATCCCGATTGCCCTTTTTGGTCAGGGGCTGATACTGGTGGTAGGCGCTGCCATCCTCGAACTGAGTGGCGGCAATGTCCAGAATGCGCTCCCGCGCCCGGGCTGGGATGATGTGCACAAAGCCCAGCAGGTCCTGACAGCTGTCCCGGAAGCCCATGCCGCGGCCGGTGCCGCTCTCGTAGTAGCTGGCCGAGCGGCTCATGTTGAAGGTGACCATGCACTGGTACTGGTGCCAGAGGTTCACCATGCGGTCCAGCTTTTCCTCGCCGGACTGCAGCCGGTAGCCGGACAGCAGGCTCTCCCAGTGGTCGGCCAGCGCAGCACGGGCAGCATCCACCTGTGCATCGTCGGCGTAGCGGGCCATCATGGCGTGGGCGCGGGTCTTATTGATGACGCCGGGGGCGGTGAATTTTTCCTCCTGCGGGTTCTCGATGTAGCCCAGACCGAAGAGGATCTTCTTTTCCTCCCCGGGGGCAAGGGTGACATGGATATGCAGCGCACCCACCGGTGCCCAGCCGTGGGCGATGCTGCCGCTGCAGTGCCCGGCACGGACGGCCTGCGGGTCTGCCGGGCCGCCGTACACACCGCAAAAAGCATCCCGGGCGGTGTCAAAGCTGGTGACGGGGGTGTTGGACCAGAACACCGCATAGTGGTCGCGGCGCTCCCGGTACTCGGTCTTGTGGTAGATGGCACACGGTTCCACCTCCACCTCGCCGGTGGAGAAGTTGCGCTGGAAGTTGGTGCTGTCGTCTACAGCGTCCCACAGGCAGAACTCCACATAGCTGAACACGTCCAGCTCCCGGGGACGATCGCTGCGGTTGGTCAGGGTCAGCCGGTCCAGCTCACAGGCATCGCCCTTGGGCACGAACAGCTCCTGCGCGGCGCAGATGCCGTCCTTTTCGCCCTCCAGAATGGTGTAGCCCAACCCGTGGCGGCAGCTGTAGCGGTCCAGCGGCGTCTTGGTGGGCTGCCAGCCGGGGTTCCAGACCGTGCCGCCATCCTTGATGTAGATGTGGTGGCCGTCCATGTCCAGCGGAGAGCTGTTGTAGCGGTAGCGGGTCAGGCGGCGCAGCCGGGCGTCCCGGTAAAAGCTGTAGCCGCCTGCCGTGTTGGAGACCAGACTGAAAAAGTCTTCACTGCCAAGGTAGTTGATCCACGGCAGCGGGGTCTGCGGGGTGGTGATGACATATTCCCTGCGTGCGTCATCAAAATGGCCGAATCTCATAAATGCTTCCTCCTTATCAGCGGCCGGGACAGCCGGCTGCATCGTTTTGCGAAAACGATTAAGAACTCAGGCAGAAGCATTCTCTTCGCCTTTAGCATAGCCGAAGCCGCGCAAAAAAGCAAGGGGTCCCGCAAAAAAATTTCCGGAAACAGCGTTCACAAACCCGCGTATATCCATCTTTCTTGCGCAGTTCCGCTGCCGTTCTTCCCGGTGCCGGCGGGAAACGAAACCGTCCGGACCCCATTTAGAAGTAATAGTATCGGCAGCGAAACTCGCAGCGAAAATATTTTCAGTTTTCATCGAAATGTAACGAAATCCATCCGGAATGCACAATTCCGCTTCCCCGAAAACGGACAGAACGCCAAACTTTCATGAAAAGCAATGAAAGTTTTTCTCATGCGCTTGATTTTTGATGCACAATGCGCTATCATGAAATTGCGAAAACGATTAAGCAATCGACAGAGAACATCCCCGCACAATATTTCCTGAAGGAGGCAGCAAAGTGATGCCGTCCCTGAAAGATCTGGCCAAGGAATGCGGTGTATCGGTGGCAACGGTCAGCAAGGCGCTGAACAACCAGCCGGACATTTCGGCCGCCACCCGGGAGCGGGTGCGGGCCGTTGCGCACCGCATGGGCTACCTGCCCAACGCCGCTGCCCGTTCCCTCAAGACCAACCGCACCTACAATCTGGGCGTTTTATTTGTGGACGAACGGCAGAGCGGCCTGACCCACGAATATTTTTCTGCTGTGCTGGACAGCTTCAAGGTGGAAGCAGAAAAGCACGGCTACGACATCACCTTCATCAACCACAACATCAGCGGCCGGAGCATGAGCTATCTGGAGCACTGCCGCTACCGCAATGTGGACGGCGTGGTAATCGCCTGCGTGAACTTCTACGACCCGCAGGTGGTGGAGCTGGTGAACAGCGAGGTGCCCGTCGTCACCATTGACCATGTGTTCAACAACCGCATGGCCATCCTCTCGGACAACGTTTCCGGCCTGAAAGCGCTGGTGCGGCAGGCATGGGCCTGCGGCCACCGCCGCATCGCCTTTATCCACGGCGAAAAGACCGCCGTCACTGAGAACCGTCTGGCGGGCTTCTATCAGGCCAGCGAAGAGCTGGGCCTGAAGGTTCCGGAGGAATATGTGCGGGAGGGCATCTACCACGATGCTGACCGCTGTGCCGCTGAGACTCAGGCCCTGCTGGCACTGCCGCAGCGGCCCACCTGCATCATCTTCCCGGACGATTTCTCCGCGCTGGGCGGCTACAACGCCATCAGCGAAGCGGGCCTTTCGATCCCCGAGGACATCTCGGTGATGGGCTACGACGGCATCTACCTTTCCCGGGTGGTCAAGCCCCAGCTGGTGACCTACCGGCAGAACACCACTGCGCTGGGCCGCACCGCCGCCGACAAGCTCATCGAGTTCATTGAGCACCCCCGTGTGACCCTGCCGGAACAGATCCGCGTTTCCGGCAAGCTGCTGGACGGCGGGTCGGTCCGCAGCCTCTGATCCGTCTCCCAAGGTTCTGGTTTGTGGAGCCTTTTTTAAGAAGAAAGCTTTTTGCAGATAATGGAAAACCATGAAGGAGGTTTACCCTTATGAAAAAGATCTCTCGTCGTAATTTCCTGCTCGCATCCGGCGCAGTGACCATTGGTGCAGCTCTGGCTGCCTGCGGCGGTTCCTCCGCTTCCACCAGCACCGCTTCTTCCGCTCCCGCATCCAGCGCAGCCGCTTCCGGCACCTCTTCTGCCGGCAAGGTGCTGAACATCTGGTGCTGGAACGACGAGTTCCAGAGCCGCTTCAACGACTACTATCCGGAAGTTTCCGAGATCGCAGCGGACAAGTCCACCACCACCCTGAAGGACGGCACCACCGTCAAGTGGACCATCAACGCCAACGAGAACAACAACTACCAGAACAAGCTGGACGAAGCACTGCTGAGTCAGGACAGCGCCGCCGACGATGACAAGATCGATATTTTCCTGATCGAGGCCGACTACGCGCTGAAGTATGTAGATTCCGACTACGTTCTGGATGTGAAGGCCGACATCGGCCTGACCGATTCCGATCTGGCCGGCCAGTACCAGTATACCAAGGACATCGTTACAGTGGACGGCAGCCAGCGCGGCACCACATGGCAGGCAACGCCCGGCCTGTTCGCATACCGCCGCAGCATCGCCAAGGATGTTCTGGGCACCGACGACCCCACCGAGGTGCAGGCACACCTGTCCGACTGGGATAAGTTCAACGATGTGGCGGCACAGGCCTCTGCCAAGGGCTACAAGATGCTGTCCGGCTTTGACGATGCATACCGCACCTTCTCCAACAATGTGGCCGCTCCGTGGGTGGACGGCACCACCGTCACCGTGGACGAGAACATCATGAAGTGGGTGGAACAGACCAAGGAATACACCGACAAGGGCTACAACAACAAGTCCAGCCTGTGGGACAGCCAGTGGGCGGCCGATCAGGGCCCCACCGGCAAGGTGTTCGGCTTCTTCTACTCCACATGGGGCATCAACTTCACCCTGCTGGGCAACTCTCTGGAGACCCCTGTGGCCGAAGGCGGCAAGGAAGAAGTGGGCAACGGTATCTACGGCGACTACGCCGTGTGCGAAGGCCCTCAGCCCTACTACTGGGGTGGCACCTGGATCTGCGGCGCAGCCGGAAGTGACAACATCGAGATCATCCGGGACGTGATGCAGAAGCTGACCTGCGATGAAGCCATCATGAAGCAGATCACGCTGGATACGCAGGACTACACCAACAACGAGAAGGCCATGGAAGAGATCGCAGGCAGCGATTACAAGTCCGACTTCCTTGGCGGCCAGAACCATATCGCCCTGTTTGCCGAAGCCGCAAAGAAGATCGATATGTCCAACGCAGGCCCCTACGATCAGGGCCTGAACGAGAGCTTCCAGACCGCATTCAAGGACTACTTCACCGGCAACGTGGACGAGGATACCGCAAAGGCAAACTTCGAGACCGCCATCAAGGAGAAGTACCCCGAGCTGACCGATGTGGTCTGGCCCGCATGATCGCGGCATGACCCAATTCGCTGACACGGAAAGGTAAATACAGAGGGCGGGCGGCATATCTCGCCCGCCCTCTTTGCTTTTCTACAGATAACAGGAGGCGATCCTATGGGAGAAAAGAAAAAGAAAGGGTCGATCAGCTACGCGAAATGGGGCTACATCTTCATTGCGCCGTTCTTTATCATCTTCGCGGTATTCCAGCTGATCCCTCTGGCATCCACCATCTACTACAGCTTTTTTGAATATTACCGCAGCGGCCTGAAGATCATCGGCCCCAGCTTTGTGGGCCTGAAAAACT